>Ga0182004_10003106_pt1 | contig 13127 bp, 11 predicted proteins | sample Sormic07211540_1_FD_120479 | JGI IMG/M metagenome (GOLD analysis project Ga0182004, IMG submission 120479) | Endophyte microbial communities from Sorghum bicolor roots, Mead, Nebraska, USA - 072115-40_1 MetaG | ecosystem: Host-associated > Plants > Roots > Unclassified | place: USA: Nebraska...
GCCGGGGCCGGGACCCCCGCGGCCGTCGGGGCGGTGGGCAGGGGCGGGAGCTTCGAGTCGGAGGACGACGAGGATGACGAGGAGGAGGAGGAGGAGGAGAAGAAGAAGGGGAGGAAGAGGCTGATCCGGACCGTGCCGTCCGTGGACTGGTTCGACGTCGAGGGGAACGAGGTGTCCGTCGCGCAGCAGCTCGACGACTCCGAGGTGAGGGGGGGCACGGGTGTTGTTTCTGTTGCGTGATCGAGATGGATTTCCTGTCCTCGTGCGCTTACAATGGCCGGGATTACGTGCTGATTTGCTTATTTGGAGAAGGATTTCGGGATTTGTAGTTAATATAATCAGACGGGGGAAGGGAAATCTAATCATTGATCGAGAACCACGTAACTTGAGCTTTAGGCTAAGAAGATCAAGTGCAGTGTAAGGTACATTCACATGAATGCCAATTTACTCCTCCAACCTGAGGCTACGACACACAGGTAAGGTTTACATGTAGTGAATTAAAAAGCGCAGCTAGTCCTCCCTCCGTGGTTTGGTCCATACAAAGTTGAGAATATATGTGAAAGCAATTAATGAATTTATTGTAAAAGCAAATAGGCAACAACAACCATTGTTTCAAATACCCGTATGAGACAGATGCGATCTTTTTTGACACTTCGGGAAATTAGGTTAGGTGTACATAGGTATATCCTAATATGTTCCAACTTCCAATTTGCTGAAGAATGTCTGCCATTTTCAATCATGCTTCACTCATTATCTTTCATATGGTTTAGCTATTTCATTTACATGTGCAGGAGTTTGATTTTGGCAGGACAATGTTTCTTGCTCTTCAGACTCTTGCTGTGGTGTTTGGAGATATTGGAATTGGTCCATTGTATACATTTGATGTCATGTTTACCAAGTACCCTATTGTTGGAGAGGATGATGTTCTTGGAGCACTCTCACTAGTTCTGTATACTCTTATATTGATGCCATTAGTGAAGTATGTTTTGGTTGTCCTTTGGGCCAATGATGACGGTGAAGGTATATGTGAGGTTGTGAATTGAGTTAATCAGGTTCAGGCTTTCATGCAAAAGTGTGTCAGAGGCTTACATCTTCCATTGGTTCCATGATTCTGCAGGTGGTATATTTGCCTTGTATTCTTTGATTTGTAGAAATGCAAAAGTGAGTCTCATTCCCAACCAAGTACAGTCTGAGAAGAGGATGTCAAGTTTTCGACTCAAGCTTCCAACACCAGAGCTTGAGAGATCCATAAAAGTAAAAGAGAAACTTGAATCATCACTACTGTTGAAGAAGTTGCTTCTAGGCTTAGTCTTGTTTGGGACTTCTATGTTCATATCCAATGGAGTTATCACACCAGCAATGTCAGGTTTGCTTCTTTTTCGCTGTGCCCACATTTCAACTTAAACCACAAAAGTTCTGTTGGTGGAGTAACCATGAAGAATACTATAGACATCGAATGAATGTTTGTCTTTTCCATGTCTGTTTCAATGCTAGAGAGTGTTTTGTCCAGCCAAATTAATTATTTATCCTTCAATGTAGTGTTATCTGCTGTCAGTGGCTTGAAAGTTGGGCTACCAAATACCTCACAAGGTGATTTTCTTGGGTTAAAATTTCTCGTATATCATAGCATGGAGTTTATTTTCTAATAAACTATTTCTTACTTTGTATTTCCGTTAAACGTTCTTTGCAGATGCTGTTGTGATGATTTCAGTTGCACTTCTTGTAGTATTGTTTAGTGTACAGAGGTATGCCACTAGCAAAGTGGGGTTTGCAATTGGCCCTTCTTTACTTTTATGGTTTTGTTGCCTTGGAGGGATTGGAATATACAATCTGAGTCTATATGGCCCAACAGCTTTTAAGGCATTTAATCCTCTCTACATTATTTATTATTTTGGGAGGAATCCTTTTCAGGCTTGGCTGTCCCTCGGTGGTTGTCTTTTATGTGCAACAGGTAATCACCATAGTTTATTGATCTATAATCAGCTGAATGTCCAACATTTTTTTCTTTTGGTTGTTGTCTTATTCATTTTGTTGAATATCTTTATTATCGAGCATTTATTAATGAAATAAGATTCTCTTCTGTAATAGCATATTGGTACAGAACTTTGTCTTAAATATGTGAGTAAAACATTTATTTTCATCATTATAAGAGACTCACTTTAAGCTTATCCAAACTATATTGCAGGATCTGAGGCCATCTTTTCGAATCTTTGTTACTTTCCCGTAAGATATGTTCAGGTATTATCTGCGAACCAATGAAAGTCTTGACTTCATTTGCTCCCTACTACTTGCAGCTAATATTTGAAACACTTATGTGATTTGTATGTACTTAATAAGCTCTTATTCTACTTTGCAGTATATGTTTGTGCTTCTTGTTCTTCCTTGCCTTGTCTTGGCGTATCTAGGACAAGCTGCCTTTCTCATTGCGAACCAAAAGTCATCTGAGCAGGTCTTCTTTTCATCTATTCCAAGTAAGTTGGATGTTTCTGAACATTTAGCTTATTTGCCATTTTCTCATGGATATATTCCAATAATGCTTCTTCAATACGTAAACTGTCGCTGGTTAAATGAGTTGTGTTTTCTGCTTGTTTTTTTAACCTATCTGGGGGACTAGCTAGTTCCACTTATTTTATGCTGGCTTCTCTTTGCAGGTGGACTTTTCTGGCCTGTTTTCTTAGTGGCGAATCTGGCTGCACTAATTGCCAGTAGGACAATGACGGTTGCTATATTCCAGTGCCTAAAGCAGTCTATAGCACTTGGTTGTTTTCCCCGGCTCAAAATTGTTCATACATCTCGAAAATTTATGGCTAAGATATACATTCCCGTTGTAAACTGGTTTCTGTTGGTTTCCTGCTTGGGCTTTATCATTCTGTTCGGAAACATATATGATGTTGGCAATGCATATGGTAAATAATCTATTGATATGCTTTTGATGCCAGTATGTTCTCTATTTATTCAATCTGTTAGTTTCTGCTGCTCTGACAAAGTTCCATCTTGAACAGCTATTGCTGAGGTTGGGGTGATGATAATGGCCACGGTTTATGTTACAATAATAATGCTTCTAATATGGGAGTTCAATATTATGAAGGTTCTGTCATTTGTTATCACATTCCTATTCTTGGAGCTGATTTTCTTCTCGTCGGCTCTGAGCAGTGTTGGAGATGGGGGCTGGGCGTTGTTGATTTTTGCATCTGTTCTACTCATGATCATGTTTATATGGAACTACGGGAGCATACTAAAGTATGACAGTGAAGTCAAGCAGAAGCTTTCAAAGGATTTGATGAGGAAGTTGGGGCCCAACCTTGGTACCATCAGAGCTCCTGGACTAGGCTTAGTCTGCAGTGATATTGTGAAAGGAGTTCCTGCAATTTTTGGTCATTTTCTGACCTCCCTCCCTGCGATACACTCGATAATTGTATTTGTGTGTATCAGGAATGTGCCAGTTCCTGTGGTTCCCCAAAGTGAAAGGTTTCTTTTCCAACGCGTATGCTCAAGGGGCTATCACATGTTCCGCTGTATAGCGAGGTAAAAGCTTGATCTGACATGTAGATAAGTTTTGTTCCATGTGGAACTTACACTTACAAAAATAACATCATGATCAATTGTTGTTAATTGCATATGAAATGTAGACACATTCATGATTCGCCATCCAGTTATGAACTGCTGTAGGAATTTTTAAGCTTCAGCATATTGAATCAACAGCAAAACCTCCCCTAACATTAGCTTGTTTCTAGCACAGATATGGGTACAAAGACAAGAAGCAAGAGCACCATAGTGTATTTGAGCGTCTTCTGATTGAAGGCCTCGAGAAATTCATACAAAGAGAGGCAGTAGAGCTATCCCTACAAAGCGAAGACGACGTCGACTCGGATGAAGAGCCTCCGACCCCTGTGAAGATTATCACAGCACCAAACGGCAGCCTCTACTCACTCGACGTCCCTCTGCTGGCAGACTATGTGCCTTCAACAGAACTCATTCCTGAAGCCAGCTGCTCAACACCCCAGCACGATCCTGTACTGGACTATGCACAGAACCTTGAACTGGAGCTAGCATTCATCAAGCAGTCCAAGCGGTCCGGGGCTGTCTACCTCATTGACAACCCCATCGTCAAGGCCAGGAAGGACTCGTGGTTCTTCAAGAAGCTGATGATAAACTATTTCTTTGCATTCCTGAGGAACAACTGCCGCCGGGCGATCATGTTGATGAGCATCCCGCACTCGAACATGATGCAGGTGCGCATGACTTCTTATGTCTGATTGCTGGAACTGCACCGGTTCTGTTCATGGCTGTCTGATACAAACCACACTGACCGTAAAAGAATGAATGTGGCAAATGGCAAAGAGGATAAGTTGATGATGCTTCGGTTGTAGGAATCTGTCTCAGTAGTTGTACAATGCCAAAATATGGCTGGAAGTTTTAGCTGGCACACCACTTGGGTGGTGTATTAACCTTTGTTTACCCTTGTGCAGCAAAGGTTCTTTTTGTCACCCTCCTTGATTTTGTTAGACAAGATTTTTGGTGTTTGCAAAGGTACTGGTGAAATGTGGCCATTTGTAAGTATATTCTCGCCTAGAGCAGGTTCTTGCTTTTGCCATGAGCCAACTGAGATCAGTGTGTTTTGTTAAATGTACTGTATATGTTGATCGTGGCGTCGCGGCAGCGAGGACTAGCAAGGCTTTAATTTAACCGCAAGGGACAGTGTTATTGTGTAGGCCTTGTTTAGTTAAAAAAAAATTGCAATTTTTTTTAGATTTTTTATCATATCGAATCTTGTGGCACATACATAGAGCACTAAATATGATAAAAGAAATAACTAATTATATAGTTTAATTATAATTTTAAAAACAAATTTTTGAGTATAGTTAGTCTATAATTAGATAATATTTATAAAATACAAATAAAATGTTACCGTGCTCATTTAAAAAAAATTGAACTAAACAAGGCCCAATACTCCTACTTCGATTGTCCATTTGCTTTGTATTGAGAAGCAGTCGCGCCTTTCGGGGGTGTTCTCTTTCAGACCCGGCGGCGCAGATGATCGTGAACCACTCATCCCGTCCGTCTCTCCGGCCGCCGCGCCGGACTCCGCCGTCCGCTTGCCGCGACGCGCGCGTCTCCCTCCTCCCACTGCCTCCTCCGTCCCCCTCTTCTCCGAGCGCGGCGCGTAGCCCACCGGCGAGGTGGCCCGCATTGACAACAGAGCCGCGACGGCAGCGAAACATTCGGGGAACCCGTGCGTACCGTTAAGCCCCTCTTCGCCCGGCCGCATAAACCCGTCCTCGAAACTAGCCGTTGTACCCGTCTCTCCCGAAAATCCATCCCGCCTCCTTCCCCTTGACGGCTACCCTCCGCTCCGATCCGATCTCTCCGGCATGGCCGCCGCCGCCACGCCGTCGCAGCGCGCGGACCTGATGCCGCCGCAGCAGCCCGTACCGCCGCCGACTGCGCCCCGTCCGCGCCGCCGCGGAAGGGAAGTCAGTTCCCGGTACCTCTCAACGCCCGTCCCTTCGACCCCGCGCCTCTCCACCGCCTCCGCGGCCTCCTCCACGCGGTCGCGCTCCCCGACGCCGTCGCCTCGTGGACGGCAGCGGGCGGCCACGCCCTTCGCCAACGAGAACCACCCGCCGCCGCCTCCTACGGGCACCGTCGCGCGCCGGCGGGCCGTCCAGAAGCTTTTCGATGAGACGGGCGCCGGCAACCCGCGTGCCTCGGTGGTCGCCAACTCCTCTGCCTCCACCGTCCCAGCACCAACTCCGCGGCCGCTCCCGCGCTCCACCAGCCGGCCGGCCGCGCCCACCGCGCGGAGAGGGTACCCGCGCCTTCCGACGCCCGCGCGTGCTGGCTCCTCCTGCCCTCCCTCCGCCGCGGTGGAATCCGACGCCGCCTCGTGCTGCTCTTCGTCTGATACGTCGTCCACGGCCACTGAGTTCTCTGAGGCCGATGTGGCGCTCGGGATGGCCCCAGCCGCGCCGTGCGAGAGCCCGCCGCTGCTTGGCCCAGCGTCCTGCCGCGGGGGACGCCTCTCGTCAGAGCTCCGCTCGTCCGTGCCGGAGTCGGGCGGGTTCTCGCGGGCGTCTAACCCACTATGCTACCGCTCGCTCAACTCGGCACTGTCGACCTCAACGGCGATGGCTGGGAAGCTGACGGCGGCAGGGAGGCCACCACAACCGCAAGGTCCGAAGGCAGCTGATCTGAAGAAGGTGGCGATCGTGGGGGGCAGGAAGGTCGCGGGGAAGCAGGAAGACGTGCACCAGCTGCGGCTGATGGGCAATTCGTACCTCCAGTTCAGGTTCCTCAACGGCCGGGCTGAGGCAGCAGGCAGGGCCAAGGCGGCTGCTGCAGAGGTAAGGGGTTGTTAATGCATCGACCCAGCCGTCAAGGGGGTGGCTACGAATTAAGGTGCTGATGACGATTTGTTGTTTTTGGTTTTGTTGAGTGCATAGAAATCGTTGTACGGGCTCGAGGAGAAGATTGCCAGCCTAAGGGAATCTGTTGCTGAGAAGAGGGCAGAGGTGGAGAGGATGCAGAGGGATCATAGACTGCGTTCAGTAGTAAATGCGCAGGTAAGGCGAAGCTGTGATTTTCTGAATTCTGAATTGCTGTTGTGTTCAGTGTGCATTTCTTCATAATTGGTGCTAACCAAATTTCGTGATTGTAGAGTCTTCATTCAGATAAATCACATGAATCAATTTATTTCTTGACGTGCATGATAGGTTAGATAAATCACATGAATCAATATAATTCTTGACATGCATGATAGAAACTAATGTGGGGAACCTCGCTTAGAAATTAGAATTGCTATTCACTAGGAATGTCACTAGATGGATATGTTTGACTACTATATCAAATGAATTCAGAAGTAGAACAACATTATTTAAATTTAGAATAGGGTTAAATGTTCATAATTAAATCCAGTTTTGACATTCAGAAATTTTTGTTTTTCACAAAAATGGAAAATGTATTATACAGTTTGTGTGGTACTCTCCTTTTTTGTTGCCTGTATAAAATAGAAAAAAATATATAGGTGTAGCTCTTGAAAGCCATGTATATCTTCACAGCGTGAGTTTATTTGTATCAAATCGGGCACCATTCACTATTTATTTCTATAAAATCAGGTACCATGTCTGTTGTCAATGTGAATTTTACATGTAACATGTTAAGTATTCATAATTAAACCAGTTGCCCCATTTAATTATTATTTCTTCTTTTTCAAAGGAAAATAGAAAAGATATTACATGATTTGTGTGGCACTTTGTCTTTTCTGTAGAATATACAAAATATGCTCATGAAAACTATGTGTATTGTGACTCTGTGAGATTCTTTGTATCAAAGTGATTATCATGCTCTGATTTACATGTAATACTTTTCTCTTGCGTTACTCTAAAAACGAGATGTGAAACTTTCAGGTGCCATATTTGAATCAGTGGAATGACATTGAGGAGGGTCATGCAAGCTGCCTTAGAGGGGCAACAACAGCACTATATAACTCCTCGTTAAGGCTACCAACCATTGGGAGTGTAAATGTAGGACTTCAATACTTAATTACACATCAGTTTTGTGCATAAGACCAAGTATCATGTTGTAAATTGATATGCTTGCAGGCCAACTGCGAGGAACTTACAGAAGTCCTTAAGTCAGCAACACAACTGCTTGAACCGCTTTCACCTTGTATCGAAAATTTCCTGCCAAAGGTGAGATTACAGGAAATTTTGAAAAGCATAACTTCCAAAGCAGTGTGATGCCTAGCTTCCTTTAGATGCTTTTGGTCCATGTTCAATAACTGAAATAGTTAAAATATATACGTAAATTCACGGTGTCAGATATAGTTTTAGATGAAATATAGCAAGAATACTTTTTAACCTATATATAAATCAAAATCAAATAGGGTGAAAATAATAGCAAATTTCATGGAATAGAAACTTAGTTCCTAGTGTAGTAGTGGTTCCTTTTTAAGTCATATACTTATCATTGCTTCTTGCTTTAACTAATATTGATGAAGTGTTTAGAAATTTGCAAAAATTTAGATAGATTCAGTTGTTGTGGTGAATGTGGTGTTCTCATTTGAGTTGGTGTACTTATTTATTATATGCAACCAAAAAAAAATATCTCGTCATGTATTAAGTCCTTTTTTATGCAAAAAAAAATTATATTGCCAATTTGCCATGCAGGTCGAACAAATCGATGATGTGGCATGTAATCTTGCCCAAGTTATCGCTACTGAGAGAACCTTGATAGAGGAGTGTGGTAATCTCCTGTACCAGGCACAGAACCTGCAGGTATGGACTATAAATTGACAATCATCTCACTTTAGTCAGCATATATCACTTTCCCTCGCTGGCATCTGCTCTGACTTTGCCACAAAATATCCAAATGATTCAATGACAACTCCAATTTCATAGATGAGGGAGAGCAGCTTGAGGAGTCAAGTGATGCAGCTGAAACAAAATGAAGCGAAGTAAAAGTAATACAAGGAATATCACATTCCTGGCTGGCATCTGCTCTGACTTCGCCACAAAATATCCAACTGATGCAATGACAAATCCAACTGCATAGACGATGGGGGGCAGCTTGAGGAGTCAAGTGATGCAACTGAAACAAAATGAAGCGAAGTAAAAATAATACAAGGACGAGGGATAAGCACGCCGCCAGGGGCAGCAGCTTCACAAGTTCAACTGAGTGAGCTAACTGTGCTCAACGTTGGATGCCCAATACCCAAGTGGACAGAAGTTGCCCGATCGATACATAACCAAAGGCACAAGTGGGTTCTGCGAATTAAGATTGCTGATTCTTTCCAGTACATAGTATGTTCGGTAATTTGCCGTGGAAACATTTTTGCTGTCTAGCTATTGAAAATACAGAAACATGCATCGTTTTACGAATGGAAATTTGTTGATTCTTTGTAGTTCGCGTGTTGCGCAAATACCACTGCACTGCCTTTTTGTTAGCATCCGGGAAAGAAAATTCCCATGCCTGTGTTTGACGAAATAATCAGCACAATCTTATCTTGTTAAGATGAATTTGAGAACGGTCAGCTATGGAGAAGTTTTGAGACAAAGGCCTTGTTTAGTTCTAAAAAAATTTATTTGACAAATATTATTCAATCATAAGCTAACTAGAATCAAAAGATTCGTCTCATGATTTACAGACAAACTGTGTAATTAAGTTTTTGTTTTCGTCTATATTTAATACTTTATGCATGTGACTCGATGTGGCAGAAAATCTTAAAAACTTTTTAGATTCTAAGGTGAACTAAACTAAGGCCAAAGGTAAGGTTTAGTTCCCCAAAAATTTTACAAAATTTTTCAGATTTCCCGTCACATCGAATTTTTAGATGTATACATGAAGTATTAAATATAGATAAAAATAAAAATTAGTTGCACAGTTTGGTCGAAATTGACGAGACGAATCTTTTGAGCCTAGTTAGTCCATGATTAGACAATATTTATCAAATACAAACGAAATTCCTATAGTGCTCATTTTGCTAAAAATTTTGAAACTAAACAAGGCCTAAGATGAATTTAGAAACATATACAACGGTCAGTTATGGAACGTTCAAACTCAAGGTTCCAGGTCGTTGAGATGCGGTGCTGAAGAATTCTCCCCCCAAAAGATGGGAAGTCTCTGTTCCAGTAAACAGCGATGCTAGGCCGGTATCAGCAAATCGTATGCCTTAAATTACAGAGCTTCCATTCGATTCGACACGATTCAACACTACAAGCGAAACTGGCGCCGCGCACGATGGTTTGCAAAACATTATTCAGCCAGCTAGCGGATTAAAATTCATCTGGAGACAGCGATGGAAATTGGTGTCCGGTCTACGGCAATCCCGAGCCCTTCTCCCTGGCCTCCCTCTTGTTGCGCTCCCGCTCCACCCTGTCCATCTCCCGCGCGATCCGGTCCCGCTCCTTCATGGCGGCGTCCACGTCGTCCTCGTCGGGGACCACGCGCTCCTTGACGCTGTGCGCGGTCTCCTTGGCCGCGTCCCAGGTGGTCCGCGCCGCCTGCTTCGCCATGTCCCCGATCGCCTGCGCCGTCTCGGCCACCTTCCCGGCGCCCTCCTTGGTCATCTCCACCACCTTCTCCCCGGCCGACACGGTGCCCTCCACGGCCCGCTCCGCCGCCTCGCCCGTCCGGTCCTTGGCCGCCCTCGCCGTCTCCTGCGCCCGGTGCGCGGCCTCCTGCCCCACCTCCTTGGCCCGCTCCGCCGCCTCACCCGTCCGGTCCTTGGCCGCCCTCGCCGTCTCCTGCGCCCGGTGCGCGGCCTCCTGCCCCACCTCCTTGGCCCGCTCCGCCGCCTCACCCGTCCGCTCCTTGGCCGCCCTCGCCGTCTCCTGCGCCCGTTCCGCGGCCTCGTGCCCCGCCTCCTTGGCCCGCTCCTTCACGTGCCCCGCCCTGTCCGCGGCCTCCCGCGCCGCGTCACGCGTCTCGTGCTTCGCCTTCTCCGCCGCCCGGGACGCCGTGTCCGCGGCGCCCTCCGCCATGCCCTTCGTCTGCTCCTTGGCCCTCTCCGCAGTGTCCGACGCCTGGTCCGCCATGCGGCCTGCCGTGTCCTGCGCCCTGCCCTTCGTCTCTCCGGCCATCTTCTTGGCGTGCTCCTTGGCGTCGCCGGTGGCGTCCTTCGCCTTCTCCGCCGCGTCCTTGTACTTGTCCCTGATCTCCCTCCTGTCCTCCGGCGCATTGTCGTACGCCTGAGCAGCAACAGAACGTGCATGCGTGTCAGTGTGATGTCTACCTCCGACGAACTCGATCGCAGAAGTCAGTGTGCCAGCGGTGACCCAGCAAAGCAGTGAGAATCAGAAATACCAAATACCTGAGACGATCTTGGCGCAGCCTGCAAGCAGAGGCGGGTCCAGCTCGCCGGCTGCGGGCGCGGAGGAAGGAAGCACGCCGGCGTGGGGAGAGCCTGCTTGACGGCAGTGTTGCCGGTGAGCTTGGCGGCGCCGGCGACGCGCGCGCCCCCGAGCAGCATGGCGGCCATGAGCCTGGACATAGACGACGGCGTCGACGAGTAGCCGGCGAGACTGCGCGCTGAGGTGAGGTCTTGGATTTGGATCAACGAACTAGCAATTGTTGATATGCTTCAGGATCATGAGCTTGCACGGGGGAAGAGGCAGAGACCGGGCGTTGTTTTAAAGGAGCCAAGGAGGTGACACGTCCGGAGACACGTTGCGGTGCAAGCTCCGGCAGAGGACACGTGCTGACGCATGCGGCGCTCTGGTGTGTGTTGCTGGCCCGCGGGAGGAACAGTCGTGCCAAGTCAAACGATCTGTAAGAAAGTTCAGGAAGGCATGTACTCCATACACCGTTTTAAAATCCAGTCGTCTTTCATTTCGTCGACAAAACTTTAATCCATAAAACCTTTGTCAAAAACTTAGTCCATGATAAATGTTGCTAACATATTATTTGTATAAAACTATAATTATAAAGAAATATTTTTTCCGACACGAATTCACTAGCATCAATTTCATATGCAAGTCACATATAAATATATACTCATTCGGTTCCAAATTATAAGTCATTCTAGGAATCTTGGAGAGTCAAAGTATTTTCAAGTTTGACAAAAAATATAGAGAAAAAATATAAAAATTTATGTCATAGAATAGGTACACTATAGAAATATAACTAATCAAGAATGTAATGATACTTGGTTGGTGCCAAAAATGTTATTATTTTGCTATATAAATTTGGTCAAATTTAAAACACTTTGACTCTTCAAGATTCTTGGAATGACTTATAATTTAGGACGGAGGGAGTATTTTTTTTTAATCAAAAACTTGTCATAATGAAACAAGATCGCAAAATCTACTGCGCGACCCGTCACATCGAATGAGGATAGCATGTCCGTGTGACCACATGCCCATTACCCTGCCCCAAGCATTGGAAACGAGGAATTCGTCGGCGCTAGGATTCGAGAGCTGGGGTATCCAATCACTAATGATCGTAGAAAGGGGTTTGGGGGAGAGGGAGGCGATCGCAACACGGTAGTTATAGCGGCTAAGATGGTGATAGCACAGGTCAGTGGGCGCACCCCGTCGAGGTCAAAGCGGAACACTGGGAAACGATAGTTGGATAGAGCAGGTGGTGGAGGTGTCGCGGTGCGAGTAGTCTCTAATGGCCTTGTTATCAGGGGAGGGCGAGGTTGAGAGGTAGGCGGCACAAGGAGGCGGCGGGAGCACTTGACGGTGTGATAGTGGAGATAGTGGAGGCACAAGGGAGGTGGGGTGATGACAAAATTGGTAGGGTGAATTGGGTTTATGACTTTGAGGTCTCAACTTAGGGCTTTTCGTTTTGAGACTGAAATGATGTTGAACTATTTCAAGCATGAAACCATTCGATATTTTATACTAAACTAAAAATATTTCGGGATATTTTAGGCCAGCAATGCCTACCGGGCCCTTAGTGTAGTATGAGGACACACATTTTCGGCTAACTATTTTTGAAAAAAGAAGCGCGCCTGTGGATGTGAAACTGGTAAGTTCTAAAAAGAAGTTCTGATCGTTTCGGCAGCTTGTTGTTGGTTAATACCAAACCGTGAAACTGGTAAGCCAACTGGACGTCCGAAGATAGCGATTTCCGTCGCCTGCTCCAGCATCGCATACAGCGGTACAAGTACAACCCACTTTACCGCCGCCACATCAACACGCGCGAAAATGGCACGTTATTCTTCTTCTTTTTTTTTAAAAAAAAAAAACTGTCACGCGCTCCAAACTGGAAATCAGCCCCGAACTGTGAACGATCTCCTCTTCCATCCACCATCATAAAATGCCGTCTCGAGCTCACATTTCATTTCCGGAAGCAAGCACACCCGATCGGCCACGACCACCAGAACCCGCGCGGCAAACGTTAGCAAGCGCCAGCTCGGCGTGAGCTAGCGTTCTCATGAAGCGCTAATGACTTATACCTTGAGATTTTGAGACAGAATGAGTATCAGTGTTTTTTTATTTTTTTTATCAGGAGTATCAGTGGTTTTATGGCAATATCTTCAGCTATGGCCTTGTTTAGTTCACCCCAAAAAGCAAAAAGTTTTCAAGATTCTCCGTCACATCGAATCTTGTGGCACATGCATGAACCATTAAACATAGACGAAAGCAAAAACTAATTACACAGTTTAGCTGGAAATCGCGAGA
>Ga0182004_10003107_pt1 | contig 13125 bp, 9 predicted proteins | sample Sormic07211540_1_FD_120479 | JGI IMG/M metagenome (GOLD analysis project Ga0182004, IMG submission 120479) | Endophyte microbial communities from Sorghum bicolor roots, Mead, Nebraska, USA - 072115-40_1 MetaG | ecosystem: Host-associated > Plants > Roots > Unclassified | place: USA: Nebraska...
AGAGAGAGAGAGAGAGAGAGAGCAGCGCTGCATGGTCATTCTGGTGACCATAAAAAAAAAAGAACAGACACGTATCATTTTATGCCCTCTCTCAGACTCCAAGGTACCAGGTAGCAGCCGTTCCCGGGCAGATGTGGTTTCAGAAGCGAGCGAGTGGGCTTGGCATTGGCACACACACTAGTCTAGATATTTCGATTTCCCACGTGCATCTCTACCCCATCTCTCCATCAAGCTCTCTATATATATGCTCACAACGCCGCGGCACATGACACCGGCCATAAGCACAGAAATTAAGCTCCTTGAACTCCAAGCAGCAGCTAGCAGTAGCATCATCACATCTCGACTACTAGCTAGTTTCAGTCACCGGCCGCTCACAGCTAGCTAGCTAGCTAGCTGCAGCTGCTGGCTGCTCTGGCTGCTGCTTAATTAACCACCAGTCCGGCCGATCTGACCTGAGCTAGCTACTACAGGGCTGGGCGCGCGCCATGATTAACCTGAACCTGAAGCAGCCTCTCATGCTGCCCGCGCACCAGAGCAATGTCGTCGTCGGCTCGCGCCTGGCGTCGTCGCCCTCAGCGGCGGCCGTCAGCAGGCCTCGGAGGGGCGGTGCTGGCGTGTCCTCCTCCTCCTCCCGCTCCCGGTCCTCGTCCCGGCGGCACACGCGGCTGCCGAGGATCAGCTGCAGCGCCACCGAGGAGGTCAGCGGCGCCGTGGCGGCCGTCACCGTGGAGCCGCCGCAGATGCTGACGGTGACGGCCACGGTGGAAGCGTCGCCGGCCATCGGGCAGATGTACTTCGAGCGCGCCCTCGACGACGTCGGCGACCTCCTCGGCAAGACGCTGCTCTTGGAGCTCGTCAGCTCCGAGCTCGACGCAAGTGAGTACGAGCTATAGTAGCGATACCGTCCGCGTGTATGTACCTCATCTAGCTCTCGTCGTTGGCTCGACACAGCACGGGCGCCACGCCACACACGCATCATCTATATGTCCGTCCCCCCTCCTCTTCCACGATGGATGGGCGCCATGCATGCATGCTGCTAGCAGTTAGCTGCTCCAAAAGTCTCCAACAAACCTAGCTAGCTCCAACAACAATGGACGCTTGCTACATCTATTTATCTCCACAGCTATATATGATATATATTGCTTAGTGACTAAACGAAATCTTTGCTAAATCTGGTAAAAGTGGATACATGTGAATGCTAATATTTATGTGTATATATACATATATATATTAATTAAGATGCTCTCCACAAAGGACAAAGGACAGACTACCACAGCAGCACAAGACGACGACATTACGACTAGACGAGAGAGAGTTTGTAGATGAGTACGCGTAGGAAAGAAATATCTGATGGAGTTTGAGCATCATGTGTGTGGTGTGGCGGGGCGGTGCAGAGTCTGGCCTGGAGAAGCCGCGGGTGGCGGCGTTCGCGCACAAGACGCTTCGCGAGGGCCACTACGAGGCGGAGTTCAAGTTGCCGGCGTCGTTCGGTCCGGTGGGCGCCGTGCTGGTGGAGAACGAGCACCACAAGGAGATCTTCATCAGGGAGATCAAGCTCGTCACCGGCGGCGACACCAGCACCGCCGTCACCTTCGACTGCAACTCCTGGGTGCACTCCAAGTTCGACAACCCCAACAAGCGCATCTTCTTCACCCTCAAGGTCCGTCTTCCTCCGGCCGTTTTTTCCATGCATATATTATTTCATGCGCCTGCTGGCGGTGATCGACTGCAAAGAACGATCGACGACGTATATATATATATATATATATATATATATACCATCCTGACTCTAGCTTGTTTCTTCCGCGTGGCGTCGATCGCGTGCGTGATGAGTTCATGCAGTCCTACTTGCCCTCTGACACGCCCAAGGGCCTGGAGGAGCTGAGGAAGAAAGACCTACAGGCGCTGCGCGGCGACGGGAGCGGCGAGCGCAGGCTGTTCGAGCGCGTCTACGACTACGACGTGTACAACGACCTGGGCGACCCGGACAAGCACCCCACCCACCAGCGTCCCATCCTCGGCGGCAGCAAGCGGTTCCCCTACCCGCGCCGGTGCCGCACCGGCCGCCCCAGGACCAAGAGCGACCCGCAGACGGAGAAGCGCGACGGCCGGCACCACTACGTGCCCCGCGACGAGCAGTTCTCGGAGGTGAAGCAGCTCACGTTCGGCGCCACCACGCTGCGGTCCGGCCTCCACGCGCTGCTGCCGGCGATCAGGCCGCTGCTCCAAAACAGGAAGGAGCTCCGGTTCCCTCACTTCCCGTCCATCGACGGCCTCTACAGCGACGGCATCCCGCTGCCGGCGCAGACCGGTTTCGACGCCATCCGCAGCGTCGTCCCTCGCGTCGTCAAGCTCGTCGGCGAAACCACCGATCACGTCCTCCGCTTCGAGGTCCCCGAGATGATTGAGAGTAAGCATAGCATAGCATAGCATAGCATAGCTACTTTAGCTGCTAGATATATAGCACCCGTACGTGGTTGGAAAAATGGGTTTATTTGCTTTGTTAATTGCTGCAGGGGACCGGTTCTCGTGGTTCAAAGACGAGGAGTTCGCGAGGCAGACGATCGCGGGGCTGAACCCGGTGTGCATCCAGCTCCTGAGGGAGTTCCCCATCAGGAGCAAGCTGGACGAGGAGGTGTACGGTCCGGCGGAGTCCGCCATCACCAAGGAGATCCTGGAGAAGCAGATGAACGGCGCCATGACGGTGGAGCAGGCGGTGGCGGCGAAGCGGCTCTTCATCCTGGACTACCACGACGTGTTCCTGCCCTACGTGCACAAGGTGCGGGAGCTGCCGGACACGACGCTCTACGGCTCCCGCACCGTCTTCTTCCTCACGGACCTGGGCACGCTCATGCCGCTGGCCATCGAGCTGACGCGCCCCAAGTCGCCGACCAAGCCGCAGTGGAAGCGGGTGTTCACGCACGGCCCGGACGCCACCGACGCCTGGCTGTGGAAGCTGGCCAAGGCGCACGTGCTCACCCACGACACGGGGTACCACCAGCTGGTCAGCCACTGGCTGCGCACGCACTGCTGCGTGGAGCCCTACATCATCGCCGCCAACCGGCAGCTGAGCCGGCTGCACCCGGTGTACCGCCTGCTGCACCCGCACTTCCGCTACACCATGGAGATCAACGCGCTGGCCAGGGAGGCGCTCATCAACGCCGACGGCATCATCGAGGAGTCCTTCTGGCCCGGGAAGTACGCCGTCGAGCTCAGCTCAGTGGCGTACGGCGCGACGTGGCAGTTCGACACGGAGGCGCTGCCCAACGACCTCGTCAAGCGAGGGCTCGCCGTGCGCCGGGACGGCGACGGCGACGGCGAGCTGGAGCTCACCATCAAGGACTACCCCTACGCCCACGACGGGCTCATGATCTGGAACTCCATCAAGCAGTGGGTGACCGACTACGTCGGCGTCTACTACAAGTCCGACGAGGCCGTCGCCGGCGACACGGAGCTGAAGGCGTTCTGGGACGAGGTGCGGAACGTGGGGCACGGCGACAAGAAGGACGAGCCGTGGTGGCCCGTGCTCAACACCCGGGACAGCCTCGTGGAGACGCTCACCACCATCATGTGGGTCACCTCCGGCCACCACTCGGCCGTCAACTTCGGGCAGTACCACTACGGCGGCTACTTCCCGAACCGGCCGACCACCATACGGAAGAACATGCCGGTGGAGGAGGGCCGGGACGAGGAGATGAGGAAATTCCTCTCGCAGCCGGAGACGACGCTGCTGGACATGATGCCGACGCAGATGCAGGCCATCAGGATCATGACGACGCTGGACATCCTGTCATCGCACTCGCCCGACGAGGAGTACATGGGGGAGTTCGCGGAGCCGTCGTGGCTGGTGGAACCCATGGTGAAGGCGGCGTTCGAGAAGTTCAGCGGCAGGATGAAGGAGATCGAGGGATTCATCGACGAGTGCAACAACAACCCGGAGAACAAGAACCGGTTTGGAGCCGGGATCGTGCCGTACGAGCTGCTCAAGCCCTTCTCCAAGCCGGGAGTCACCGGGAGGGGCATCCCCTACAGCATCTCTATCTGATGTCATCGAGACCTCATCCTCAGCATTAGTTTCTTGGTATCAGGCTCAACAGTCTCTCAGCTCCATCCCCAATAAGTTCAAAAAGAAAAAAGAAAAAAAAAGCTCTACTCCCAATGGGAGGTTGCATTATTGCATACAGAGGCTGCTTGTCAAATAAAATGTACTCTGATCTACGATTGTATTGTACCATGGATTGTACACTTGAGTTACTACCATTTACTACCAAACTACTAACACAGCCTCTCTTTTTTTCTATTTTATACCGTCTTTAGAACTTAGAATGCACAAGAAATACCGCCAGATTATAACCGGCCTGGAGAGAGATCAAAATTTGGCAACTACTCCCTACGTACAATTGACTTAGAAAACAAAAGGCAAAAACAACTTTATACATTTTAAAACGACTAGATACTGTACCGGTTTGTAGCGTGTTTGATTTCTAAGCCATATGGGAGGCCAGGCTCAGATGATAAGAATGCCATGTTTGATTTGCCTGGTCCTTCTGAGCCGATCGAGCTCTATTGAGAACGTGTTTGTTTGCAAGAATGGCGAGCTGCGGAGGTGACCAAAGCACTCGCTCCAGCGCTCACGCAAGCCGCTACGCGCTCGAGCGAGCCTGGCCGCCTGGAAACGGACCTTCATTGCTTTTTGGGGAGCCAAGAGAGAAGAAAATTTACACCTCACGGGTCTGGCTCAAAACTGAGCCAAGAATCAAACAAGAGAAGTTGTAGCTGGAGAGCCTGGCCAGAGAATTTTGACCCATATCAAATGCGCCCTAAATATCCTGTCTACATGCAGTATAATTTTGAGATACCTTCCAGGTCTTGTTTACTTGCAAAAATTTTGCAAATATGAACAGTGGTGTTTTCGTTTGTATTTGACAAATATTGTCCAATCATAAGTTAAGTAGGCTCAAAAGATTCGTCTCGCAAATTACATATAAACTGTGTAATTAGTTATCTTTTCTACCTATATTTAATGCTTCATACATGTGCCGCAAGATTTGATGTGACAGAGAATCTGAAAAATTTTGCAAAATTTTTTTGAGAACTAAAGAAGGCCCAGTATGAAAAGATCACCTCACTGGTAAGCTTGCGCCCTCGTGAAATGAGGTACTGTAGTAAAAATGACCCTGCAGGTGTTAGAGTAACCCACACTTTTTACAGAGCAGCAGAACACGTACAAACGACAGGCTGGTCAATTTCTATCCGTGCATCACGAACACCACAGCCGAGATCGAATATACTGTTTCGTCACGTATCATCCAAAAATATTGACAGGAAAACATGTGAACCTAGTGCCATATGGGCGCTTCAGGACCAAGCCAGGTCCCAGTCGGATGCCGCTGGAAGCCAATGTCCACTGGCTAGCTAACACATGTTATCTTCACAGTTTGGCAGACAGCGAACATATATACAAAATACAGCTAACTACAGGAAGTGAGATAGCGGCAACCCGACTTGTGAAACAGGAGATGCATGAATATGCATGGACAAACCACGAAAGAGCATCCAAAATATCATCCCCATGTGACGTGAGCTCAGATTTTTCCGGGCCCAAAGAGACGGGGTAAAGAACTCGCGTAAGTAGTAACTGTACGGGTAACCACTAATCAAAATTGAACCAGTTTCTCCAGGAATAAGAGACTGGACTGCGGAGTTTGTTCTACTCCTTTTCTCCGTTGACAACAACGGCTGTATCTACCCGTATTCCAGGCGTCCTTGGTAGTCAGGGCGTTGCAACGCAGCAGCTTTGACCATGACCAATTCGCATGGGTAAGAAATGCGGAAAGAGGTGCGACGGTCGAGAATTCTGAGATACTTGGAGTGCCATCTACTAGATAAGGCAGCATAATACCTGGAAGAACTGAGGAAGAACGACGGGCATTCATCACCGGGAGATGCAGCTCTCTGTTCCACCTTGACTGACTGATGAAAATAATCAAGGTATCAATACTTTGATAACTGTAATGACAAAAGCTTAAGCAGAAATAAGAAGCACTATCCAGTGAGATACCAGTAGAGGACGGCTCAAAATACGGTCGGGTTGTTATGAAAGAGGGGTCCTGAGCATCAACCTCCAAGTGCTGTGTTGTGCTAATCTTTTGAAGACCTGTTGATTCGACAAGCTTTACTAATTTGTCTGCTATGATTGTCATCGGCGGGCGGAGATCTGGTGATTGCTGCATTGTGGAAAAAATACCATGACTCCATGAGTAATTGTAACTTGTGGTAAAGTCTAATTGATCAATCTTTACGTCATTAGAATTGCTGCAACAATATATTTTCAGCCCTAATGCTTGACGATATACACAAAAACTCTAAGCCTTTCAACTAGCACCAGGCACGCTCCTCCCCGACTTACAGAGTCTGCAGAGCTCAAAAGTTAAATGCAAATATGTACCAGGAAAGAGAATGGAGAACTACCTTGACGCAAAGCAAGATGATAATGCCTAATGAAGATATAGCTTTAGGTGGCATAGAGCCCCTTATTCTTGGATCAGTTATTCTTTCCAGTGAATCAAGATCATCAAGATGAGGAGCTGCCCAATCTACTAGAAACTGCTCGTTTGGCCTTCTTGAACTAAAGAGGAAAATACTCTTTAGTTAGAAATCCAGACTGCAACTTTGGTACAGAACAGAAGAGAGAATACGTACCTGTCAAAAGCCTTTTGCCCAGTCAAAAGCACAAGCAAAATAACACCAAAACTGTAAGTATCAGCTTTGATGCCATCTGCTCCTGGATCACTGAGCTCAGGGGCAGCATAGCCTTTAGCACTGGTGATAGCTTCTGAATCCTTCTGTTCAGGTGAAGAAGTATTATTTTAAAGAATATATAATGAGCAACCATTAATGGCCAGCTGATCGAGTTATAGGAATTCAATTTGAAATATTCAGCAAGCAAACATAAAAGAAACATTTGTATTTTTTTAAAGAAGAAACAATATTTATTATCACACACATTTTCTGGGAGAAAAGGGTACAAGTAGTTCTAGGGTACACAATACACTAACAGGCTTAATATGTGTGGAGAGAAAACATCAAGCAAGGAAACTAAACAAATTACACCAATATTTCATAAGTACCAACATCCGAGAGTATGTTCAGTAATAAATCTCAGTTTTGAATAAGATGCAGTTCCTGTTTTGGATCCATATTTCAATCAGGAGAGGCCATGATCGTTTGTGCATTTGGATAAAACGGATGATCGACGTTCAAGGTGCAACTTGATCCTAGAATTAATTGAATACTCCCTCCGTTTCAAATTATAAGTTGGCTTTTTTAGGTACATAGCTTTTGCTATGCACCTAGATATATGCTATGTCTAGCATTCTAGATATACAGCAAAATTTATGTACTCCCTCCATTCCATATTGTAAGACTTTTTTGCTTTTCTAGATACATAATTTTGCTATGCACTTAGACATACACTAAGTCTAGATAAATAGTAAAAACAATGTATCTAGAAAAGCTAAAATGTCTTATAATTTGGAACGGAGAGGGTACCTAGAAAAGCCAAAACGACTTATAATTTGGAACGGGGGAAGTAGATAACAGTATAGTCATACTAAAGATTACATACAAAGTAGTACTACTATAATTGGTAACTGGGAAATATGAGGACACTGACCATTCTTGTGGTGCTGACAAAATGGCTTAGCTTGGTTAACCCACTGTCACAGAGGTAGGGCATGAGCTGAGCATCAAGTAAAATATTTCTAGCTTTAATATTTCCATGGGCAACTGGAGGGGAACACGTCAAGTGCATGTATCTGCACAGATAAAGATACATATAAAAATTGGGAAAGCTAATGCCCATATAATTTTTCAAAAATTAAAGAGGGTTCCACTCTAATTAATACTATTGGTGTTTGCACTAAGAAAAAGTCACTGCTAGTGCAAATATATGTAATTGATAACGACGCTGTACAGAAAAAAGAATGAAAGTAATTTGCTCAGAGTGTAAATCTTACTCCAGAGCATAGGCAACTCCAAGAGCAATCTTCATCCGAGCTTTCCATGACAAAGCCCTGGATCTTGTGGCTGCTGAAAACAGAATATCATCAAGAGAGCCATTTTCGGCATACTCATATAGAAGCGCACAATGTCCAAACTCCACACAATATCCCACAAGCGCACTGATATTGGGGTGCTTTAGTCTGGAGATATTCCAAAGCATGTCCATTAATTCATCCTGTTCTGATAATGACAGGTCTACCATGTCAATCCTCTTGATAGCCAGGAGCTGTGAACATATTGAGAAATTTTTAGTAAAATTATAGAGAAAATCATGACCGCTAGGAAATTTGGTAAACCCGTACTTCAATATTTAGAAAAATAAAAAAAAATGTTACTGAAGAACAGATTTGCATTAAGACAATGAGAACTTATTTCAGGAGCAACATATTACACTACAAATTCATCCTCCTTGCACCTTAAAGGTATATCTTATCAAGACTCAAAGACATCAATAAAAAGAAAAGCATGTGCTTCCTCCCCTCACAGTAACCCCTCTCATCACAACCTTTATTTGGTCAGAGGGGGCCCAAACTGCTTAAACCTGATGTCCGCTAGCCAACACAGCCAGATAAGGATAGGCAAACAGTGGCTTGTTACTCATGCAAGCAGTAAATAGGAATTCCCAGAACAAGAAAGCAGAAAGAGCCTGCAGCACAGAACACTGACAAGCAAGCTTTCATGCCGAGACAGAGGGAAAAAATCAATTTGTGGATATGTGGATGAGATAGCAGTAGAGCACACTTCAGCTATTAGGGCTCTGAAATGCATGTTGTATTAAATCATGTCAAAAATCTTCCTCAAGATTAAGTGCCAATTAATAATACTATTTTCCAACAAGGATACTACATAAGAGAGAATACAACAATATTTGCATATTTATTATCAAACTACCATACCTGGCCATCAGAAAAATCACCTCTGTAAACTCGGCCAGTGAGACCTTCACCAATAAAACATTCTTCATTGAAGTCCCTGGTAGCCGCTAGAATGTCCGCAGCTGGAAACTGCTTTGCAGTTAGAAGGTTTTTAGATGTCTTGAACCAACTTTTTATTTTGGGAACTCTTTCAGATGTAATGCCATTACTAGATGAAGTATCACTGCCAATCAACAGAGAACTCCAAGAGTACAGGACTTCATTTGCTTTAGGGACTGTAAAATGGAAAATATGAGTTTTAGTGATGTGAAATAATCTTAGTCTATCCTGTAAACAAAGAACACAGCATAAAAGAATGAAAATCAAACATCTGTACATGGATGCATTTAACAAATGTGCCTTGAAAATAACAAACAGTTCAGGTTTTATGATGAGTCCCAGATTTACATTTGGGATCCTAGATTTGTAATGAAAATAAAATAGAATTCTAGCTATCGGTATCAGCTACAAATGGATGAAAAATTTATGATTGAACAATTTAAACTCCCACGTGTACCTGTTTCCATATTGGCAGGTAAAGTCTTGGCATGGTTAGAGGTGCTCTTAGGGTTGCATGAACAGCTTCTCCAACTTTTCAGAACCAATCCAACAATGAGGAGTACAAATACTGTACATGTGGCACTAGCTATTGCAGCAGCTGTCACTCGAGAGTGTGACTTCCTATGGTGGCTATTATTTTGCAGAGAAGAATACCCAAAAGAAGGCTTTGGAGATTTTGGCCTTTGCTTTGGTTTTTGATTAGCTGCTGGTGGAGGTGGAGGTTGAGATGGAGATTGAGTTGGAGGTGGAGACAAAGATTGAGGTGGAGCTGGAGGGGTCCTCCTAGTAAATGAGGACGATGCATGTTTGAAACCAGGTTGAAATTGGTTTCCATCAATCCTGGAATGTTGACCACAAAGTTAATAATTTATTTAGCTAGATATGAAGCCAAGACACGTAAAGATAGGCAGAGAGGAGGGGGAGGAGGGGAAAGTATAACAGAATTCAATACCTCAGCTCAGGAATGGACTGAAATGGTCCAGGAACATAGCCACTGAAGTGATTATTTTCAATATTGCTGTGGAAAAAAAATTATGATCATCAGGATCAAGGGTTAAAATGCAGGAAAATTATATTTAAGCAACAAATCCAGTCAGATTTCTTACAGGGATGACAATGGAAGGCCTGCTAACAAAATCACAGATCCTGTGAACTCGTTATGTTGTAGATAACTGCAAATGCAAAAACAAGAAAACCTACATTCAAACAGGTGCTATGCCCATGTGCATGAAGTAGCTGGCTCCAAAGGCAGATCGGTCTTACAGATAGCGAAGGTTCGTCAATGAGCTAAACGATCTTGGTAGGTCACCATTGAAAGCATTGAATGACAGATCCCTGAAAACCAGGGTGGGGGATAAACTTCACATGAGTTGATAACGATCAAATAAATTGGGACATTAATTATTTTTGTTTGCAAGGATGGTCAGGATATGAGAATGGCATGGTGGAAACAAAACTGCTCTAGCATCAAAATGTGCACTTTTTCAACAAACAAAAATGAACTGGATCTTTGGAAACGGACAGGTGGAAACCTGTTTGAAGGAAGCACAGAACAGATCTTAACCAAAAGAAAAAGAAAAAGGAAATGAAGTGCAGACATTTAGGACAGCTTGCTGAGCACACACAACATATTCTACATGATAGGAACAAACCACATCAAACCTTCCATTGTGAATGATAAAACATCATACAGCCATCGGTCAGATCCAAGAAAACATGTATGGGCACAACTGAGTAACCGCAAGGACCATATCCACAAATGTATTAGATGAATAAAAGCTAGCGAACGAATGTGTAGACACTAATGTACTGCTGAAGTTTGTACTGTAGATGCATACTAAAGGAAGAACTTCCATGTCTTATTGCCAATGCTTATTAATGAACATCAAAGGGAGATAAAAAATCACTTCCGAGTGGACAAATGACCGAGTAATTAAGATGAGCAAACCTACATCGTTTCTAAGCTATCCATGTTAACAAAAACATCACCAATTACTCCAGAGAGTTTATTGTAGCTAAAGTTCCTGCCACAAAAAAGTTACACATCGGTCAGTTAATTGTACAACCAGATTACAGAATGTGAAACACTTCATTCCAAAATATACACTCACAGATATTTCAGGGAGTGCAACCATGGTAATGACGATGGTATATTCCCTTCAAACTTGTTAGCTGCCAGATTTCTGCAAGAAAACAACCATAGGCGAATAATTTATATTTTATATTTCAAGTATTGAGTCAGTTAAAGGTGATATCCAAAGAAGGGAAAAGGGGCATACAAGTATTCCACATTTGGGGGCAAAGTGGGAGGGATTTCACCAGCAATGTTATTGAAGCTCATGTCCCTATCATGAACATGAGAAGAAAAGCACCACGAACTAAATTGAATCAAGAATTGCGAAGTCAAAACCAGCTAGCATAGTACAGAAACTTGGCAATTAGAAGCTCACAGCTTTTTCAACGACTGAAACTTTAGCATATCTGGGCCAAGCCATCCTCCAACTCCGAGCCCGCTAATATTTCTGCATGTGAGTAGTAGCAGAGCAAATAACAAATCCAGTTGATCAGTTTTCTATTAATTTGTAAGCAAAAATAATAAAAAAGTTAATGAACTAATTTAAGAATTACATTGCGACAATGGACGATCCCTTGCAAATGACGCCTCGCCAGTGTTTACTCCCTCTACCCTCACCACATGGATCACCGCCCTGGAATGTCCAACCAGAAAGCTGCCACGGCGACTCCAATGTGCGATATAACCCCCAAAGTCCTAGCGCTGCAAAGCAGCAAAAACAATGTGATAAAATAAGCACCATACAACAAACCTGTTGGAACCTATTGCTTACAAAGTTCCAACTTCAGAGCACCGAAAACACAGAGAGACAACAGAATTGCATCCCACCAAGGCATTGTGCAGAGGGAAACAAGCAGTCTTATTCTGTACCCTTAAACGCAACGGCCACTATCAATCCCACGTGTGAGCATGCACAGATGACCATCCAGGTCCCGCGATCGTAGCCAACCATCACAGAGCAAAATTCCATAGCAAGCGTGCATAGGCGCACCAAAAATGGACCACCTCAAGCTACAAGCGAGTGCCAGGCAACGTGCAAGCGACTACATTCACACGAACGCGCGCTCGGAACCAAATTGACAAGCAGTCAAGCACAATCGGAGACGCCACAGGCGCGACAAGTAGAGCATGCCACAGGAAGTGCTGGATGGCCGCAACCTACACGGAATGAGGGACCAGGATACTCACCATCAGGGGGGTCGGTGAAGGACGCGGCGGAGGAAAACGAGGCGCAGAGCATCACCATGGCGAGGAGGTGGCGCGGCGCCGCCATTCCAACCCCTCGCGAGCGCCCCCAGCGGATCCGCCGCGCCGGTCCCCTGCGAAATCCTGGCGGTCGGCTCGGGCAACCCGGAGCGCGGGCTGGAGCAGGGAGGCCCCCGAACGTTCTGGAAGCTTCCGGGGAACTGCGCGCTTCCGACACCGTTTGAATTTCTCCCCGAATTCCGCGCCGACCCGCGAGAACGCGCTCGGATCACATACCAGATCGAGGATTGGAGGAGCAGGGCAGCCGTAGCGAGGCGAATCGCCTGGCTGGCCTGCGGAATGATGCGGGTGCTTGCGAGATGGTGAGGGTTTTGGGGTTTTTGGTTTGATGCGCGGATGGAGGTTTCGGTTTTTTTGGGAGGAAAAAAAAAAGGAGGAAAGAGCGGGCGGCTGTCACACGTACCGAGCGTGAGGCCTGCCCCAACGCACAAGCATCACGGTGGCATCGAGCATGTGCGGATGTGCCATGTCACACATGTTAGAGCATCTCCAAGAGCTTGGCTAAAATTAGTAGCTAAATTCTAATGTTTAGCCATTTTGTAAAATAGACAATTTCTTAAAAAAGAAGAGGTCCACAACAGCCTTGCTATCAGATAGCTAGTGTCAGTGGTTGGCTATATATGACCAACGAAAATCAAGGAATAGCAAACTTTCTATTTTACAAAACCAAATAGCACATCTGTTTTCTACTATACAAGTTCTAAAAAGCCTTCATAATAAGAATAGCAAAGTTGTTGGAGTTGCTCT
>Ga0182004_10003108_pt1 | contig 13122 bp, 10 predicted proteins | sample Sormic07211540_1_FD_120479 | JGI IMG/M metagenome (GOLD analysis project Ga0182004, IMG submission 120479) | Endophyte microbial communities from Sorghum bicolor roots, Mead, Nebraska, USA - 072115-40_1 MetaG | ecosystem: Host-associated > Plants > Roots > Unclassified | place: USA: Nebraska...
ACCAAGTCAGTTTTACCTTGTTTTAAGCCTTGCATGTCATTACTTTCCGTCTGTGCTTGCTGAGTTCGACATGAGCTCACCCTTGCTATAATCATTAAAGGTTGCTCGGACGATCAGGAGTACGATTGCGATTTCTCTGAGGACTACCCTGAGTCTCCTGGTTGTTAGGCTCGTGTGGTTCTGTCGTCGACCTTCCTGTGGCAAGGTGGTCCTGCTACGTCGGCGTCTAGTTTCCCTTTTTATTATGGAACAATTTAGCTTATGTTTCCCCTTCGCACTTTGATAAACGTTTGGCTTGTAATAATGGTACATTTAGTCTCATTTATGTAATTCGTTTGAACACTGTGTTTTGTACCATTGATGATGTCGGTCCATGTGTGTGAATTTGAGATCCTGGCGCACAGTGATTTGGCACCCGAATGCTCTCTTACTTCCGGGTGTGATAGGTTATTGTCTAGACTAGGCAGCTCAACTAAACAAGCTATGACTAGGTCAAATTTCTCGTGGTGATTAAGTCTTCCATTTTAAGTTTGCTACTTTTATATAGCTTTTATGGCAAAATTTGTTGTTGGACATGCTAAGTGATGACTCTTTGCTAGTAGACATCTATTTTCGAGTGATTTGTAAAAGATACTCTAGTTCTTGACAAATTGGTTGGTGGACACCGTGCCTAACAAAATATTTTTATAAAATAGATATAAAATCATATGAGTGCCCCAAAATTATACTATACAATCTTCTAGACTATACATGATGAGAAGCACACAGTAAAATATTGTTTTGCACTGAAAATGACTATCTTGCCTCTCTTCATAAATAAACAAAGTTTACCATGGTTATTTTGTTCATGTAGTTTTAAGACACTAAAAATCTTGGAAAAATCATAGATTGCGTACATCACCAAATCTTGACTATGATAAAAATATTAGCTCAAAATAATAAAGTTTCATGTATCAATTAAGCTTGATAGGAGATAAATCTATAACTCAGTTATGCTAAATATACCATTATGAACTTGATTATTTTGAGCTGATATTTTTAGCATAGCCATGATTTGGTGATGTACATATTCTGTTATTTTTCCAAGATTTTTAATGTCCTACAAATACATGAATAAAATAACCATGGTTAACTTTGTTTATTTATGAAGAGAGACAAAATAATCATTTTTAGTGCAAAACAGTAATTTACTGTGTGATTCTGTTAGGCATGGTGTCCACCAACCTATTTATCAAGAACTAGAGTGTCTTTCAGAAATCGCTTGAAAATAGGTATCCGCCAACAAAGAGCCATCACTTGGCATATCCAATAGCAAATTTTTCCTTTTATATATGTTGTGTTAAACTCAAAATGGTCTGTATGTGCACAAATTCTAGTAACGTCAACACAAAACAGTTGGTTTAGAGATACGTCAAAAGTGCAATAGCAAACTCCAGTATGGGGTGGTACTGGCCCATGGCCTAATTGCCCTTTGACAATCCAACTCAGCCCTTGTTATTTTTAACTCACAATATATATAAATTCAGCGCGTTCCTTATTGGGCCCGATCTTTTCTTAATATTTGCAGGCCAAATGTTTTAGCCCTTTTACCAGATCTACATACTAATGAATCATTATTTTTTAAAAGGAAAGAGAGAGAACAAACTTCACCTTATTTCCAAACGGATTGCAGTTTCCAAAGTCAGGAATCCAGTCTCTTGTACAATTTTAATCATCCAACTTCGGAGCTTTTTTACCGTCTCCTGTAATTGGAAAATGGTACGTCCCTTTCTTTGTGTTTTTTTTTTGGTTCGTTATATAATTTTGGTATTCTCAGCCGATGGTATTTTAGGTACAAGTCTTTCCGTTAGAACCAACGGGCCTACTCCCTCCACACTAAAATAGAGTACATTATAACTTTTAAAATTTGTATTAAAATACAATGCATTCTATATAATAACTATATTTTAATTTAACAAGGTTTGTTAAAAAAAGATACGATTTGAGAAGAAACTCTATAATTAAGATAATCGTTATTTCGAATATATATTTCTAGCTATTGGAATGATGCCTACGTGCTATGTATCTGCCTACGTGCTACTTTAGGTATCTTTATGTATGCCTGTACACAGACAAGAGCTTTTCACATCACTTTGTACACAATACCTCAATAACCAGGCAGATTAACTTGAGACAAAAGAATACTTGAATTTGAAAAGGAATTCAAAGGCAGCAACGATTTCCCCTTTGACTATACCACTACATATACACAGTTATATGCTAACTATATATGATAATGTGTTTGAAACAAAAACTCTTCTATTTTGTCATCTTCTGTCATGTACGAGCTAAACGGTGATCGCCGGAGTTGAGAGCTCCGGTATGCCGCCCTGGCCATTGAGCACAACAACCTTCCCTTCCGAGTCCACATCCACTATGGCAGAGTCGCCCTCCTTTACCTCCCCAGCGAGCATCTTCTCAGCAAGGCTGTCCTCCAGCAGCCTCATGATGGCTCGCCTCAGCGGGCGTGCACCATAGCTTGGGTTGTAGCCTTCGTCCACCACCCGCTCCTTGAACTTCTCGGTCACTTGAAGATTTATGTCCTTGGCCTTCAACCTGTCAAAGACCTCCTTGAGCATGATCTCCGCGATCTCCTTGACCTCGAGCTTGGTCAGCTGCCTGAACACGATCATCTCGTCGAGACGGTTGAGGAACTCAGGTCGGAAGTACTGCTTCATCTCCTCGATGACCAGGCTCTTGATCCTGCTGTAGCTGCTGTCCTTCTCATCAGAGTCAAGGTCAAATCCGATCTTCCGCCCACCCTTCTCGATGACGCTGCTCCCTACATTTGAGGTCATGATCAGTAGTGTGTTCTTGAAGTCCACAGTCCTTCCCTTGCTGTCAGTCAATCTCCCATCTTCCAAAATCTGAAGCATCATGTTGAAGACATCCGGGTGTGCCTTCTCAATCTCATCAAAGAGCACAACTGTGTATGGCCGCCGTCGAACTGCCTCTGTCAGCTGGCCACCCTCAGTGTATCCTACATATCCTGGAGGTGAACCAATCAGCTTGGATACTGTGTGCCTCTCCATGAATTCACTCATATCAAGCCGGATCATAGCCTCCTCAGAGCCAAAGTAATAGGCTGCAAGAGCCTTTGCAAGCTCTGACTTCCCAACGCCGGTGGGACCTGCAAAAATAAAGCTTGCAATTGGCCTGTTGGGGTTCTTGAGACCCACACGAGCACGGCGGATGGAGCGACTAATGGCTACCACAGCCTCATCTTGGCCAATGACACGCGTGTGCAAAGTCTCTTCCATCTTAAGAAGCTTATCTGACTCATCGCTGGAAACCTTCTCCACAGGGATGCCAGTCCATGACGATACTATGTGCTGGATATCTGCTTCATTGACCATAGGTCCTGTCTCTCCAGACTCTTCCTCTGCTTTGCTCAATTCCTTGCTCTTGTCAATGAAGGCTGTTATCTGGGCCTTCAATTCCATTTCACGGTCTCGCAATTCGCCAGCCTAAAGGCATAACATTTAGAAAGGGAAATTAGCTATGAAAGAACATCTGTATCTAGAAAAGGTGCAAACAATTAAGTAATCAGAAGTACAGGGAGAAGGCAGAACAAGGGCATCCACATATCCAATTGCAGCAGGTGCAAATTGCTAAATAAACAAAAGAACAGGAAGAAAGAAAGTGCATAGTCGAATGAACATTAAGGGGCATGTTACTATCATTCAAATAAAACTATCACTGATAACTATTTAAAATCAAAAGCATGTAACAACTGTTTTTTTTGTTAATTCTGATTGTGTTAGTACATCCTAAAATGGAAATGGGAAATTTCACTCAAGTAAGAGCATTGATTGATGAAATGAACAAGAATTACTGAATCATCCAAAATTATTTGTAATCTCCCAACTGTATTGAATATTTTCTATGTACAAGCTATTGTATATAGAACAGTTTTGGTGGATGGAAATTATAAGTTAATATGATCTTCAGGAGGTCAGGCAACATTTAAGTTGTGTCACAAACTTGAAAGAGATGCAAACAGATTATCCATAGTCAGTTACCTTCTCGAAATCCTGGCTACGAACAGCTTCATTCTTCTGTTTCGTGATTTGTTTAAGCTCCTTGTCAAGCTCTCTTGCTTCCTCAGGAACCTGCACCAAAAGTAAAATTTAGAAAATGTTTAGGGCATGCATGCATGAATTAAGCATACAAATAAACAAAAGCAGATGACTTCGTACCTGTGCATGCTGTAGCCTAACACGGGAACCTGCTTCATCAATCAAGTCAATTGCCTTATCTGGGAGGAAACGGTCACTGTAAACAGAAATATGCTGTCAGATGATCATTAGGATGCAATAAAGTAGCAAAAATAAATTGTGGATGGACAAACATAGTTGTTTTTCCAGAGATGCAAGCTAAAGTTCTAACATAATTTTCTTTGTGGTGTTTACATTTTCTGCTGATGCATGGATATATTTTTATTTACAGTTCACAGATAACAGACCTGATATATTGATATGACAGCTTTGCAGCTGCAATCAGAGCTTCATCAGTGTAACGAAGTTTATGGTGGATCTCATATCGTTCCCTCAGTCCTCTGAGAATTTCAATGGTTTCATCTACTGTTGGCTCTGGCACTTTCACAGGTTGAAACCGCCGTTCAAGTGCTGGGTCTTTCTCAATGTGCTTCCTATATTCATCAAGTGTAGTCGCTCCAATGCACTGCAATTAAACATAATAGGTTAGTCATAACAACCTCATTACAAGCAAGAACGCTGGAAAGCTCATCTTGAAGGACAGCAAGATACTGGACTTATTCCAAAAGAACTGATAAGAGAATGTTCACCACATCATAGGAACATGTTATCTACACACCTGTAATTCACCTCTGGCCAACGCAGGCTTCAAGATATTAGCAGCATCTATAGCACCTTCGGCTGCTCCTGCTCCTATCAGAGTGTGAACTTCATCAATAAAGAGTATTATCTCGTCACTTTGCTTTATTTCCTCCATCAGCTTCTTTAATCTTTCTTCGAATTCTCCACGGTATTTTGTGCCAGCAACAAGAAGTCCCATGTCAAGGGTAATGACCTGTGGTAAATTGGTTGAAGGAATATCCATCATTTCCTCACAATCCCATCAAAAGAATACAGAAATGTGGCAGAAAAGTATATTTACAACCAGTTGAAACAATTACTAGACCACAGAATCGACCAGTGAGACGAGATTAATCACTTAGAAATTCTGACTTAATGTATCACAAAAGAGTACAAATATTTATAACATACTTTCTTCTTCTATTTGCTCAATCAGTGTGCTGCCTAGTATAGATGATTATTTCTACAATCTCTCCAATGGTTATGGAGCAGGTTCTTCAATCACTAAACTGTGCTTACAAACTTAAAAGTCCACTGGATGGGATAACTCAAGAAAAATGAGAGAAAAGAGCAACACATGCATGCACCCTCATCAACAGTATACAAGAACAAGATACAATTCAAGCTCTTATGTAAATAATAGATAATAGATGTAGATTTAATTGACAGCAAAATACTATAAATAGATAGATATATATTGCATAATTGCTTTGAGATGATGCAAAAAGTATACCTTTTTCCCTTCTATTGTTTCAGGTACATCGCCTGTAGAAATGCGTTGAGCAAGTCCTTCAGCAATTGCAGTCTTTCCAACACCAGGCTCTCCAATCAAGCAGGGATTGTTCTTAGTTCGTCTGCCTAAAATTTGTACCACACGCTCAATCTGTGGCTGCCTTCCAACAACAGGATCTAATTTTCCCTGCAGATATGATCAACATGAGTTCTATTACAGAACTTGTGCTGGTTATAATGCAGTAGGTCAGAAATATTACCTCCTCTGCTAATTTTGTTAAATTAGTTCCATACTCCTCAAGAGTTGGCATCTTATTACCACTGCTGCCCCCTCCAACTCCAGCACCAACAGCTTCTGTGGTCTCACCAATCATTCGAATAACCTATAGAGGTCCATGACATTAAAGAAACGGCTAATAAACAAAATTTCTTTTCACTAGTGTCAGAAATAGACATCAGATATAGGTTTACCTGTGTACGGATATTGCTGGGATCAGCTCCAAGACTCTCAAGAACACGAGCCGCCACACCTTCACCCTCACGAAGCAGTCCAAGAAGCAGGTGCTCAGATCCAATATAATTATGTCCTGGGAAGCAAGTATTTGGTGCTTGAGATAAATCTTCTATGGAAGTTATTAAAAGTTTGAAATATAATGAGGAAATGGAGTGTGCTATGGTTTGGTGCATAGAAGGAAATGATATTCTTGTTAGGATAAATTACTTGACAATTACCAACATAAGAAGTACCTGTAATTTAGTTGAGGAACAAGATAACAGGTATTCGTCTGTTACCATATTAGATGAGAAAGCAGGGTGGGATTACTTTACATATAGATGTGCACAGCAGAAAATTTCTTTATAGGTGCACAAAGCAGGACAATGAAGAAAGAAATGCATCTATTAGTTCAATTGCATCCTAAGACCTAAATTATTGAATGGGAAAATAGTTTAATGATGATGCAAATATGTAGACGTTTGGAAATATCAAATGTGATGCTGATAAATGGGGATTGAAGCCACCTGTCACTGGGGTCATTGTTATTTTTCAGCTTGTGTTACTACAAAAGTTTCTTTGATGAAGATATAAAATGTGTTCGACATGAAGATATAAAATAGCACCACAATAAGTGGACTGCAAAGAGATTATGATGCTTCATTGTACTTCGCAACTTCCACTTGAATACTTAAAAAGGTGACATAAAACAGACAGACCTGGAAGATTAACTACATACAAATATTGCAATCAATTGTCCATTATCACATCAGGGTCCCTCTGACATCAGTTAAGAATAATGTATTCAATATTTATGGGAATGTGCAATGGAAGCTCTGAATTGATATCTTTGTATCTGATAATCAACCATTTGTACACTGTACTGTATTTTTGTCAAAAAGTTTCTCCCAAAAATATGCTAACTGAGAGCTTTCTAGAACTCTCTAGAAAAATGCACAAGCGCAGAAGTAATAGGAAAATGAAATTCCTTTTTGGGAAAACAGAACATTGGTCAATAGAGGCATTCTTCAAATATATTTTTTTCGAGTAGCGAATAAGTAAAATTAGAAGACAGGACCAAAAGGGTATCACAAGGACCTTGACCAGCAATTCTTTCTACTATGTTTTCGTGCATGAATTAGAGAGAATAGGAAATGAAATTTAAGACAACGCAACACGGACAACATTTCACAAGAAGCCTTGATAAACAACATACCTAATTGGCGAGCTTCCTCCAAGGAGAGCTCCAAAACACGTTTCGCACGTGGTGTGAATGGTATTTCAACAGCAACAAAACCATTGCCACGGCCAATAATCTTTTCCACCTCCACACGTGCATCCTTGAGATTTATTCCCATGGACTTGAGCACCTTTGCTGCAATACCAGTGCCCTCTCCAATCAGACCCAAGAGAATCTGCTCAGTTCCAACAAAGTTGTGCCCCAGGCGTCTTGCTTCCTCTTGCGCAAGCATGATGACCTTAATAGCTTTCTCCGTGAACCTCTCAAACATTGCCCGAGTAACAAAACGAGAACGTCTTGTCCGTCGAGATGACCTGTAAGATGCAACTGTCGACCTGGAATTGGACACCGTGGGTGTGACCGAGAAGCTATGCACTGATCTTAGACCCACAAATGCTGACATCTTGACGGGGCGGCTAAGTGACATTGCCAACATAGAGGCAGGCCTCCTGGCGCCATGGGACCTCCAACGCTGGGTGCTTATGCGACCCCCGAATGTTGTTCCGAGGGCAACTGACTGGAGTAAGGTCCCTGCCATGGTCAGAAATACCGTCCCTTAACCTGCACCAAGACATTACAAAGGTTAATTAATGTTACAAACCAATCTTCTAAAATTCTCAGATAAACACAACGGGTCAATTCTAATCATGCGCAGGAATAGTGCATGCCAATCATCAGTATGTTGCTCTTGATCCATCTGACCCCAAACAAATTGCAAAAAAAACAAAATGTGCCAGAAAATAGAGAATAAACCGTGACAAGCAAAAATGGAAAAAAAAAATGTGCTAGAAACAGGAAGACAGGCTTAAAAATAGCGGTAGATGTTCTCCCGCTTCGTAGCAAATCAATCCGCGGCAATCTGGATGGATAGGGGCACGGGCACCGATACAGCCAGCAAAGATTTGGAATTGCGGGCCTCACGAAAAGGTGTTTCAATTTCTGCGACAGAGAAAATCACAACCTAGTTCCGTTTACCGATTGAATTAGTGTTTCAACCTCGCATTGACATAGATTATATCTAAAGGCGGAGAAAGATGGACCTTGCCACTTATCCGCAACCAAAACTAACCAAAAAAATCAAGAATTTCCCCAAAAATAATCCAGGGATTCTGCGGCACAAGAATCGAGCCCACCGACAACGATTGCTAATCCTAATCCATCCATGTATACAGGAACGGAAATCTCGACACTAGAATCAGGAGCCCCCAAGAACGAAGAACTCACACACAGAAGACAACGAGGGGATCGCTGAGGGTGCTCACCTTCCGAGGAGAGAGAGAGGAGGAGGAGGAGGAGGAGGGAAGGAAGGGCGGTGCGTTGGTGTGCGTCCTCCCCTGGTCCCTGGAGATAAGGGGGCCGCGCTGCCCGAGTGCCCAACAAGAAAGAGGACTCCGTGATTGTTCTCTCTTTCTCCTCCTTTCGTATAGCCTCCTGATTCTGCCTTTTGTCTGTTTCCTAGTATTTTCCTTCTTTATTTATTTTCTGAGGATGGGAAATTCTTGGCAGGCAATGCAATTTTCTCCACAGTGACAGATATTTTTTTGAAGGGGGTAACAGATTTTTTTTGCCCAATGTGAGAACAGAATCAATCAAGTAGGTTTTCAGCGTATGCGATGCGAGTGTTTGAAAGGACAAACAGTAGAGTTGACAAAACTGGATTTGAGGACACCAAAGAAATTAGGGTTTTTTGGTTCCGTGCCATTACTATTTTCTCTCTTTTGAAACATGCCATTACAATTCGTCTTATGGCAAGCAGGCCATTACAATTTTCGCGTTCTTTGAAACATGCCACTGGATACGATTGACGACGTATCAGGCCCACCTGCAGGCCGACGTGGCATACGAAGACCGTATACGTACGTAAGAAAACGGCATCTGGGGCGCTCTCATCTCTCTCCGTCATTTTTCCCGTTATCCTCTCTGTGTCTCGAAGTGGAGCGCTCTCATCTCTCTCTGTTCGTCCCGGGCGGCGGCGGCTCGCTCACTGGCGGCACGGCGGCGGCTCCCTAGGGCACGGGGGCTCGGGGGCTGGCCCTGAGCGCGGCCGCGGCTTGTGCGCGGCCGCGGCTTCGGCGCCTGCTGCAGCTTCAGCGCCCGGGGCAGCTCGACGTGCCCAAGGGCCCAGCCCATGGCGACCTCCTCCAGCTCGACCACGGCTGCCACTCGAAGGCTGCAGTGCCCTCTACTTGACTGCCCTGAGTGCCATGTCCCTCTGATCCGAATCGTGAGCAAGCAAGCTCACTCCAAGAATGTCCCGTTTGTGAAGTGCCCAAACAACGTAAAGGTCAGGAGTTGATGGCCTTATTTTTTCTTCTTTTTGATTTCATTTTGATTGATTTTGGTTGTGTGCAGGGTGATCCAACAACTTGTGGTTGGATCCGTTCCGAGGAGCAGTATGCAGCCTGGTATGTGAATCAACAAAAGCAGAGACATATGCAGGTCCAATCGCCCTTCCATTCAGCATCTGGGGATGTTCTTGGTGATTTGAAGCAACAAGTGTATGAGATGAAGCAAACGCTGGACAGTGTGGTTGAGGATCTTCGATCAGTGAAGTCCCAAATTGGAGACAAGCAAGACTTGGGTAATAAGAAGAAAATGCAGATTGTGCTGGATGTATATATTGCAGTAGGTGTTCTTGTTGGTGTGGTAATAGGCATAGTTGTTGCCCGCATGATGAAGTGAACTGAATGTAATGTAGTATCTTTGTAATGGATTATGGGTTTCCCACCCATTAATGAATCATTGCCTTTGTTCTCTGATCAATGTTTATATGCAATTGAATATTTGGTTGAATGGTGCCCAAATTTCATAATTTCAGCAGCATATTGTCTCCAATTTAAGCATAATTTTTGGAAAATTTCAGCAGCATCTTGTCTCCATTTTTAGCATAATTTTGGAAAATTTCAGCAGCATGTTGTCTCCATTTCAGCAACATTTCATGATAATAATAGAGTTCAACCCAAATTTCATAGATAACCAAGTTGGCATCCACACATTACAGTACTTAGGAGTAGTAGCACATCACAGTACTTAGGAGTGGCACATTACAGTACTTAGGAGTGCCCAAATTACATAGTGCTGCACATTACAGTACTCATGAAACCAAAAGTGGCACTACCAAAAGTGCCCAAATTACATAGTGTTGCACATTATCTCACTGCTCATTGAAAATCAGCTGCCTCAAGCTGGTGGCAACAACTGGTGGTGGGTTAGCTTGTGCCTTCATCAACTTCTTCTTGACCGGGGTCTTCTTTTTCTTCTGGGCAACAACACTCTTCTTAGGAGCTTTCTTTTTCTTGGGTTGTGAAGGTCCAGCATCATCTTGAGTTGGCCTCTTCCTGCAATTGAAACACAAGTGTTTGGTTAAGTCAAGCAAAAAAGAAAAAACAATTATTTACATGTTATAGCAAGTATCCAAGGTATAGCATGTTTGCATGGCTTCCCTGTAACCTGCCACTCCCTGCACCCACAATTGTGGTTCTCTAGGTCCACTGTCCTCCTCCTCTGATTCCCCCAGTCATCCCTAATAGTCACTTCAGCCACATATTCATCACAAGGTTGTATCTTCACCAACTTTATGTTATGGCTAAGCAAGTTCAAGTCTTTCATCACACCTGGGAGGATTCCATCTGACCACTCTCTACTAATTTTCTTCCTCAGATATCTCTTCTCCATTATAAGCTCTCTTATCCTATCAACAAGTTCATGTAACAATAAACCTTTGAACTTCTTCACCTGTGCATTGAAGCTTTCAGACACATTATTGGTCAAGAAATCACACTTGCTTTGTTCTGAGAAAGCACATCTGTACCATTTCCTGTTGTGATAAGTCTGAAGGTATGTCAAAGTATCTGGAGCAAACTCATAAATCTTATTCATGTGCCAGTTGAACAACCCATCAGTGTAACTCCTAGCAGCAGGATACAGGTGGTCTGTAAAAACATCACCAGAGTAGTGCTTCATGAAGTTCTGGTACAAATGCCTCATGCACTCCCTGTTTTCAGCTGTTGGAAAAACTGCTCCAACTGCTTTCTCAAGACCTTTGCAAGCATCTGAACAAATTACTAGATTTGGTACATCCCCAATTGCTCTATGCAGCTGTGCCAAAAACCACTGCCAGTTTTCCTCAGTTTCTGAATCAAAAATACCATATGCTACATGATACAACCAATTATGTCCATCTACACTGGTTACTGATGCCAATTGCCCTTTGTATTTACCATTCAAACTAGATGCATCTACTCCCAAAAATGGTCTACAACCAGCAATGAATCCATCAATACAAGGTTTGAGGGCAACAAACATCCTCTTAAACCTGTATTTCTTACCAATTTTTTCTACTTCTACCTCTACAATGCTACCAGGTGACACCATTTTTATTTGAGCAGCCCAATTGAACAACAATTGGAAGCTTTCTTCATATTTACCATGAATTTTATCTAAGGCAGCCATCATACCAGACCAAGCCTTTGAATACTTCAGCTTGATGCCATAGTCTTCTTCCAACTTGTCCTTACAATCTGTTGGCTCTTTTGTTGGGTTCTTCTTCAACCAATCTGATAACCTATCTGCACACCAGTCCTGAGAGGCCATCTTATTTTCTGTAAATTTTGTACTTGGACACTTATCAGCTTGATGATCCACTAATGTTTTAATATGCACATAAAATAAATGTTAAGCAAAATTAAAACATAAGAATCACAAAGATATAACAATTACTAGATGACAAGAACATACCTGTATTGTCTTGTTATCATATAATCTGGATGCATGTATGCGCCAAGGACAGCCATCTGCTTTGCACTTTGCAAGAAACCTTGTTTTGTCTGTTTTTATACCCGTCAACACAAACCCTTTCTTCACAGCATGGTGCCTAATAGATTTCCTGAATGATACAATATCAGGAAACAATTCTCCCTTCACAATCTTGGGGTTCTCTGGATCATGGATAACATGGATCTCTTCAGGGTCGGCATCAGTGACCTCTGTCTCATCAAGAATAGCATCAGCATTTTCATAAACATGAACATGAGATGGAGGTGGATTGCTAGATGGTGCTGCACTGCTAGATGGCTGTGTAGGAGATAATGTCATGTACATTGCCTCATCATCATAGCCAACATACTCTTCAGTATTGTCAAACATGTCAGGCTCCCTGTCAGGCTCAAGTTGAGGCAGAACTTCAGCCTCCAAGGGAACATTTGGGTTACTGCTAGATGGCTGGTTAGCACTATGAACAGCTGGATTTGGGATCAAATTGCTAAGTTGTAGGCTGCCATTGCACATCTCAGGAGAAAGGAAGCTTAAAGGCTCAAGATCATCAAATTCATCAAATTCATCAACATGGGAAACACTATTGTCAAACACTCCTACGATAATTTGGCATTTCATCTGATCCTTATACATGTCAAACATTTCATCCATCTTAAGCTGGTTTTCTAGTCTGACATCTTTAGACAACCTTTTGTCAGGAAACCAAAGCACAGCATACTGGCTAGGAGACCAGTTGACAGCATTGTTCAATCTGGTCATCAACTGCTCAAAGGAAAACAAGCCTAACTCCACATCCCACTTAAGCACACGACCTTTTGTGTAAGCTTTTCTACCAACAGAGTCTATGCTACAGAATCCTTCCACTTTTATTTCTAGCGCGAACAGTGCAACCCTAGAACACAAATGCATAAATCAGACCATGAATTGAATCCGAATCGACTCAATTCGACACAAGGAGAGACTAATACCTTCCGTCGTCGTCCTCCATCCGCCTAGCCCGCCTGCAA
>Ga0182004_10003109_pt1 | contig 13120 bp, 8 predicted proteins | sample Sormic07211540_1_FD_120479 | JGI IMG/M metagenome (GOLD analysis project Ga0182004, IMG submission 120479) | Endophyte microbial communities from Sorghum bicolor roots, Mead, Nebraska, USA - 072115-40_1 MetaG | ecosystem: Host-associated > Plants > Roots > Unclassified | place: USA: Nebraska...
GATAAGATCATAATTAAAAGTTACCCATGTAGTTTTGTTAAAATCTAGATTTTGTAGTTATTGATACTAATAAATTTCAGGTAAAAATATAATCTAAGCATCTATGCATGAAGTAGGCAAGATCTTTTATATCCTGACGAACATCACTTTCTACCTATATCTTTGAATCAAGTTGGGAATATAGAAACTCAGCGACCATTTAGAAGTTGCCAACCTTCACAAACTCTGATAACCAATAGTTGTTGTTGAAACCATCAAAATAGATACAACCATACAGCTGTGCTGCCAGCTCTCAGAATTTACAGTGATCTACACGTGATATTTATATAACTAAATTGGAAAAAACTCTCATAATCATATAACTTTAGTACCCATGATATACCATCAACAATTATAGTAAAAAGCATCTTACAGAGAGTACCTAGTCTGAAGAAAAGAGAAGAAAAATAAGAGCTATTTTGGAACATCCAAGATGTTTTATTGGCCTAATGGCAAACTCATTAATAACTTGAGGAGATGATAAGACAAAAGGTAGGATCTATCATACCAGAAGACCCTAGCACTTCCATAAAGATGAACTGAGACCTTCAATTGGCCGATGACCTACACAATTTGGAGGAAATAAGCAACATTAGTAGGGCACATGAAGAATACCCTGTGGGAAAACCTCGACAGAAGAATAGGAACTACAAACCAAGGATTCAAATGTAGCTCAAATACCAAAAAGAATAGGAACTACGAATATTCCCTGAATGAAGAGAGGATTTTTAGAGGCCTCAGAAGCATAATGATCATCATTTGTTTATCAACTTGGAGCTTCAAGGCATGCTAAGAACTATTTACCCTCAGAAAGTGCTCATGCCTAGTACCTCACAAGCGATGAAACATCAGATCATATCATTGAGCAATGGATATGAAATTTTCATCACAGGCTCAAGAAGCTAAACAAATGGACATGGCATGAGGGACTAAACAGTACCATGACCACATTCATCCATGTATTGTAGGCAGCACCTGTAAAACCATTGGTGAGGCGTGAAATAAGAAGGATGCCAAATTAAAATGAAGCAAAGTAGCAAAACAAAGAGGAGATTTATAAATATGAGGAAATGCTTTTTATTTTTAGTGCACTTTTGATCACAGTGGAAGCCCCTTAGACATAACCTGAAGCTAATATTTGTCCTTGTACATTGACATTAGTTGACTTGTTGATGTTTAGCTGAGGAACATTTTAGTAGACTATGCTAAAAAATAGCAGCAGAAATAAGTTTTTGTACATGATTAGGGAACATTTAACTCATGTATCTGGTGTACCAAGTACCAACACATGAAAAGACTACAACAACAGAACATTGCATTGAGCCAGGGTCTGAATTTTCAGCCACAACACAAACCCTATGCACAAGCAAAATAAATTCATACATATAGCAAATAGAATCAAGGGATCAGAGGCATAGAGCACAACGCTGATCCTCACTTGACAACACATCAATAACTGAGACAAAGTACACACCTCTCATTTCATGATTTTCACTTCATTTTTGGGAGGCACACGCCTGTATATACTGATGAAAAGACTACAACAACAACACAAAGACTACAACAGCAGCACAATGCATTGAGCCAAGCACTGATTTTTTCTGTGAGAACACAAATGTTGTGCATGAGCAAAACAAATTCATACGTACAGGAAATGAATTCAACGGATCAAAGGCATAGATCAGCACACAGAGTTACACCTGACAACATATCATTGCACAAATAAATGGAGAGAAGCATATACCTCTCGTTTTATGATTTTAACTTCACCTTTGGGAAACCCTGCAGTACCATCTTAAAAAAGACTAAGATTTTAAATTTGTTTCAACGAAAAGCAAAAACAAACTGGTACAACAACAAACATAATTAAATTTATTTTGACATGCAGGTAAACTGGATGCATTAAAAAAAGAATTTAGAAAGGTAACGACACTATCAGAGCCACGTGCAAGAGGCCGCACGGGGGAGAGGGGAACGGGAGGCGGGCACGGCATCACCCACGCGAGACGCATTCGATCCGGGATAGAAAGCGAAGGAGACACGAAACCCTAGCTCATCATTGTTGTCTCCGACGAGGAGCGAGGAAGAGAGATGGGAAGGGAGGAGGTAGGTGGTGGAGGAGGGGGTTCACCGGCGCACGACCCGTGGGGGTCACCATCGGCACGGCCGCCGCCGGAGGCCGCCGTGGTGGCTGTAACGCAAACACCTCGGGAGGGAGCAGCACTGCGGCAGCCATCCTGCGTGTAGGCAACTGCGGCCGGGCTCGGCCGGTACGCCACCACATCGAGAGGAGAGAGGTAGAGAGGGAGAGGAAGGGGAAGGGGAGGCGCAGGTGACGATGGGGGCGAGCTCGTGGGCGGAGACCGAGAGGAGACGGGAGGCTGTCGTGGTTGTGGGTGGGGATTTTTTTTTCCTTTTGACGAGGGGAGGGGAGGACCCGATTATTTTGGGGTGAGGTGGCTGAGATGGACCAATAGGAGAATGAGAAGGTGAGGTGGCGTAGAGGTGGACCAATAGGAGATTTTGGGGCGACGTGTACACCTTCGCTGCGCGAGGAGCACCTCCGGTTTGTTAGGGTAAATTCGCGCGGGAGGCTCCAGGCATTCGAAGAGAGAAAAAAAAAAAAGGCGACTCCAGGCCCAAAAGCAACAATCTACATCCTCGTTTCTTCTCACTTTTCAGCCCGCGAAAAATCGCGAAACCAACGGGCGGAGGCAACTCCCAGCGTGGTGGCCCAGCCCAAAAACCCACCCGAACCGAACCGTCGCGTTCTGCGGGCCAACAACTCACGGCCGCCGCCGACCGAAACGCCGAAACGGCACGCAGGCAGGGGGGGCCTCTCTCACCTTCACCTCGCCTCCAACGGAAACGGGCAACGGCTACCGTTCGCTGCCCCCCGAGGCAGCCAGGCCCCCCTCTCCTCCCTCCTCGGCAAAACGACAACCGCCGCGCCGGGGAGGAATCCTACCAAGCGAGCCGTCACCACCACGCCGTTCCTGGTTCGCCGTTGCCTCGAAGAGCCTTCTCCTTCACCTCCCCCCCTCGATCCATCGGCTGGTCTCACGCGGCAATTTCGCGGGGCTGATCGATCTCTCACGCTCATTCTGTCGAGACGGGGTGAGGAGGGATTGGTTGGTTGCCGATTCCGTGCGGCGGCCGGGGTAGCGCGGATTTTTAGGTTTCTCGGGTTCGCTACATGCGTGTGCGATGCCGACCAGCTCCCACCCGGCGTCCCCCGACGCCGCCGGCGACATTGCCGCCGCGCTCGCGCTCGACATCGAGGACCTCGCCGGCGGCGGCGGCGGCGGCGCGGACTGCATCGGCAGGCTCTCCTGCGGCAGACGCAGCAGCTTCTCCTACCGCCGCCTCCCTGAGCCGCGCCTCCGCCTCACCGTTCAGAAGCTCGACGACTCCTTCTTCGGTACCCTCCGGATTGATCCTTGCGCATTGCGCTATTTATTTTCCCTCCCTAAAAGAGATCGTGGATTTCTGATAAGATAATAACGGTGGATTTCTCCACGTTTGCCCGCGCCCAAACAGACATTGAAATCGCGCGCTCGGCCACGGTGTGGGAGCTGAAGGTGGCCATCGAGAACTTGTTCTCCGACCTCTATGACGACGCCCAGAAGACCATCTCTTGGTACGCGCCCATATACTCCACATTTACCGCATACACATGCTCTCCTCTGATGTGATGGAACATTGCATTGTGATGATGGTTAGTATGAAAACCGTGGACTGTTGGGTTCGCATTTTGTTACCACAGAACTGTGCTTTCTGGCTGTCAATTTCAAATTTCTGGAGGATGTTGGGTTAAATGCGACTCTGAAATCTGAATGATGTTGCCAACTTAAACTTCAAGGTTGTTGCTTGCTTGTTGTAGGAACCACGTGTGGAGTCACTTCTGCTTATGCTTCAAGGACGAGAGAATGACGGATGACAAGGCAACATTGCGTGGGTTTGGTATAAGAGATGGTGATGTGGTAGATGCACTTTCCTAAACATCCATAAGTTCTTGGGTGCATTTTTCCTTTTAGTGCCGACTAATTCTGCTCTGCCTTGTGTGATAAGCCAGAATATTACTTATCCTGCTTCATTTACCAAACAGAAGTTCTTGGATGCATTTTTCCTTTTAGTGCCGACTAATTCTGCTCTGTCTTGTGAGATAAGGCAGAATATTACTTATCCTGCTTCATTTACCAAACAGAACCTTTATAGTTGTTCATACACAAGATATGGTACAAAGAGGGGTGTAACACATTTGCTCAAACAAATGCTACATTTTAAGTTCATTTGTGAAGCACAATCCCCCTCTTCCCCTGCATCTGCACATGCACAACAGTAATACATGCTCAGTTCCCTCGATTCAGGCTTACTCTATTGACACCAGTTGAGATCTAAGATCCTATTGTATTAGACAATAACCGTGATGCAGTCTTGAACTATTCTATAGTACTTTTATCATCTACTGTATTACATTTCTTGATTTACAAGGAAATTTGGGATGTCATGATGATCTGAAATATGTGTGCTTGCAGTACCGTAATATGCAAATAGAAAAAAAAAATCCAACCATTACTGTCTAGCCAGTCTGCTTGGATGATCAAATATATCACACTTTTCTAGTAGTATTTATCATGTATTTATGTACTTTTTTATATATGACTTTTGCTACACAAGTTTGAAATCTCATCTAAACTTCACATTGTGATGTAGCCTATCCTTGCTTTCTGTGCCATGCCTTTTCTTATATTTTCTCCCTTCATGCAGCTTCATTTTGCTCAGCATCTCTCTGTTGACTACAGCCCATGCAGGAGTCTTCCCAAATACCAGAAGGAACCATCTCACACTCACAGAAGGTATCCGATCCAATATTATAAAGATAAAGCCCCTATTGAGGCCTTATGTCTGCTTCATTCACACCTCTTCGATTCCCAAGAAGTGTGAAATTCTGTATGCTGACATCTGCTGACATCACAAATGATATTATATCCCACTGTAGGTCAAGGACTTCGTTGGATGGGTACAGGCTAGTGAGTTTGTTGGATGATCTCAGCGAAGATGAGGGTGAGAAGTTTACTAACAGCAGGTGCTCTACGAGTGTCTTAGAAGATCCTTGTGTTTTCGAGTACAATGAGGTCCATGAGGAGCGCCGCGTGGAAGAAGAAACTCCCAAGAAAGTAAGTTTGTTCCACAGATGGTTCTCTTCCTCTAAACTGAGGAGTTACAGGAGGACACATCATGCTGAAGACACCGTGCCACTATCTAGTGAGAAGAAAAATGCTCATCCAAAGCTGGGGAAGTGGTTCACCTTCAAATTCTGAAATGGGTGTTGTTGCTCTGTCCATACACGAGCTGAGAAGCAGATGACATGATTCCTTACAAACTTATCGAGGACTAACTTAGGTTATCACACAAAGTTCCATGTATATATGTGTATGATCTGAGTTATTCTTCCTTTTAAGAAAATCAACGATCTTATTATGCGGTGTTATGAGCAGAACTGTTTGCCTTATGAGGCCTTGTTTAGTTCCGAAAAGTGAAAAGTTTTCGGTACCGTAGCACTTTCGTTTGTTTGTGACAAATATTATCCAATCATGGACTAACTAGGATCAAAACATTCGTCTCGTGATTTACAGCTAAACTGTGTAATTAGTTTTTGTTTTCATCTATATTTAATGTTTCATGCATGTACCACAACATTCGATGTGACCGGGAATCTTGAAAACTTTTTGGTTTTCAGGTGAATCAGGGTGAACTAAACAAGGCCGCCTGAGATGGGAAACGACGACTGATGCTTCACGCAGTACACATTTTTAATTTGTTGTGCATGGACACTTGGTTGGACAGGCATGGGGGCCACTGCAAGTACGATCATTAAACTGAAGTGCTTGACAAAAGAATTTCACACAAAACAAAAAAAAAAGTCGATCAGCTTCTGTGGAATTTGGAAAGTTTTGCATGTTCTCGTGTAGGCCTTAGTGTCGAATATCTTGACTCATTGTTCTTACAACCAAAGTCATTATCCTGTTTTACATGTATAACAATCATAAATAAATCCCAATATACATAAACATCAAAGGGAACAAGAACAGAACCTGTTCACCTGTAATATCAGATATCAAAAGCTATGAGCATCCCTTAGGATTTAGGAAAGAACAAATGAAACAGCCGAAGAACTAGATACTAGAAGAGTAAATCAAAAGAGAAAATCCTTATAATGATTACACTTTGATAAGACTTTGAATGAGATCCCACCCAGCGGCGGCAGGCCTCTACAATGGGCCCACCCTCGCGACGACTAATGACCAGCTCCTCGGCGGCTGGGCCCAGCCCTCGCGACGACGAACACCGGCAAGTTCGCCGTGGAGAACCCGGCGCCGCCGCTGCCGCCATGCAAAGGCCTGGCGCCCTCCGCCGTGCTTAGAGCGTAGCCGCAGACGAGCAGGAACAACACCACCGCTGCAACCGCCACACGAACAGCCGCCATCCGAGACGACCGGAGTAAGGCCATAGTCCTGCGGCTAGCTAGCAGCTACTCCGACGACGACGATCGTCGTCGACCTTCGCGTCCGTCGTCAACACCGCTCTGCTCGATCGAGAGAGGAGTTTTTGAGGAGGTGCAAATGGCGATTTTGAGCTTTGTGATGAGGTGTAAGTTCACTTGGAGTTGGAGGAGGAGGAAGAGAAAGAGGAGGAGGGAGGATGCTTAAATGGTGGGCATGGCGAGTGCATGAGAGGCGTGTCCGGCAAGGACTTTGAATGTGCGCGTTCTCGCTCGCTCGCATATGGAGATTTTGTGGGGGGGTTGACAAATGGAAAGCGAGTAGGTTAGATCTCGTTAGGCTTCAACCACTCGCTACTTTTGGACCGTGAACCAAATCTAGCTTGCTTTATTTTTCTCCTTCCAATCCAATTCCTTTGATTTGGCCTTTGGGTTGCATTGTGTCTACACGCCGAGTCTCGAGCCCTTGACCCGTGTGGATATGTGTGCTTGTTTTGTTTGCGTCATTACGTGGGTAAGTACTAAATACGTACGTACGTTACTTTCTTTGCAAAGAGGAAATGTGGTTCATATGATGATTATATTTAGTAGACTAAAGTCGGACTGTGGTTTGGATTAAGGACGACCGTACCAGATGTTTGAAAGTTGAGAGAAAGCTGTGTGCTCTTCCGCTTGCGGTGGAAAAATACGCCGTTGCATCATTGCATATATCTGCTGAAAATAAATGGTCGTGTTGAGGATGGAAGTCAAGCAACTCATGCTAGCTAAGAGTTATCTTAACTTAAATTATTCTGTGTTTAACTAAATTTATAGGAAAGAATTAATGTGAAGAATTATAGCTCTAGTTTAGGCTTTGTTTAAATCTCATGGTGTAAAGCTTGGCCACTAAACGTCAGACTCAGATCATTTTAGTTCTGTCAATTGGATGAACCCTCTGTGTTCATCATTCCAACTCGTCTTTTAGCGGTGCATTTTGTTTGTTTTTCTTATTACTAAACTCTGTAATTTCGTTGTGCTTTTAAGTAATGAAATTCGGCTTTCCCGTGGTGGAAAGAAAGATCACTTTAGTTCTTCAGGCTTGGAACGGGAGGGTGTAAAGTGTAGTCTCAAACTTAGCTCCTCTCGCAGAATCTTTAGACCATATAAGTGAGCTAAAATGGTCTAAAGTTTTCTGTAACCAACTAAACTTTAAATCAGAGAATCCAAATAGACCGTTAGTATTTGTAGATCGATACACCATAAGTTTGTTTTCTCATAATGTGATCATTTAGTGTTGTCAATATTTATGTTCATTCTTTTCTGTAAATTTGGTCAAACATAAACAAAAAATTCGATCTAAGACAACTAAGAATTAGTGTAGTATACATCTACCCTACTAATAAATAAATTTCACACGAAATGGAAAAACACAAAAAAAAAGAAGAAAAGAAAATCACCATATGCAAGATTTTCATGGAGTGTTAGTTACTCAAGTCTCCCATTTATTCCATCCCTTTGCCGGATAGCAAAGCTAGCTATAGCATGCACCGTGGTCGGTAATGCTCCTAGATTTTGCCGTGCTTTCTTCTCTAATAAACTTTTGAACACCTTTTTTTTTAGAATACCTTTTGAACACTTTGTGTGTCATCTGAATGAGACTAATAACAAGTGTGTTCAATTCGGTTCAGACCGTTCAACGTAGAATAGCATACGTTTTTATCCCGTCTCCAATGAGAAATTTACTCGCAACGTTCGTTCAGTAGTAACTCAGTTGGTCAGTCATCAGTCGTATACTCGTGACACCGGCCACCAGCTCCGTTGTTGAAGTTATCGTCATTTATCTTTGAAATCCTATATATGCACCTCTTCTGACATGGAGTATATATATATATATATATATATATATATTCTTTCCATTGGGTGAGGAGAGATCCTTTGGCCCGTTCGCATGCATGGTAGTTAGGATTGCAGCGAGCGACGACGACCAACAAATAAAGCTCATGCTCCTGCGTCGTTGAGACCAGGAGCAGTACGGTCAGCACCTGGCGGCAGCGAAAAATTGATTCAGAGTTTCGTTTGTCTTATAACTTGTAATTTTTTTTACCAATTAATGATATTTTTTTTCTTATGATAAATCAACCAACCAACAGTAGTATTTTCGGACCGTCGTCCTATCCTAGGCATCGCATGCCATACCATGCCATGCCCAGCCACCGACCGCGACGACGGCGGGGGTGCCAAGCGAACCCACGTCGTCGCGGACTGCGTACGCGCGTCGGCTTCTCGGTCGTCGCCCGCCGAAAGAGGTGGAGAGCGAGGCCAGGCCGGCCGATCGATTGCAGCCGATGCCTGCCTTTTCGCACGGCGGAATCCAGTCGCAGTAGAGCGGAATCCACGAGGGAAACCATCATTCCATCAAGGTCGATCGGGGTGGGTAGGTGCTGCAGAAAGGGCACGTACAACGCGTCGATTTGAGCTGTCTGTATGTTGTGTTTTTTGCAAAATAATCCCTGGCGAGCTGGCTTGGTCGTCGTCTCGCGAGAGGACGACGTCGGCTCGTGCTCCAAGGCCAAATCGACGCTGTCCCTCCCGCTGTACCAGCTGTTGCGAGCTATCGCCGGCATCGCCTGATCTAGTGCTCCGTGTGCTAAATCCATTGTCTCAGGGGCGAAAGGGGAAGACATGCATGCGGCAAATCCCCATCGTCGGCAGTAGCAGGGATGAACGGCAAGTTCCCCTCGTCGGCGGCGTCGGCCCCGGCCCCGGCGACGCACAGCATAAGCACCAACAACCGGGACCGAGCCCGAGCCTGATGTCCATGGCGACCGCGGTGCGCTCGCCCGCGACGCCGCTGCGCACAACATCCATGGAGGGGACATGCTGTCGCTGCTACTCTGTGCGGCTGCTTGTAGTTTAGGTGCTCGATGAAATTCCCAGTCAGTCTAAAATGCTAGTTCAATGGTCTATGCTATTTCTATATTAACTAGTCATGATCAATAAAAGTACTATATTCCTGTCTTGTGTTATTATGTTCATCTTTATATATAATATATATTATATTAATGTTTTTAAAATATTATAATTATGTTCATCATTATATATAATATATATTATACTGATGGTTTTGAAATATTGTAATTATGTTCATTGAACCTGTTTTCTATCAAATGGCCATACGATGGTATACAATTTGATATTCATAATTGATCCTAGCTACATACAAATCATTAAACGGCTTAGAGACATACCTTTGTCTATGGGTGTATGATCTATTTTTATATCTGTCTTTATGATAAATTCGAGACGCTTAGAGACGGAACCCGTCTGGGTTGTACATGCCCTAAAGCACCGGAAATGCATGCGTTCTGGTTCTCGCACGCCGCGGCTGTGCAGTGTAGCCGTGTAGGACTGTATCGTTTAGATTTTGGTCGCCATATTTTCTTTGGCAGTCACAATTCATCGAATATTAGGCGTGATAAGTTTCGGTCCCGGTGCTAGCGCCGGCCGTTCATTCACTTGTACTGCTTGTAGTATGAGCGCTGCTGCGCGTGGAGCATTTGGTTGGCGAGGCACATGTTTTCTTTTCCAATAGAAATAGAGCAGTTTGAATTTTGAGCACAGCAAAGCAATGATGCAGGCTTTTGGCGATGAACATCATCGTCATTAGGGCCTTGTTTAGTTTCAAAAGTTTTTGCAAAATAGACATTGTACCACTTTCGTTTATATTTGACAAATTATCTAATTATAGACTATGTGGGCTTAAAAGATTCGTCTCGTAAATTACAGGTGAATTGTGTAATTAATTTTTATTTTTGTCTAAATTTAATACTTCATGTATGCATCTAAAGTATTTTTCTTTTATATTAAATCAGCCAACAATAATTTCAGTTATAACTTTTCGGATCAGCGTGGCCCCTGCGTGGGTATTAGTCTGAAATAGTGATGGAGCTAAAAAAATTTAATGAGGTGCACTAATCGGTACATAGATTCTTAACGGACCAGCGTGGCCCGTGCGGGGCTATTAGTCTGAAATAGTGACGGAGCTAAAAAAATTTAAGGAGGTGCACTAATCTCATGGGTACATAAATTTTTTAAACCTAGTTAGTCTCTTGTTGAACAATAATTACCATAAACAAATAAAAGTGTTCCTTCGCGAACTAAACACGGCCACATATCGTGTTCAGCCTTTAGCGTCGAGTCGAATCTCTATCCCCCTTCAAAACAAGGAACAAAGACTTGTTTAGTTCCACCCAAAATTTAAAAAACTTTTTAAGATTTTCCATTCCATCGAATCTTGCGACATATATGTGAAGTACTAAATATAAATAAAAAATAACTAATTATATAGTTTACTACTAATTTGCGAGATGAATCTTTTAAATCTAGTTAGTTCATGGTTAAACAATAATTATCAAATACAAACAAAAATACTATAGTGACAAAAAAATCACATAGAGAACTAAACAAGGCCGCTAGCTGTACACTGGTCCACGACGGCCTCCCTTAATTTCTACTTCTACCCTTATCTCTATGTGTCACCAAAATAAAGATCATAAATAAGACCTTGTTTAGATACAAAAACTTTTTGGATTTCGTTACTGTAGCACTTTCGTTTATTTGTGATAAATATTGTCCAATCATGGACTAACTAGAATCAAAAGATTCATCTCGCGAATTACAGGTAAACTGTGCAATTAGTTTTTGTTTTCGTCTATATTTAATGTTTTATGCATATGCCACAAATTTCGATATGACAGGAAAACTTAAAAACTTTTTGGTTTTTGGGGTGAACTAAACAAGACCTAAATCTTACTTGTTGGAGACTTGGAGCAGCATCAGTTCACTTTTGTTATAGGAATATAGGATTATGCATGTTCCTTTCTTGAGTCATGAGAGATAGATCTTCATTTTCGTCGTTTTTAAATTTCATGCCAATCGTCAGCTAGCAGATCGAGCAGGTAGCTTTTGCAACAAGGCGGCCGTAGGCTGTTTGACTGATAAGCCACATGAGGTTGCTTGATTTGTTATGAGAGAAAAACATTGTTGAATGATTGGTAGATTCGGCTGATAAGTTCAAATGAACAACCATTCGTTCAAGCAGCATCTGCTCATGCTGCCTTGTTCAGTTCTGTTTTTTTGGATTTTAGATACTACAACATTTTTGTTTTTATTTAATAACTATTATACAATCATGAACTAATTAGGTTTAAAATATTCGTCTCGCGATTTACAGGTAAATTATATAATTAGTTTTTGTTTTCATCTATATTTAATGCTTCATATACGATTATACGTGCCGTAAAATTCAATGCGACGCAGAATCTTGAAAATATTTTAGTTTTGGGGTAAACTGAACAAGGCCCAAGATTTTTCTTAGGCCACTAGATACGGCCATACGGGTAGTGGGAAGGCGTTAGGCACTAACTATGAACTTCATAAATTGCAGATAAACTGTATAATTAGTTATGTTTTATTTATATTTAGTGTTTATGCATATGCCACAAGATTCGATGTGACGGGAAATCTTAATTTTTTTTTATTCTAGTGCACATGATCAATCGCACCTAAAATTCAAAACTTTTCAAGATTCTCCGTCACATCAATTTTACGACACATACATAAAACATTAAGAGTCTGTTTGGTTTTCCTTGTTAAATTTTAGCTAGCTAAAATTATTTAGCTACTCATGGGTAACTAATGGAACTAAACTATTTTAGTTCCTTTTAGCTAATGTGTTTGGAACTTTAGTTACTAAAGTGACTAAAGTTTAGCTAGATAAAATTTAGCAAGGGGAACTAAACATGACCTAAATATAGATAATAAATAAATAATTGTATAATTTAGCTGTAATTTACGAGACAAAAAACTTTTAAATCTAATTTGTTTATGATTAAATAATAATTACTAAATATAAAGAAAAAAGTCTACATCACCCCCTGAACTATGGGGTGGTGTCTACTTTACCCCCGAACTATGAAACAGTCTAATTTACCCCCTGAACTATCTAAAACCGTTCAAATCACACCCCCGAGTGGTTTTTGATGGCGGTTTTGCTACAGTAACCATGGTTTTGACTTTTTCTTTTTTCTATTTGTTTTCATATAATATTTGAAAAATCATAGTAAATCAAAGAAAAATCGTAAAATAAAAAATCTAATTTTGTTGGACTCCACATGAGTAGATCTATGCAATGAATATATAATATGGTATACTTTAGTATAAATTTTTTCTATAGCTTTAAATTAGTTAGAAAAAATAAATTTTATCTGTAATTAATTGGAATAATTCATAGCTGCACCTTCTGTTGTCCAATTGTGGTGAAATTTTTATGGTGGACTAATTATTCTATGCTTAAACTATAGTATATATTTCATACTCATCGGATCATGTATAACTTAGTTATAGATTTATTTATATTTAACAAGCATAAACCTGAATAAACTTAGTTATACATGATCTGATGAGTATGAAATGTATACTATAGTTCAAGCATAGAATAATTAGTCCACCATAAAAATTTCACCACAATTGGACCACAGAAGCTGCAGCTATGAATTATTCTAATTAATTATAGCTAAAATTTGATTTTTATAACTA
>Ga0182004_10003110_pt1 | contig 13117 bp, 11 predicted proteins | sample Sormic07211540_1_FD_120479 | JGI IMG/M metagenome (GOLD analysis project Ga0182004, IMG submission 120479) | Endophyte microbial communities from Sorghum bicolor roots, Mead, Nebraska, USA - 072115-40_1 MetaG | ecosystem: Host-associated > Plants > Roots > Unclassified | place: USA: Nebraska...
AATTAGTTTTTGTTTTTATCTATATTTAATGCTCCATGCATATGCCGCAAGATTCGATGTGATGAGGAATCTTGAAAACTTTTTGGTTTTTGGGGTGAACTAAACAAGGCCTTATTAAGTTTGGGGACCCGAATATGTAAGGCCTTGTTTAAATCCAAAATCTTTTTGGATTTGGACACTGTAACACTTTTCGTTTGTATTTGGCAAATATTGTCTAACTATAGACTAACTAAACTTAAAGATTCGTCTCGCAATTATAGGTAAAATGTGGAATTAGTTATTTTTTATCTATATTTAATGCTCTATACATGTGCCGCAACATTTGATGTGATGAGAAATCTTAAAAAGTTTTTAGATTTTGAGTGGAACTAAACAAGGCAATTTTAAAAGTTTAGAATATAAATAGCATCGCCGTGTAAATGAACTCAATGTCAAAATCTTGTTAGTACTAAATCAGCATGCCATGGCATATGGAGCGGGTTTAAGACACACTTGAACTAATATCAAGTCCATAATAAATTTAGGGACTAGAAATTAAAGCCAGAATGTATTTTACTGCCTTGGACAGACACCGCAGCATAGATTTCTCATTAAATCTTTGGATATATGTATGAAGTATTAAATATAGATTAAAATATAACTATATAGTTTGTCTATAATTTACGAGACAAATCTTTTAAACATAGTTAGATTACAATTGAATTTTTTAAATTTAATTAGTCTATAACTAAATAATAATTAACAAATTATAAACGTAAGTATTAAAGTAGGCAAAGTAAAAAAATTCTTGAGTTCAGGGCACACCAAAACCGCACGCGCGCCGCGCATGCCTTAGGCCTTGTTTAGTTTACCTGAAAACAAAAAGGTTTTCAAGATTCTGCGTCACATAAAATCTTATAACATATGCACGAAGCATTAAATATAAACGAAAATAAAAATTAATTACACAGTTTATTTGTAAATCACGAGATAAATCTTTTGATCCTAATTAGTCTATAATTAGATAATATTTACGTACTACACTAGCGAGCCTTAACCGAGATCGACCGCGGCTCGCCGGCTGCCCCGGCTCACCCCCTCTCCTCCTTGCCAGTTGCCACTCCCGCCCCCGACTACTACACCTCTGCTCCGATCTGCCGAGCTCAGGGCGCACATACTAATAAAAAATTAACCTCTCCATCAAACTGCAGCTTAAACTAATCGCACGGCGATCTCAGGATCCGACGAGCCACCCGGCATCTCGTGCTGCACTCCTCTGCTCGCTTCCCACGGAACCCCGCTCGTCGAGATCCAAATCCAGCGCCGGAATGCCCGAGGCGGCGGTGCCCCCGCCGCTGCCGCTCCTGGCGGCGGCGAGCTCCCCGGTGGCCGCCGCGCTGCCGCGGGCGAGGCGGCGGCAGCAGCAGCAGCGGAGGGGGTGGCGGCGCCCGCGCGGGTTGCTGGTCTGGGGCGCCCTCGTGGCCTTCTTCTTCGTCATGAACTGGTGGATGTTCTCCCGACTTCAGGACCCCTCGGCGCGCCCGCACTTCCGGCTGAGGCGCCACCCGCCCCGCGCGCCCGCTACTGTCAATTCGTCGCTCTTGACTCTGGTAATGCAGTGGTTGGCCTTCTTTACTGACTGATGAGTGTCTAGTAGAGTAGCTATCATCCGGTTCGGTTGATGTGATTAGTTTGCTGGGGCGATTGATATATGGTGATGACCCCGTAGCTATCAATTCAAAGTGTTAGCTTAGCCAAGAGAGTATTTTGCACTGGGGGAGAGCATGAGTGTTCTTACTAATTTGTAGTCAACTAGCCATAAAAAATACTGCTCTATTGTTCAGTTGCAATTTTGTAATTCTACATCTAGCTTTTAATAAATTAATTCAGGCTAAATCTCCAGTAACATTAACAAAGTCTTCAAGGCACGATATTATGACGTTATCTTGCACCTAAAGCCATACTCGCTCCATTTCAAAGTGTTGGGCGTATTAGAATAAAACAAAGTTAAATATTATTTTGACCTTCGATTTATCAGAACATTTGCATGTTTGGGCAGATGCATCAATAGATTCATACTTCACTTGTCTTTTATTTTAGTATGGTCTGGGTTTTAGAGTAACTGATAATATATTGTACTGTAAATTAATGGCCAAAGTATATCTTGAAAGACTTTCTCAAATCCTAATTTGCCTTATTAAAAGAAATGGATAGAGTAATGTATTGTGATAATGTAATTCTTGGGTGCCATGGCAACCGCTGCTCACTTTTGGTGTTTATGTACATTATTTCTTACGCATGGTTTTCATTACTGGAATGTTTTAAGGAAGAGGTGTCTGGTGCTGCTAAGGGGAAGAGGGCACATAGGGTTATGCTCACCCGGTTGCTTGCTTTGGCAGGCCATGCTTTGGCAGAGGTAACATAATAAATGAAGCTACATGCTCTTTACATATTCTAAACTGGCCATATATTGCACACACATGCACATTGAAATATGTCATTGGTAATGACATAATGTGTAATGCTAATTACCTAGGCAGAGACCAGGCCTGAACCTAAGGATTTGTGGGAAGAGCCGATAAATGCTACTATGTGGAGACCGTGTTCTGACCAAAGGGATTGGAAAGCCTCAGGTAGGTGCTGATTTATGTTTCTCAATGTTATTGGTGTGCATTTATCTTGATAGTTGCATTGGTTTATTTTTCATATTTCCAGCATATGTTTGATCCAGTGCCTTGTTCCTTTGACATCTATTCTTTGTAATTGAAGAGGGAACCAATGGCTACATCATGATCAGTGCTAATGGTGGCATAAACCAGCAAAGAGTTGCGGTGAGTTGTTCAGTAATCTACTAACATCCTTAACATTGCTGGCAATCGTAGCAAATCTGCTTGGAGAAGTTTTTTTTTTTGGTGTGTGAATTTGTTTTGCAGTTATGGCATCAATTTCAATCTTCTTTTTCCTTCTTCTGTTTAACAGATTTGTAATGCAGTTACAATCTCGCGGTTGCTCAATGCAACTCTTGTCATCCCAAAATTCTTGTACAGTAATGTGTGGCTGGACAAAAGGTACACGTTTTTTTAAAATACAACTTTGTCTTATGTTTAATGTTTTAGATAGCTTATTTCAATAACTGATTATTATATTTTGCATAAATGACAAATTGAGTTCAATATCTTAGTCAGTTTGGCGATATATATCAGGAGGATTATTTTATCAAATATCTGAAATCTGATATTCAGATTGTAAAGGATCTTCCAGTAGAGCTGCAGTCATTAGACTTGGAGGCGATTGGTAGCCTTGTAAGTAACTAACCTCAGTTTTGTCAGTTATAGAAAGTACATTGGTAGAAAGATGAATTTGAATTCATTATTGTTTAACTTTTCCTCTGCAGGTTAATGATACAGATGTCATGAAAGAGGCAAAGCCCAGTTTATATGTGAAAAAAATACTACCAATTTTACTGAGAAACAGAGTTGTTCACTTTATAGGATTTGGCAATCGCTTATCTTTTGACCCAATACCTTCTGACCTTCAGGTATTACTCCAACTAGTAATGTGACGTAAGTTCATTTTGGACACTGAAATGTTCTCTTCAACATTATTTGGGTTGGCAATTTATTTGTGATATATCTGTAGAATCTGATAAAATTGACAGTAGGAAAGTATTTTCTGAGACAAATCTAATATGCAGTACCATTATTGACCTATTTATGTATTCATAAAGATAGTGTTTGTCATAATAAAATATTCAGCTGTGCCTGTTCTAGACATCTAGTACACTCTTACTCTGTCCCAAAATAAGTCTCCAACTCGCATTTCGAGGAGTCAACCAATCTCAGCTATAACGAAGTTTATAGAAAATTGTATCAAAATTTGTATCTCCAAAGTCCAAATAGGTTTACTATGAAATACATGACATAATTAACCTAATGATGTTTATCTGGTATCGCAATTATTAGTACTTTTTTTTGTATATATTCGGTCAAAATTGAGATTGTTTGACACCTTGAAATGCGAGATGGGGACTTATTTTGGGACGGAGGGAGTACTTTTTACTGGAGTTGCCATATTGTGCTGATTGCTACCAATACCATTTATCCGCATATCAGAGTTTGTTAATTTTCTTGAATTGTTTCCCACTATGATGTGTTTACACTCTTACTGAGATAGGAAATTGTTATTTTGGTATCATTATTTAGAATCGTGTAGTACTCTAGTGTAACTTACTTGATGTTCTGTGAAGATATGATTATTTGACACTAAACTCATGATGCATTTACACTTTTACTGGGACAGGAAATGGTTATTTTGGCATCAGTGTTATAGAATCCTTTAGTACACTAGTCTAACTTATATGATGAACTGTCAAGATATGAATGACTCAAGATAGTACTACAGATGAATATTGGTTACTGTGCTGCTGTTTTCTTCTCTTTGTTCTGTTCCTCCCATAAGGAAAAAAAAAACAAGTGCATGCTCTGACTGTATGGGTACTGTTCCACAGAGATTGCGATGCAGATGTAATTTTCATGCTCTTCGCTTTGTACACAAAATTCAAGAAACTGGTGCAGTTCTTGTAGAGAGGTTGCATGGCCGTAGGGCCTCTTCGTCGCCTTTGAAGGATAATCTTTTAGGCCAGTTTGCCATCAAGTCTGACCCCAGTGCGAACAAGAGTGATGCATCCAAATATCTGGCTGTTCATCTCCGGTTTGAGATTGATATGGTTGCATACTCATTGTGTTACTTTGGTGGTGGCAAAGATGAGGAAGACGAACTAGAAGCTTATCGCCAAATTCACTTTCCTGTTCTGTCAGAACTCAAGAAGACAACAAAGTATGTTTGCAGTTCTACATTACATGACAATTAACAATATTGAACAAAAATGACATCCTAATATTTAATCTGTTGCTGCCTATTTTTCATCAACAAGCATTTCTGACAGAACTGTATCTTGTTAGGTTGCCCTCTGCTGCTTTCTTACGGTCTGAAGGCAAATGTCCCCTTGCACCTGAAGAGGCTGTGCTTATGCTTGCTGCTATTGGTTTCAAGCGCAGCACAAAGATATACATTGCAGGCGCTGAAATTTATGGAGGGAAGGATAGGATGGCTGCCATAAGTCGTCTTTATCCTGCTTTAGTAACTAAAGAAACCCTTCTGTCTCCATCAGAGCTTGAACCATTTAGGAACTTCTCATCTCAGGTAAATTTCCGTCAGATATGTGACCTCTTCTTGCATTATTTAGTTAGAAAGATATATAGACAGTGTTAGCATGTAAAAACGTAGAAAATAAGCAACCAAATAGAAAATTCAGGTAGTAGCTACCTGATTATTTGTTTGTAGATTGACTGAATAGATTATGTCCTCAGACTGCTGCTGTCACATAAATAGAGGCTAAAAGGTAAAACTGTAAAAGTCAAGAAGTGCTAGTTTTATTTTCTGCTCTCAATTTAGAGGTAATTCATGTGGGCAGCAAACCAGTAACAGAAGTGCTTATTTTATTTTCTGCTCTCAGTTTAGATTTAATTCATATGAGCAGCAAACCTGTAACTGCAAGATTGACATGAAGGATAAGAAAATGGTTGTGATATTTGCTAATTTACATTAGTATCTTGTGAACTATGGCTACGCTTAATTGAATAACTTCTTTATGCTCTGGTTTGCAGTTGGCAGCCCTGGACTTCATTGCATGTGCAGCTGCCGATGCATTTGCTATGACTGACCCAGGAAGTCAATTCTCTTCTCTTGTTCAAGGTTACCGCATGTACTATGGTGGTGGGGACCTTCCCACAATAAGGCCAAACAAGCGCCGGCTAGCCAGCATACTTGTGAAGAATGCCACGATTGAGTGGAATGAATTTGAAAGTAGAGTAAGAAAACTCATACATCAAACTAAGCAAGTTCATGAGAGGCCTGTTGCAAGAAGCATATTTAGACATCCACGATGTTCAGAATGCATGTGCAGAACAGAGCAATAGGTTTTTTTTTTGATAGTTTCTTGTGTCTATACCAATACTTCTTTTTTAGAAGAAAGACTATACCAATGAGATAAGACTATACCAATGAGATGCCGAAGGTAGTTCTTTTGTGCTTCAGAAATCTGGATATATCTCTTGCCCTTGAACTACTTTGGAATCAAACTGTAAAAAAGAAAATACAGTGATTGAGCTCTTGTTTGTATCAGAGAAGCAATATAGCTGACTAGCTCATCCATTCTCTTACTGCCATGATCTACTGCTAGGCATCATGTTGGATTTGGATTTTTGGCAGAATTTTGTCTCATGTTTGATGGAAGTAGACCAGGGACTAAATTTTGCATCTGGACAACAATGCCGCCATATTTTTGATTGGGGTCAGCTAAATCATTCTGTGAATGAAGGTGCATCATCTGCAGCTGACTCTGGAAGTAATATATTGACCAAACTGAGCAACAACATTCTTATTGTTGATATTGCTAATTGGCTATTGCTATCGTGCCTCAATTCTACTCGGGTTACCATTCAACAAATCATTCTGCCAGAGTTCTGCCAATCGTGTATTGCCATCTCCATTGTTGCTACCATGCGATGGAGCCAGATGGCATCTTGACTCCTTTTTTAACATTCTTTTGTTCATTGTACCATAAGCGATGCATATAGTTAGGTTGTAAGTTTATGTCAACTGAAAGCTTTCATTATCAGTGAGAGAAATGTTCCTTTTTGTGCATGCTTATGTGCTCATCCAAGGGCACTCTTGTATATTAATGTTTTGACTATTTTCTTTGGAAATGCCCTGAAATTGGGAATGAACAAAGTCAGATTCGTGATTCACAGTGTGATGTTAGAAGCACCTGATGTCTGGTGTTGTGATGAATGTATTGGAAGGCATTTTGTATGGAGACCTTTGGATTGATAGTTGCAATTCTGATATGAAATAGAGCCCTGGCCAGGGAGTCACATTTGACGTATTCCATACTTCATGCCTACTGCTAAAGATCAGCATTGCATAAAAAAGGGTGTTTGGTTGAGGGTGTTAAAGTTCAATAGTACTGTAGCATTTTTGTCTTATGTGAAAATTAGTGTTCAATCATGGATTAATTAGGCTCAAAAGATTCGCCTCGCAAATTACTCTCTATCTATGTTTTTAGTTTCATAAATACTCTACATTTAGTACTCCATGTATGTGTCCAAATATTCGATGTGATGTGCGATAAACTTTATCGAGAGCAACTAAAAGGGCCTTTGATTCTTAGATAGTCACATTTGAAGAAGCTTAGTATCATAAGATGAGCAGTAGTTGACTGTTGTGGCAAATGGACTTGTTGACCAAGGCAAATAAACAGGTAATGCAGTCTTGCAGAAGGGAAGGGGTCTTCAGCTGGAACGACTTGCTTCCCAAGACATGGTTAGACACACTTCTCTTTATTTTGTTCCTTTTCTTATTTCTGAATTTCCTTTCAGGGGTTGCAGTTTTGTTTTGGAGAATACGTCTAAAATGTACACTTGCAGGTGCAGCACACACAAGTACACAACACTCATATCACGCAGGAACCTAACTAGAGGCACACAAGGCCTCATGTAAGAGCCTCTGATCCAGTAGCACCCAAAGTTGGCTAATTATTAGCTGATCAACTGCTAACTATTAATTTCAGTAGTTAGTTTAGAGTTGGTAATAGTTTATATACACTTTAACTCATGATCCAACCATTTTTAAGAGTTGGATCCAAACGTTCTCTTGTATATAAACAAATGGCAAGAACTTAATTTCGTCAAAGAAAAACACAATTTCTGTATTTTCATGCTCGAACCTTTTTTTTCTCCTTCGAATTTTTAGATAAAATTCTTAATTTTGTTGTATATAAACAAATGGCAAGAACTTAATTTCGTCAAAGAAAAACACAATATCTCTATTTTCATGCTCGATCTTGTTCACATGAGCTTATCAGCCAAAATCAGTCGTACTTTTTTAACGAAAGAACAATATTTTTCTTTCACAGCAAATCAGCAACAGCAGCAGAAAAAACACTATGCAGTTTTAGTCCTCTATTATTGGCAATGACAATTACATTGTCACGTGACAGATGGACTACTGAGAAATTATTATTATCGCAGAAAGCCCTAAATAGGACACTTAAAGAAAGCCCTAAATGGGACACTTAAGGCCTATTTGGTTTCTCTTGCTAAATTTTAGTTAGCTAAAATTATTTTAGCTATTCTTGGGTGACTAATGGAACTAAACTATTTTAGCTCCTTTTAGTTAATGTGTTTGAATCTTTAGTTACTAAAGTGACTAAAGTTTAGCTAGCTAAAATTTAGCAAGGGGAACCAAACAGGACCTAAGAGCAACTCCAAGAGAAAAGCTATCCATGTTATGTATTCTATATTTGACTATTTTGTTAGAGAAAAGAGAGTTCAACAGCTATTGTATTTGGTTTGCTAAAATAGCAAATCATCTATCCCGGAGTTCTTGCATGCTCCGATAGCCATATGATTTGTCATATAGAAAGACTGTTGGAGATTTTTGTTTTTTACATGATTTTCTATTTTAGAGGTTGGCTAAATCTTGAATTTAGCCATCCATTTTTGTCAACTCTGTTGGAGTCCGTAGAATTTAGCAGACCCGAGAGAAGTAGAGGATGACATAATAAATAATAAATAAAAGAAAAAACAATCATACAAACATGCTGCCCTCCACGTCACTCCTTACGTTCTCTGCCGCCGTGTTCGGTGTCCCTCGACTCCTCGAGCGATCATACCAGCTACAAAAGCTCGATCCTCGGGCCTTTCTCAATCGGGGAAGAGTCAAAAACCCAAATCCAAACCTCGCCGCAGACCACCTGCTGTCTTGCTCGATCAATTGCCTGCGCGGCTGCGCCCGCCCGAACTCCCGGCCGGCCCAACGCGCCGCCGTCCATGAGCTTCCTCGCCGGCCGCCTCGCGGCCAAGGAGGGCGCGTACTTCCTCCAGGAGTCAAAGACCGCCGTCGGCCGCCTCGCGGAGAAGCTCCCGCCCTCCGTTTCGGCGCCCGCCGGGGGTGCGCGTGCGTCGGCGCAGGCGCAGCCCTCCCCCGACGTGCTGCCGGAGATCCTCCGCCACTCCGTGCCCATCAAGGGGACGCCGCCCCCGGCCGAAGCCTCCCTCTCCGCGTCCTCCCGCTGGGCCCTCCCGCCGGGCGGCGCCGAGGCTGCGGGCTTGCACCCCGACGCGCTCAACCCGCTCCGCTCCTACGTCTCGCTGCCGCAGGCCACCTTCGGCCCCAAAAGGTACGCCCATCCCCACTCGTGGCCTTTCCGGAATTTGAAATTCGTCGTTCAGAGTAGTTCTCTGAGTTCTGGCATTCCGGGTGCGCGCGTATGTGCTGAACTGATTAATTTTGTAGCCGATTGTCCATGCTTCATGCTTGCAACCTGGATACACGCACAAGCAGTTCTTCAATTGAGGAGTTGTGAATGCTAGATACGGGTGCAAGTAATTATCTGGATTTTTTTTTTGACATCTGGAGCAGCATTATGCACAATGTAGTGTAAACAGGCTTTTGCTTTCGTATGGAAATGATTTTCAAATAGATTTATACCACCGGATGCACTGATCTATTTGCTATCTTGTATGGACCAGTTCAGAATATACAATTCGATCTGTTGGTTACATGTCCAGCATGGGTGATAACAGCAGAAAAGTACACTACACGAATTTGCTATATTCAAAGAAAGAAAGCTAGTATATTCATCACGTGCACAGGTCTCAGTTAGAAAAGGCGTTTTCATTTGTTAATCTGATACAGCTATAGGGATTTGAAGTACTTCAGATTATATCTGAATTTAACATATTTTTTTAATAAAAAACTCAACCATGGAGAAAAGACATCCTGGCTGGCTGTGTCCTGAATCTTGAGTGAGGGAATACTGAACCCTGGCCAGCTGGAAAACTTGCTGAAACCTGTTCTCAGGGAGGTAACTACACAATCTGTGAGCACCGGGATTTGAGGCTGGGTGGGCAGCCTCTCTGCTGGAGGCTGTTCTGACTGAGCTATCACCTGTTTTTCAACCTGATTACAACTTTAAAGAGCATGGCACTTCGAATTATCAAGAAACCAGACACTGTTACACTCTATATCTGTCTTTAAAGTCATGAATATGAGGGGTAATGCTCTTCTATAAGCTGTGTTCTCCTACGCCTGTCTACTTATAAATTCATAAGTGAGGAGATGCAAAATATTTATAGCTTAGATATAATGCTGATTAATATCAGGGGATGTTACACAGATGCATATTAATAGAAATATGTGGATGAACCATATAACAGCTGCTGAAGCTTGGATGCTAACTCGTGGGTGACTCTTATTTTTTACCATGCTTTGTACAGGATGTCAGGATCTGTAAAGAAAAACATTTCCTAACGTATAGTATTTAAGTATTTGTTGTAGTTGCAAATTGGAATGCGTGTATTTTTTATGCTTATGCATCCTGTGACCTACTTGTGGTTTCAACTTAATAATGTGTTTTCACTTGCTTTTGTATGTTCTTTTTTTTCCAGATGGCAGCTTCCAAATGAACAACCTAACTACTTGGCGTCAACAGCCAATGAAAGGCGGCGAGATAGGACCCCACCTCCCATGGACCCTGAGAAGTTGAAAGCCGTAATTGCTGGATACTCACAGAGTATATTTTCTTGCCTAAAAAATTTGAGTTCAAGTGTCCTTGAAGATCTTCTGTTCTCATTTTTTATTGTTACAGTTGGGAAGGCATTCATTGCTGCAACCTTTTTGGTGTTTGGAGGAGCAACAGCTGTGATGTTGTACACAGCAGATAAGCTACAGTTGCATTCAGTAAGTCATGTAATCTGAACATGTCTGAGGGAATGTAGGACCTTTTAACCAAAATAAAAGTACAATGTGCCAGAATTTAAATAATAATGCTAAGCTTGTGCCTAGAGGATAGAGCGTGCTCTTCATTTGCATTGTTTAAACTCATTGAGTCGTGTTAGGGTTTTGTCGTTGTTTATTCATTTTTATCTCTTGATTCCTAGTTAATTATTTTGTCTTTCTGTCTTTAGTTCTTGAATGCTGCTCTCTTCATTTGGAAATTGCTGATTTGTATGGTTCTCACTATTCTACAAACTCTCGTTGCACAGGGATAAGAAAAATGAGTCCTAGCATTCTTTAGTGATCCATAATCATGCAGAGTCAATGTGGAACTTTTTTATTATTTAATGATCTTTTAAGTAACATCCTCCCTGCCACTTTGAATGACAATAGGGCATAGGAGCCCTTGCTAGATTATGTTCTGTTTGCTGCTCAACCACGGAATGCGAAATTCAGTTTAAAAAATAAGGTCTGAGCTATCTGCGGAACAGCAAAGTTCTGTGCCACCAATGGAGCCTTAGTTAACAAATTTCATGTTGGAAATAGTTTGCCTAGGAGTTTATTGTTGAAATAAGCTGTGGAAATATTTATGTGATGAAACTTTGGATGTTAGCCTTGAGGCTGTCAAGGGGTTCTTAAGTTCAATGGTAGTGATATTAGTCTCAAAAATTGGAAATTTGAAATATTATGGTTTCACATGGATAATGCAATGATAAATCAAGTTTCTCGTTTGCCGTTATGGTTGTATGAACTAGCCGAATTGAATTTTTTTCGTCTTGTCAGCAAAGCGGTTATTTAACAAACATTTGATATTAACTCAATCCTTAACAGGAGCAGCAATGAAGAAGATGAAAGCTCCTGCATTCAGGATAAAAAAATCCAAGTGCCAAGTAGTCCCTCTGAAACAACTCTTGTTTCTCCTTTCAGGTAGATGACGTTAAAACTAAAGGAAAAGATGCACTGCAGCCACGAGCTGATATGATTAAAGAACAAATAGCTCCATTGAGAAGCTGGGTAAGTGAACTTCTGCTATTCTTGTTCTGGCTAAACAATTGCTTATTGTATTTTCCCTTCAGCACATTGTACTTCAGTTTTGTTCAAGTTTGCTTTGGGGCTGTCAGCTGTGGATTACTGTGGGTCTGTGACAATATTGATGGACCATTCCATGTATTGTAACTGCAGGCTGAAGAAATGTCCCGAAAATGGCATTTCGAAGGCGATAAAGAAGCAAAGGAGAAGTCTGTCATCATTAGAGAACTTTCAAGAGCTCTGGGCTCCAGGACTTCCCCTAGTTGATCAACAATGACATACGGCTGTTGTAAATCCACCATTGTCAAGTCATCCACTTTGTTGTATCCGTCCTTATCGTTTTCCATATGTCTGTGTATAGGAAACAGTACATCCTGAGATATATTGACCAAACTGAATCGATATGTACAATATTGATAGTTTGGACTTCCCGATAGAGGAGATTGGGATCCCAAGTCCACATGTTTTACCTGGGGCAGCGCCCTTACCCGAACAGACTCTGAAATGATAAGAAATGAGGTGTTTGGCTTTCGATGAAGCCTGGAATTTGTGAAACTATTGTTTCGTAAGCTCAATTACAGGGTGTGGGAACACGGCCGTCCGTTATGCAGGGTACAAGCTTTCAAGTTTGAATCAGCATCTGACCGCATGGACGTGTCTGAACTGCCTGTTTTATGGCATAATATTTTTAAAGTTCGACGGCATAATTGGAATCTTGTAGGACTGAAGATATGGAGTCATTCTGTAAGGCAAAGGTCACTGCATTGTATTTTATAATTGTGATAATCTTTAAACTCAAAACCAAAGTTTACAAGCAGTGTTGTACCGTCAAAGGCGTATATAGCAGTGTTGCAAGTTCACGTCAATTGCCAAAGCTTTCACTATCAGTTTGCGCAAGGGGGAACTTGTATGTTCATGTGTTCGTTACAGTGCTTCTGTTTTCTTTGTTTTTCTTTGGCACGAAAGTGCGATTAATGTCTGTCTGTCGTGCGGGTGCAGCGTGATGTTCAGAAATCAGAACCACCTTACTATAAACTATAATTTATAGCACGAATAATGGTTAAACGGTTATGTTTTACCATGATGTTTGTTAGGAAACACTGGCTAGAACTGAAAGCCTATGGCAGTGACAGCGGGCGTTGCTTCTGCCCTTAAATTAGACCTTGTATAGTTCCTAAAAAATATTACAAAATTTTTTAGATTTTTCGTTACATCGAATCTTACGGCACATGCATGAAATACTAAATATAAATAAATAAAATAACTAAAT
>Ga0182004_10003111_pt1 | contig 13117 bp, 9 predicted proteins | sample Sormic07211540_1_FD_120479 | JGI IMG/M metagenome (GOLD analysis project Ga0182004, IMG submission 120479) | Endophyte microbial communities from Sorghum bicolor roots, Mead, Nebraska, USA - 072115-40_1 MetaG | ecosystem: Host-associated > Plants > Roots > Unclassified | place: USA: Nebraska...
AACTCAAATGGTCTGGGAACTCTTGTAAACTAGTGTTGCGGATCTTTCTATTATGCATGGCATGAAGAACTGAAGATGATATATTTTGGAGAAAACAGCGAGGAAGGAAGGGAGGGAGGGAAGGAAGGAAGGTGTTTGTCGTCGTTGTCCATCAACCTTCTCTTTTATTCCATCTGCATATCGTTTTAAGCAAGTGGAGGGCATTTTGTAACAGAACATTTATATGCACGTACGTAGCATATATACATATAACCGTAAAATATAAGTGTTTCATAAAAGAGTGCATCTATCTGGCCTCACGGGGCGGCAATTCTTGCAGCAATGCTTAAATGCCTCACATTTCCGTTGCTTTTGTTTTTCCTTTTTCCCCAAATCCATGTCCGGCAAGTACTGTTTATAATAACACTATTGTTCGCTAATTTATTGTTTAAGAAAAATACTGCTAGTTGGCTAAAAAATTACGAGCCTTATGGACTGCAAGAACAGAGGAAGACGACCGCGAGGAGCAGGAAGCAGAGCAGACGAGGAGCTCAGCACAACCGCCGTCGCCGTCATCGCGACTACATTCAGTAACACCAAATGGTTGTGAACACTTGTAAAAGTAAAACCTTATTTGTTCTGCGCTGCAAGACACGCACTCGTTTCAGTGTATTTCATCGGCAGTGCACAGCACAGCTGTTTCAAATCGCTGCTGCAGTATTCTCAAAGCAGGGCAGAGAAAAAATGGGATATATATATTTTTTTGTTGCATGCAGAAAGCGAGCTTAAAGCTCCATCAATCATCTGGGAGAAAAGATACTTCAGGAACGAGTTAGCATATTCATAGATAGTCTCCCCGGACCCGGGTAAACTAAATCAAGAATAAGGCTCAACAGCTATCTGCAATTGCTCCAGGTCCAGGAAAGCGATTCACGGTGGAGGACTGCGCTTTGTATTCACCTGCAGACAACACAAGTCCGAAATAATAAGTCGCTGAATCCCTGATAGGCACCAATAGTTACTAGTGAAATTGTTAAGACCATTATAAGTTAAACAATAGCATCATTTTTTTCAATGAGGGTAACGATAGTACATATAGCACAACTTCTAACTGAGTAGTTCATATACATCAGGTTTTGATTGCTATGTATATGTGAGAATGTGAAGTAGGGCGACGTAGCTCTGGCACAGTTTCAGCATATTGGCCCTATACCCTATACATATCCACCATCTGGCTGTCTAATTGGAGTACATTTTCAAGAATTTCATCGAACATGAATATGATGCCCTTTCTGTCATATTGACCTTGCTGCAGGTAAACAGGTTTGCTTTTAAGAAATCAATTGTTTGATATTATTTTTAGTCACACAAAAAATAAAAGCATGCACCCTTACTATCTTATGTATCATCTTATTTATAGAAAAATCAGTTCCGGCTCATATGTTCCGCTTACCATTACTTTCTTGCTTATTGCATCATGTGGAAAATGACCGATTGCGCCTCTGAACATCAAACTCGACATCAATTAGGTCAGTTACACCAGCTGTGATCTTCTGACCTACTCGGACAGGACCCACACCCTCAGGGGTACCTTTTGAGGAACAAATGAATAAGCCACAGAGAAACCTTAGATGCGCAAAAACAAGCTGCACATAGAGAAAATGTCACTACCTGTTAGTATCACATCACCCTCCATTAATGTCATGAAGGAACTGATATAGCTGATCAGAAAAGGAATCTTGAATAGCATGTCACTTGTCGGTCCTTTCTGCCTTAGTTCATCATCTACCTGGATACATTTGGTAGTCAATTGTACAACATATGCTCTATCACTTCAGGCAACATTAAACAAATTCAATACATGTTTGCAGAGATACCTTTAGCCAGAGCTCGAGATCATCGGGATTAGTGACAGCCGATTTTGGAACCTGATTGATGGAGAAATTATCATTAACTGAAGTAAAAACATGGTGTGTCTACAAATTTCATGTCACTAGATGCCTGCGGAGAGCATGGAAGGCAACAAAGATGTCTCCATCTAACAACACTTCTGCACTGACTAACTTGAATATGGCATTGATTCATTGAGGTGTAATTATAACAAGCGAATACAAATAAATAAAACATACTGTCCTGAGCCACCACCAACCAACTCCAAGCACATGAAGAAAAACCATTGCTTACTACTGCACTAATTGGAGTGAAGGTGTCTTGTCCTTTAGCCAAAGTCCATGGAAGGCCTGCAGACTGCAAATTAGTGGATGGTGAATATGATAAGAAACTTAATGGTATAGTTCTTTTTGAATAAAAAAACATCAAGATATTGAGTCTACTTAAGGTCTTGGCAGCCAATTAATGCTACCAGATTTGTACACCAAGATATATTGGAAAACAATGTTATGTGAAATGAATGAAATATACTGGATGGATGAAGACAGTAGCTAGCTCGACTAAAAACATCTGACTCTTTGTTATTCATCAATAGATATGATCATGGAGAAGATCCACTCATGAGACTAAACTGCAAAGTTAGTTACTGAATTTTCTTATGTAGTAAATTGAATGCTTGTATGGTCGTACATAACATTCAACAACAATTAGAGATGACAGATGACACTACAACAACAATAATTGAACAAGTACTGAGACTCAGGAAAACTACAGAAGATAGAACTCACCTTAGCAACAGATTGAAGGTCCCTTGCTGTCATGTCCAAAGCAAGTGCATAACCTGGGAAATTGAATGACACAAACAGTTATTTCATATTTAGTTTGTCTCAACAAATGCTTTAAACAGATCAATTAAAAAAGCACAAAAAAAATGAGGTAAGCACAAAGGAGATTAGATAGTGTATCCTTTTAACTCAAGTTCAATAATGATGAAGAGAACATATTACAAACAGTTTTGTATTTCTATATGCCATGAAACATACTTTTGTATTCCTGCCTATGGAATAACCACCATCAAATGAGCATGAGGGCTTGCCTTGGCAATTCTAACTGTTAAATTGCTCGCTTGCACTTTCCACAAAGCTTATCAAACGAAGCTATAATTGCTAAAATCCATCTGCTTCTAGCTGCCATCACTCCTTGTCAGTTTTCACAATAAAGCAGCAAGGCCGAAATAACTCTCAATGATCCTAAATAGTTTCCAGAGCATGAACATATGAATCCTAATTGATCTTACTGGACAATGAAACCAGAGGAATTTTTTACTACACTTTGCAAACACTCGAATTTTTTCTCTATATAAATGAGAATATAAAGTCTTACTATGGCCCCATCGTTAATTATCTCAGGTCACTCGTTGTGACAACTCTCAAATTACCTCCGACGAAGTCCATGGCGGACGCCTCAGGAACGTCGCGCCCGCGCTGGGAGATGACGACGGCGAGCTCTACCTCGTGGTGCAGCGACTCGAGCGGCTCCGGGATCTCCACGGCGGCGGTGGCAACTCCAGCATGGAGGAACGACGAGGTCGGCTTCAGGAACAGGACGGGCTCCTGCAACACACCCAAACACAAACGAGATCAAACCAGAGAGCCGCACGGGAAGGAGGGGGAGGGAAGTTGGAAGGGCGGCAGCGTTTTGGGATCGAGGATGGGAGGCGCACAGACCGCACCTTTGGGACCGGGTTGCCGAGCTCCTTGGCGTGGGCTACGTAGTTGCGCCCAACGCCGATGATTTTCGTGCTCGCCGCGAGGAGCCTCTGCGCCGCCGCAGCCGCCATGGCCGCCGGCATAGTTGGTGGACCGGAGGCTTTCGACGAGGAAGTGGATGTGACGGTGAAGCGAATTGGTTGGTGGATAACGAGTTAACGACTCTAACTAATCGATACTGATACTGCGGCCCTTTTTTCCTTCTTTTGTTGCGGTTGAGTTACTCTTTTTTTTCTTTTGAGAAAAAAAAAATGCGGTGGAGATACATGTAAGGGCTGTTTTGCTGCTGCATACCTAGGCCCAGCATAAGATGTCCAGAGTTTGGCAACCAAAATAAAAACTCAAAATAGCTTCTTTAATTAGATTTCTAAATATTATCATCTTTTAATATGGATTTCTCAGTACTCTAAGATGGAGAGCGAGCTAGCTCTCTAGCATACACACAAGATGTAAAAAAAAAGTTGTTGGAGGTTGAAAAAATATAGATAGCGGTTTGTACCCAAATGATAATTTAGACAATGAGTTTAAGAAAAAACTCTTGAAGATGCTCTAAACCATTACCTAGTCTCCTCTAAAAAATCTATTATCACAGTCCAGAATTTCTTCTCAAAGTCTAAAGCCGTGCAAAGTGTCTTCGTCAACCAATTCTTAAAAGTGCTTAAGGTACCTCCTACACTAGTTAGAAGCATTTTTTCCAATAAGCGTTTGATCATGTTTTAATAAAAAAACTAATAAACACTTTATAATAAGGTCTATAAACACATTAAAAAGTGACTCAAGAAAAATCTAAATAAAATACTATATAATAAAAATATATCTATAAGATTTTTAAAAATAGATTTAGCATAAAATGGGAAAAGTATCCAAAAAATCTCAAAACATCCTAGTCAATATCTAGACGTGTTTTTAAAACTTTCCTAACAAAAATATGAGTTGTAAACAATACGAATGTAACATATATTACTGTACAGTGCATTCATACTGGTTACATATTATGCTTTTGTTATGAAAAAATTTAAAAACTTGCTTAGACATTTATTTTGAGAATTTTCTATATACTTTCACGAACTCTAAATAATTTATTTTTGTTTATAGTATTACAATCTATCTACAATTTTTCTTGGAACTTTTATGAGTTTTTTTATCCTTAAATTTGAATAGATGTCTTTTGGTTTAAAAACCTTATCTAGTTTTTACCAAATTTTTTATTTAAAAATAACAAAATCACTATGGGAACCACCCCGGGGAATGAGATAATTTAAATGGTCGAGGGGGGGTGCAATTTGTTTGGTTTCAGAGTTGAGAGGAGGAAATCGGGAATAGAAAAAAAATAGAAAGAGCAAAAACTTCATGTAGCTTAAGAACAATGTTTTCTAGCGAAGCACTACTAACATTTCAGCATCAGCAATAGTCAAATTTCAGCAAAAGGAACACAGCCTAATGCCCATTTCGTCACTCTGCATGCTGAAAATTGATCAACTGTGATTAGTTGTTTCAATCACTGATTTAGGGCAGTTCTAATGCTAGAAACTACACATAGTTTTTATATATATTAATTTCTATAGACACTACATATAAAAACTATGATCCCAATGGATAGTTTCTACAAAATATTTTTTTTATTCAATCACATACATTCTCTATCTTCACATCCTTTCGTATCTTGTTCTCATGTAGATATGATTTCTAACTTAGACCTTCTATGAGTTTTGCTCTCTCTCTCTCTTATAGCTATCTTGCCACGTCAACAAAATTCTTAGATGACAGTACAATTAATGTTCGTAGAAACTATACGAGTTTGACATCAATTTTACAAAGTACTCTCTTCATCTCAAATTGTAAGTTAATTCAAGAATTTTGGAGAGTCAAAGCATCTCAAGTTTGACCAAACTTATATGGTAGGATAATAACATTTATGATATCAACTAAGTATTATTATGTTCTTCATTAATTATATTTTCATAGTATATCTATTTGATGCCATAAAATTTTGTAATTTTTTTTTTATAATTGGGATGTCTGGAGTAGATGATATGCTCAGCCAATTGGGCCGAAAGGAGGAGAATTACGAGTTTAGAACTTTCCCCGTGCTCTACCAAACAACCGGTGCATCACGTCCGGCGTCATGGGCGTTGTGCCAAACGCTGGAAGGAATCAAACAAGCATATCGACTCCATTAGGCCAGGCATGTTTTTGTCGCTGGCCAGCAAGAATTAAACCAACACGACCAGCCAAACAAATCGCCGGAACGGTCCCAACAAGAAAGCGGTGGCAATTTTTCCGCCCATGGAATGCAAATTAATATAACTTGGGCAACGACCAAAGAATATGTCTACGCAACACTGACGAAAACTTGGTTTCACGATGTCTGACTACGGCCCGCATTTGGGGAATTGACACTACAGTGGGAAAATGAAAATTGCCCTCAGTAGTGTTACAGAGGGATGGACAACTACTCGCTATATGTCGAGACCGGCGCACGCCCTGCGGCCTTCTTCTGTTGGGATGGGATGATAACTCTGTCATCAACAGCTCCGATTGAAACTGAAACTGAAAAGAAAAAGATGGTATTCCTCTACCTCGGCGTGCTCTAGAGCTCATCCTGCACAAGCATCAACAGGGAGGAACGTTAGAAGTGAAAAAACAAAAATAGAGTGGTGTCCTCGGCCTAGTTGGTATAGGGACGACGTTAACGCACATGTTTAGCCTCTTCGCTGTCCTCGGCCTCATCAGTATCACTATGATCAGCCTTGTCATCGTCCGCATCATCCTCATCCTCCTGTTACGCATAAGCAAATTGCCATTTGGCGTTAACAAAAGTTTGGATGGCATATAGGTAGAAACTTAAGCCCAAACAAATCAACCCAAAGCTTACATCTACATCTAAGTCGTCATCGTCGTCCTTACTGCTTGCAGATTCCTGTCAAAGAGAAACACTGCAAATTAATACTGAACTGGAAAAAAATATTTTGTTTCGGAAGAGAGGAATATGCTACGCATGAGTCTCTGAAAAGAACAGATTGGGATTGCAAAAAGATAGTGTATGTGTATTACCTCCTCAAGCCTCTTTTTCTCAGCCTCGTCGAAGGCAGCCTTCTCAGCCTGAAACAGATCATTATTTTAGTTGTGTGCAATTAGGAAAGTAGAGTACAAAACAGTAACCCATATAGACAAGTTGGCATACATCTTTCTGCTTGCCCCAGGTCTCCACTGCTAACTTCTTGGCGTACTCAGGGTCATCAGTTATCAAAATGTTGTCGAACAAAGTTCCTGATTTAACCTAGTATGATAGAGAATGAAAATTAGTGGGGCATCGGACATGATAAACTAAGAAAGTCATTATGTTCATGGAGTAAATCAATAACCTGCCACAGCTCAATGCCAATGTGCTTCAAACTGTCAAAAGCGTAGATGTAAGGATCGTCCTTGAAATCTGCACAGATCAATAACTAAATCCATATTAACTTTCATAATAAGCATAAAAGCTGAAATGGAAAGCAGGTTTAGCCTGAGGTGAAACTGCCACTTTCTCAAAATTGAAAGGAAAATATACCTGGGTTGTCAATCAAAGGGGCCTTCCACTTGCCCTTGTAGTCTGGATTCTTGATTTTCTGGACAACACAAACATCAACTAATGTCAGCAGATGTGTCACAACTGCGGCTTGTCATGCATAATTAAGCCACTTAGCCATGTTCATACCTTTTGCTTCCATGGTCCTTTGTACTCTGGGTTAGGAATGGTTGGGGCAGTCCATTCACCATCTTCCTCATCATCCCAATCCTCTGGCTGCATCAGGTTACGAACAATGTGAAATCAAGGATCTGCTGAAGATCCGATTACAGGAAGTATATACTATGGAATAAGTGCCATAAAATACAATGGAATAAGCAAAATATGGACCTTCTTTGCATCAGGGTCAGGAATTTCCTTGGGAATATCATCATAACCCTGCAAAGAGCAATCTAAGTCAGACACCAACAATGATAAAGATAATTTGTAAAAGGCTGTTTATAATACTACAATATAGGCTCAAATTGTCATACAAGTAAATGATACTTTTACTTAAAGCTTTGTGAGCTACAGAACATAGTGGAGAGAATATGACCCAAATTACTATGCCAAGCTCAGTAAAGTGAAATTGGCCCAAAATTAAAACCAAAAAGAAATGTATACCTCTGGCTTCTTGTCCTCAGGATCAGGAATGTATTCCTTATCATCCCAGTCTTCTGGCTGCAACCATTACATTCTACATTAAGCTCCTCTGTGAAAAGAGCTCAACCAAGATTTTACAGTATTTAGCAAGGCAGGAAGAATTGTCTAAACATCACCTTCTTGGCTTCAGGGTCTTTGATCTTCTTTGGAGGAAGAATATCCCAATCATCATAGATGCTACCAGATTGCTTCTCATCGTTATCAATGAGAATGCTGTATGTGGCATCAGGCCGGATGATCAGGGTGTAAACATGTGTCAGCTGGTCTGTCTCGCATGGCACCTCCTTCTTGATCAAATGGTTCTTGCCGTTCTTAGTAAGGATAGCGTGGACCTTCTTGGTGGCATACCCGCAGATATCCGGCCCAAACATGATGCTGAAAGTGAAAATTACAGATACAGTTTGTTCAATCAACCAGTTAGAGATGTTATAGCTTGAATACACAAGGAGATCGATGGAGACCCATCTTTACCTGTATGGGGTGTCGCCACCAAACTTCTTCTGATCAACATCAGACCCAAGCAATTTCAAATAGCCACCGCCACAGTCGAGCTTCTGCTCATGCTTCACCGAGAACTGCAGCACCAGGGTCTTATCCTTGTTGCTGAACTCAGGGTACTGCGCTGAAATGGCGTAGAACCTGTAGTCTTCAGAGGTCTGGATTCCTGTACCCTCAAACAGAAATGGATGTCAGTTAAGCAACATGCCGATCGAACAGAACAGAGACCATCACGATCAGTGACTTCACAGATGTCGCTCCTCACCTTTGTCGTCGGCATCTCCGTTCCATTTGCCAGATGTGTGGTTCCACTCGCCTGCCGTGTTGTCGTCCTTCTTCCAGTCGGACTTGACCCATCGATCCTCCCATCCATCTGTTTCAGTTTCAGTCAGTTTGCACAATTCAAACGATAGATAGATTCTCCGGATAATGACCAAGTCATCTCACAAATAACAGATGGCAAACATGGGAGGCACACAACGGCAAAAATTTGAACTCATAACCCCTAAACCTTGGGGCCCAACAAAACCTATCGAGTTACCCAAAATTATTGCAAACGAGTGACAAACACCCACACGGATTACCACTGGAACAGGCTGAATCAGTGTAGAATACAGACGAAATGAAACACGCCCCGAGACCGTGAGATCAGAGATAAAACATCCAGCGGCATGTTGGGCTAGAGATCCCTCGCGGCGCGCGCAGGACTCCCACGTCCGTGAACGCGCTCTAGAACAAACGAGACCACAAAAATTAGCAACGGCCGCACCGACATCGCTCCACGAACCAACGAACAGCAATGCTAGCACATTGTCTCAGATCTAGCACAGGGGCGTCTAATAACCTATTTTTGCTAGATCCGACACACTCAGGAGGACAGGAAATCCAGAGACCACGAAGAGACGAGTGAGGTCCGGGTGTTTACCGTCAAACTTCTCCTGGAAGAAGACCTCGCCGGCGACGCCGGCGACGGACGCGAGCGCGATCAGGGCCGCGACGGCGACGGAGGCCGCGGCGGGGGACGACGACCTCTCGAGGATCGCCATCACCGTGGACGGCGAGAGGGAACGCCCACCACTTCGAGTGGAACCTGCTAGAACCTTCCGCTGATTCTTCTCCTGCCCCGGAAACCCCTCCTGGTAGTGGTGGATAGCGAGCGCGAAACGAACCGCGCTTAATAAGGAGCGGGGCCGGCCCGTGAGGTCCAGCCTAGTGTCTGACGGCTGGGGCCGCAGGAGGTGACGAGGATCACAGTGCACACGTTTGCTTGCGTGGCCCGCAACGGCTGCCCAATAGAACTCACGGGAATAGCGGATGGCCAATGAGGATGTGCCACGTGGCAAGGGCGACGTGTTTCGGAGTTCCGAGACGTGAGTACGCGCCGGCGCCTTGCCTTGGAGTGATCGCTCTTTTTTTTCCCGCAAAGTGTGCATGCCGCACACAATACTGCAAGAGGTATGCTTAATAGAGGAGTGTGAAAGCTCGTTCATTTCTTATGAGTCATATTTTTTTTTATGTTTTTCTCTCAAAATAAATAAGCCAACACCAACAGTAATTTTAGCCATAATTTTTCAGACTAGCGAAGAGATCAGCCCGCATGCTTGGAAGATCTGTGCATTGTACGTGCAAATACTACCTCTCTCCCAAAGATGATGCAATTCTGGATAACTTTCTAAAATCTCATTAAGAGAGTATTTAATTCTCCTTTCATTTAAAAGATTTTGGGTTTTAGTTTATCATTTTGCATAATAGAACAAAACACCATCTATTTTTTTAAAAAAAAAGACGATTATTCTCCATTTTGAATTTTGGCCTCAAACGACCGAAAAAGCCTAAAAGAGCCTCAAAAGACCATAATAAACGCAAATAAATTATATATTTTGGATAGAACTAAACAAGACCTTAAAATTTTTGACATTTTGCATTTCATCGTTCAAAGTAGTTCATATTTTGTATTTTGCATTTCATGAAGAACTAAACAGGTCCTAAGTTTACATAAATAGTATTGATATTTACAGCTAAGAATAATATTACTCTTTATACATATAATTAAAGATAAGATACATTGATTTTATAAAAAAAACTACAATTGCACCATTTTGGAGATAGAGGTAGTATATGTATGCCTCTATAGTTCTATTTTGTGCTTCGAGAAAGAAAAGAGCATCGACACTTGTACCCCTCTCCATAGATTCTACTAGTCGAGAACTAAAATATGTTTTAGAATGACCACATAGAAATCTAGTCCTCATTTGCGATGGCTTTATATGGCCCCAACTTCGGCTAATGTGTTATATGGCACCAACTTCGGCTAATGTGATATTATAGACGGCATGTAGTTGCACTACTCATGAAGTGGTTTTCTTTCTTCTAAAAAACAACATAGATCCAAAGAAAGCATCGGTTTCAACTTCTTAGATTACTGCATCATGCTTATTATACATCATAAATATTAGCACTTCTATGTATATATATTTCGTCAAACTTTAAAATATGTATATTTATTTTAGCACAGACGAGCCAGCAGGTCGGATGATGCAGAAGCAATCGAGCACAAGCACATGCAATTTGCCATGTTTCTTACCTTTGAAGACACTTCACCGAGCCATGACTTGAAAACAAAGTGATCCCCCTTTTCTACAACGTTCAGAGACCACCATGTCTTGGAAATATCCATTCAAGAAAACTGTTGTGTCTCAGAGGTTCTCATTTGTTTCATACATATTTTCTGTTTCTAATGTTTGCAGCTATCTCCGAAAATACAAAATGCCAAATGAAGGTATAGGAGGATTTTCTAGTTAAAACCACATGCCTTTACAGCAGAATAGAAAATAATTCGCAAACACCATGGCAACTTGGCAACAAAGGCTCTCGGTCAATGCCAAGTATGATCGTTTCATTGTGACAGAGCAAATTTCCAGCACAGGCACAGAAAAGCACTACTGCTTCACATCATCACATGTCGTGTTGATTTAAGGAAAACATATAATGCTGGCAACTAAATCTCCAAACTAGTGCAGCAAGAATCGAACCGCAGCTACAGCATCACCTTTGTGCTCTCGGAGGGTTCTCTCTGCAATCTTCTTGTCCAGCTGCATGTTCAGATACACTTGAGAATGGCTTTTTTAAAAACTAAACATTATTTGTCAGTCGAGGTTTTGGATGAGTACCTCAAGCTCATTAGCAATAATTTCAACATCAGTAGGGTTGATCTTGACAGCAGCTAGTTCTTTCTCCCTGGTGAAAGAGTAAATTTCGTGGATGTGATAACACTGTTACATGGCACTTCTCCGGAAAGAAAAATAAACCAATTTGTCACCAATGGAGGAGATGAACCATATCTGCTTATTGTGTACATTTCAGATGGAGAGTTCATATCACCCAAAAATAATATGTTACAAGAACTACAGAATAACCAGAGTGCACAGAAATTGAAGCACTAAATCCAATTAGAGTATACTGAAATGCACAGAACACCAAAAGGAAAAGGTTAGACTAAAATTACAGAATCAAGAATGCTATATTCCAATTAGACTTTCTTCCAGAATCCATGCTACTTGCTGGTCATCTAACTCAATCAAGATCCTGGAAGCTTTATTTCCATACTGTGGTGCAATAAGCGCCACCCCTACCAAAGCTACCATAGAGGAAGTATTGCAAGGAGGTAACAGTTGTGGTCATGTTATGTGCTAACCTCAGCCTCATCGCGTTCCAGTCAGCCTCTTTGGATGAAGCAAGTGCTGCCATGGCCTGCAACATAAACAAAGCAAGTAAAAAACATTTGTACCAACATATTTAGTATTTAAAAACATATCTGAATCAAATACAACATTTTTCTACAACTCCACATTTGACTTCTACTTTTATCTATGACTTAGTGTTCACAAAACTATAAATAACGTTCAGGGGCGAAGCTTGTTATTGTTAGGGGTGCAAATGCACCCCAAAAATTGCTAAAACTGTAGATTTGGTTAGAATTTCACCATATATGCACAACCTACAACACATGTATATGCACCCACAAGGCAAGTGCACCCCCTCTAATCTACTCTAGCCTCGCCACTGATAATGGTCAAGATCATTGCATTGAGCAGATAAGAATCAAAGGTCAATAGAAAGGTTATCCATGCAAATACAATCGAATGCCACTTTGATTGTTGATCCAATGCTTTCCCTCAAGTGCATACTCCCTCTGTAAATAAGTGACTAAATGTATATCATTTTGGACATATTAAGGTCCACTTGGGCCTTTCTTTTTACTACTAACTTCTCGCGCAGTTTTTTTTTTTTGAGGAAATTTCTCGCACAGTTGTTGGTAAGAAACTACGAATGTGCAGTAAAAGTATTTTAATGATGAATTAACCGGTGTTACTTTACTCAGTCAATCTAGATAAATTTAGCAGCCAAAAAAGAATATATTTGTATATGGAGTGACAGCAAAAATTCTAAAGGGTGTTAGAAAACTGAGTTTAATAATAGATAGCAGTTGACAAACATGTTGCAAACTATATTCAGATCTGTAAGAAATCCTACAGGCATCTTTTGTGGTTAAGCTAGAAATAAGTACATAACTCGACCATGACATGGTGTTATTAGTTTATTTTGGGAAGGTAACTTAGAGCATCTCCAATTGTTTGGAAAAATTGACTTGGAAAAAATTGTCATTTGGCAACTTGCTAAACCTTTTGGCAAGTGAATTTTTCTTGTATCTCCAATTGTTTGGTAAATTGGGCTTGGTAAACATAGAAAAATAGGCCCACATATACCG
>Ga0182004_10003112_pt1 | contig 13116 bp, 7 predicted proteins | sample Sormic07211540_1_FD_120479 | JGI IMG/M metagenome (GOLD analysis project Ga0182004, IMG submission 120479) | Endophyte microbial communities from Sorghum bicolor roots, Mead, Nebraska, USA - 072115-40_1 MetaG | ecosystem: Host-associated > Plants > Roots > Unclassified | place: USA: Nebraska...
TGTACTGCTTTCTAGGTGGTCTGGGTGGCTGCAATCCTGCATGAACTCAACCACAGAACTATGAGCTGGGTAATGTGGCATGATCATAGGCCTTCTGATGTAGCAGCAAAGCATTAGAAAAGTTTGTGCAGGATCTATGCGTTTGGATTTTGGATGGAGTTCTGCGTCGTCTTAAGGGAGTGACAAAAATCAGGCGATACAACGGCATAAATGATTATCTCGTGCAAGAGAAGGAATTATTGCTTTAGTTTATGCGATAGCTATTTACTAGTTAAGGTTATTACTAAATTGCTGAGTATACCACTTAACTTGCAAAGCATCATTTCAAGGGATTCAAATAATTGCCACTATCAGATTGCGAAACTTTGAAAAAAGGCTCATAGTCTAGGGTTACGACTAGTGGCCCCTCTAACATTTGGTTTCGACTCCTGTGGGAGGGAATTCACCCACAATACACTTCCTTAATTAGTTATTTATACTTAAGCAAGAAATCCAATATTCCAGTAGAGCACATTTAGATATAGATATGACTGTCAGTCATATATCCACAATGCATGAAGATTGGCACCAAAGAGATGAGTATTGTTCATAAAAAGGTCATCTTTTTATCCAAATACACATCAGCTTCTCCATTCTGGAGCATTGCCGTGCCGCCTCAGATAAAAGTTGGCAGAGGGTGTAACAAGCACCAAAGCTAAAGCTTGGAGATATGTAACAGAAGAAACAAAGCCCCTAACAAAGACAAAAATGACCACAAGAAACAACACTTCTTCTGATTGTACCTATGCGCATTTCGACAAGCAAAAGAACCACTCTTTAGAATGATAAACATTAAAACGAAAGGATGATGAGGCATACTTTCCTTCTGAAAGAAAATTTTCTTCAGCTATAAATACCTCAGCATGGGCCATCCCATTTCACCATCACAACAATTCCAGATCTTGTTAGAGCCTGTCCAGTTAGTTTGAGGCATGTTGTGCTTTTTAAATGCGCCCTTTTCTGTAGCATTTTTTCATTAAGGTGCTGACTTGTTAAATGTTCCTTTCTGTTTTAGTTCAATGATGTCAATGGCTTCAGCTTTGACAAACCATTGGGTTGTTAGCGGTTCATCCCGTCATGACATGAGCAACAGATCTGATGATTGCTTCAAGGTATTGACTTGGAACCACAATGTGATCAAGGGGAAGCAGTTCTTGCCCAGAGAAAAGGTTGCTCTGACTGGTTGGCAGATCACCCGAGCTGTACCAAAAGATCCCAAGAAGGTAATTTCCTTATAGCTAAGGAACTAATTGTTATATATGATCTATGCCCTTATGTTACCTTTAAAAATAGAAAAAAAAATGTTGACTTTAATGCTTGGAGATAACTGAATCACACAAACAGAAAAGTGCCAATAAAGGCTATCCTGCTAGAATAATGGCAATACAGATTATGCAGTCCAGATCAATCTATCAAGTAATGCATTTCCAAGTAGAGGATAAATGATCTAAATTTGAGAAAATCATGTTCTCTTTATTTTGTCATATTTTGCTATGGGGGCATCGAACATATGTGTTGATGGCCAGTTCACGCAGCAAACAGTCTCATTGGCCGGATACAATTACAACAACACGGTTCTTTGCTCCTTAATAGAGCATCCACAAAAATAATCATTTGTCCATTCAGGGAGAGAAAATTGTAAATCACAATGAAAAGTAAATTCTACAAAATTGTTGGTTTAAGATGCCTTCACTATCTAACCTTACTGTAAAATTTGTATTGAAACAAAGAAATCTAATAGTTACGTTAAAAAATGATATAACTCAGACATTCATTACAACACATTCTGAAGCATGACAAAGATGGCAGTGATATTTATTAATGGTATTAGGGCATTCACCTCCGTATGACAACAAAGTGGTGGGAGATAGACATGAAGGACAACGTGATAAATATCAAATCACAGGACGATTTTGATGAACAGCTTCTGATGGCCAGAGATAAATTCACAGTGGTGCACTTCTTTTCACCTAGCTGTGGAGCTTGCAAGGCCCTACACTCTAAGGTAAAAGAAGACAAGCATGTAGATTCAACAATTTTACAATTATCAAAAGGAGAAACAAATAAATGTCTTACATAATATAATATTGACATAATACCTTTTCGTCAAATTTCCAAAAAGGTACATCAGTTTGCCGAGATGCATCCAGGACTGCAATTTCTTATGGTCAACTGTAATGAACAGACACATATCTGTAAGAGGCTCCATGTCTGTGTCTTGCCATTGTTCCGCTTTTACAGAGGCGCCGAAGGTCGTATTTGTAGCTTCAGCTGCACAATTTCAACTGTAAGATTGGATGGTCGAATCTGTATACACACTGTTAAGCTATTTTTAAACTAAGAAGTAAGAAGTTCATATTATTTCAGATTCATAAGTTCAAAGATGCTCTGAAAAAGCATGGGGTTCAGACTGAGAGTCAAGCAGCAGAAAAGGGGTGGGACGAATATTAACTTAAGAGCTGACCCACCTACTGATATCTCAAATGCAAGTGATGCTTCACCGAAAATGGACAGAGATGATGGCCCCATTGAACCCAGCAATGACTAAATCAGTATGCTGCAGATTGCCCAGTTTGATAGTTTTGATGTATGTGCATAGAAGCTGAGTATTCAAAAGATTATGGCCCATATGCGCTTATAATGGCCCTATATTTAAAAATTTGAGGGCCAATAAGCATAAAATAGGTACAAATTTTGAATATCAAAGAATTTTAAATGACGCTATCAGTTACCACATGCTGTTTTTTTTCTTGAACACAAAGAAGAACTGCATGTCAATGGATTATGAAATAGAGTTTGTTAAAGCTGACTTTAAGTTTTCCTAAGTTACATTTGTTCCTGTTAAAAATCATGAACTACCTTTAGCATTACAACTACCCACTACTTCCTACCAGAACAGCTAGGCCTTCGGCACCTGCAAGGCAGCACTGTTATACTGTCATTCACCGAATCACCGCCTGCAAGATGCGCTGAACTGATGGTGAGACATTGTTGACACACAGTCATTCTGGTGCTTCTCAATGTTCCAAGCGGCCAAAATGACCAGCGAATTGAACCCTTTGCACTTTTCCTTGCTAAGGATAAGTTCAGCCTTGTGCTACCATTCTGCGAACTTTCTGTCCGATGCAAGGCTTGGTCTGGGAGGCCATACCGGATGAAGAGGCGATGCTAGATCTCTTACGCCGTTACGCGAACACATAGGTCGTCAGCAGATGCTTTATGTATATTCCTTGCAGAGTTGGCAACTTGCCAGGTCCAGCATCCATCCTGCACTTGGACAGCTTGTCGACAGTCCAGCAATGGTTCAAGATGACTAGCCATGGAAGGTCTGGTGTGCCGAGCTCACTGAGTATTCGCTGGATAGGCTGTGTCTCCAACGGTGTATGTACCATAAACAGTTGAGCATGCCAATTACTACTGTAACATCCACTTAGAACAGGGACTCAGGGAGGGTCTAGGATTCAAATTCTTATGATTCAGTTCAAATTTTAACTAGAGCCTATTTTGAAAGCAATCCGCCTCATCCAAGCACACCATAAGTCTGAAGTAACCACAAGCACAAACTAACTCCCAAGTTTTTGAGTCCTGAATACCCAGCAAGGCAATCTTACCTATTGCTGCAAACAGACCAGAACAGGCATACATCCCTGTATGTTACATTTCTAGTTTTATAACTTAGTGGAGAAAAAATTGATAAAAAGGAAATAGAAAGGCCTTACACGACATTAGAGCCAAAAAAATGCAACAGAAGACATAATAAACCCAAAAAAAACAACACACATCATATACTATATAAAATGCAGGATTCAACGAGACAGATCATAATGTTGTAATGGTGATTTTAATCCAGAAAAGTTGCACTGGTACTAACACTAGCAGAATTGTTACACAAAATTTAATCCTTGCATTTGATACCACCAATAGTTTGCTATAAGGGAGAAGTAGTACCTCACAAATCACAATTGTGATGAAGAGGTGGTATGGTTGTCTCTCACTCACAGCTGCTAACCTGCTGCCGGCGATACCACAGGGAAAGAAACATCAGCTGCAACTGACTATGCATACGTATATTGAAGGAACAAAAAGCAGGAGCAAAAACCTTTGCTGGGGTGACAATATCAGTGTTGTTTCTTAACACAAAAAACAGTAGTCCACAATGCCAGTAATGAAAAGCCAACTTTTCAATATTACTGTTTTCATTCTAAGAGAGATGATGCTATTACCTGTGCATGATCCCTTTAGCAGGGGCACAACCTGTAGTCAAATTGCAGAGAAGAAAGTTGTGATGGATCAGGTAATGAGTTCAAGCTCCCTCTTTTGCTACTTAAATCAAAGATGCATAGTTTTTCCTACATATTCCCACATTTCTGTGAACCATCGATCCTAGAGTACAAAGTTCTAGTCCCAGTGTTGCATAACCTTGGTTTCACTGAGTTTTACCAGTTCCACTAGGGTTCAACTTGACAACAATCATCAGTTCACCATTTTCTGGAAATCATATATCGCCTTTTGACCTTTATGGGGGATTTGCGGAAAGAAAAAGGTTTTTCAAAATGGGTTCTCCATGTCCTTCAGTTTTCTCATTGGTACTGCTGAAATTGCTTATGATAGACCAATGCATCTCAAAGTTGGGCACTTGTCCTGCTTGTTGCATGTCATGCAGAAGTACCGCAGCTTTCTGTAGATGGCTACTTCTGCAATAGTTATCAAAAACAACTTTATACATGCCATAGGATGGTGCAGATCCCAAGGTGGTTAGCATTTCCAAAACCTTCCTAGCATCAAAAGTTCTTCCCATGGCACAAAGGCCACGTACAAGTGCATCACAGGAGATCTCACTTGGTTTTAGACTTGCAAACTGCATTTCAGCCAGAAAATCAAGTGCCTGATCAAACTCTTTCAACATACAGAGTTTATATATAACAGAACTGTAACTGGCTTCATTAGGAAGTCTGCCTTTCTTTAACATTGTATTTAGCAGATAAAGAGACATTTTCAAATCTCCTAGTATGCAGAATTCCTTGATGAGATCATCAAAATTGCTTGAACATCCGATAAACTCACTTTTGCTCAGATTGTTCAGACATGATTTTGCTTCCAATTGTCTCCCAAATGAAAGGAGACATGAAGTGAGGGTGGTCTTAATGATTAAACCATGCCTCCATCCATTGCGCTCAATCAAGTGAAATAATGCTAGTGATTTCTCAAGGTTTCCTAGCCTGCAGTAATGACTTAACACAATTCTGAGACTGCGGTTGCTTGGTTTTAGTCCCTGAGCAATACAGGCATCAAGCGCATTAACTGAATCATTGGTATCCCCGGATTTGTGAAATCCATAGACAAGGAAGTCATAGGTGGTTTTGTCGAGACAAATACCATTACCTGTCATGTCCTTCAGCAAATCATGAATCTGTGAGCTGTTTCTTCTTTGAAAAAGATAAAATATTAGAATGTTGCATGCAATTAGTTCTCTTGACTTGTCAGCATATTGGAACAGTGCTCTAAGGCTTGAAGCACTAGAAAACCGACTTTGCTCACACATTCTGCACACAAGAAAGCGGTAGCTAGATATAGAAAGGGTGTCATGCATCTTTAGCATCTTGCAAAGAACTGCATCTAACTTTCTCCAATTTTTTAGCCAACCATAGACTTGAAGTAAGGAATTTAACAAAGTGGCACTGAGCTTCCCAGGACTTGATTCTTGCAAGACTGGCATGGCCCACTTTATATTCCTTGTTTGCATTAATTCCTTCACGATGCAACCACAATATGGGAATTCAGTAAGTTTCATGGTCAGCATAGACTCTACCAAGTTCTTGGCTCGATCTGCATCCAGCCATGGTAATGAAGGCAACACAGATCGGTAAGAAAATGCATCTAGTTCTTTGCTTTTGCTAAGCCACATGTCATGCATTCCAATTGATTCAGCAGTCTTCTGCTCCTTTAGGAAGCCCTCCATCACATAAAAGAATAATGATCGATCCACAGCCACACCCTTTTCTTTGAGAGCCTCCAACATTGCACATCCAATGCTGGTATGACCTGTCCTGCACAACTCTTTGAGAAGTACACAATATGCACTGAAAAACAGATCATGATAGCAGTCAAATAAAAGGTTCATAAGTTTCAGGGCTTCCTCAATCACTCCCCATTTGCACAAGTAACTGATGAGGTCCATCATATCCTTGCAATCAGGTGACCATCTGTACTTCGTTGCAAGATTCCAACATTCCCAAAACCCTGCTATGTTCCTTTCTTCGCATAAGCCTATCATTAAAGAAGTATATGTATTGTGACTGATTGACAAGTCTTCTCTCAACATTTTTTCTAAAACCAGTTTTGCATGAGCAGACATCCCATTGCTACTCAATGTTTGGGCGACCAAATCTAGATTTTGAGCATCAAGTTTGTAAAATATATCTGGCATCTCCTCCATAAGGTCAATGACATCTATTACATTACGGCTCACACATAAGGCCTTGAATAGCTCAGACCAGCTAGCTGGTGAAATGTCATATCCCCATTGAAAAGCTTCATCTTTCACAAGAAGAGCACTTGTAACATCGCCTCGCTGAGATGCCCTGACTAGCTCTGAGTTAATATCTGGGTGAAGTGCACTATCCAAAATCTGTGCCAATGAAATCTCAAACATTTTGGAATCAGTGTCCAAATACAGTCCATTGCCAACTGAATCAAAAAACTCGGCTTTTGGGAAACCAGTGGCATTATCTCTCTTGATTTTCACCCCTAGGTGATCTAGCCCCAAGAATGATAAGGCCTTGGAGAGTGCACAGTTTCCAGAGGGAAGAACATTTACAACATTAGTTTTCATATCCCTCAAGACTTGTTCAATATCATCAAACTGCCTATACCTGCAATACCCTGCAAGAATTATCTGATATGTTGAAAGATTGGGTGTTACTTCTCTTTCAACCATGTCTTCGAAGACATACTTTGCATGTCTATATAGTCCCTCCCTGAAAACACCACCTAAAATAGCATTATAAGCACACACTCTAGGTTCGACATGCCTAGCGAAGCACTCTGATAAATATACAAGTGCAGATTTCAGTTTCATTTCTCTACAGCTATGAAAAATGAAAATTCCAAAAGTCGTAGCATCTGGAGCAAACCCTAAGGCCTCCAACCTTTGGAAGACTAGCCATGCCTGATCAGTACCAAGATTTGTGCACGAAGACGCAAGTATTCTGTTGCAAAGACGCAACTCCGGTAGACACCTCCACTCTTCCAAGAAATTCATCATATCCCCAATATCCTTTTTCTTGTTAAATTCTTCAACTATATTTGACAAGGCTCCCTTGCTTAATTTAAGACCCAAACTCTTTAATTGCCGAAGAATACCAAGAGCTTGCAAAGGTTTACCTTTCTTGATTAAAGCCATGACAACAGAATCAAGAATATCTCCTTTGGTGCAAGAACCGAATCCAACTTCAAGCATGTCCAAATATACTCTTAAAATCAATTCATCCTTCCTGTTTCTGGTTAGAAAATGAAGAAGTGCTTGATAGCATGAAACTGAAGGAATCAAATGCTTGCTCCTTGCATAATCATAAAGTCCAACTGATTTCTCAAGATTGCGTGCTTCTGAATATGCCTGGATAATCTGACTGAATAGTTCACTCGAAACAGCCGGAGCCATATGATCAACCAATGAGAGCAGTAGCGATTCAGCTTGACTGAGCATATCAGCATCTGCAAGCATGGATACCATCGTCTCATTTGACCTTGGCAGATGCTGGAACTCCTTGCTCTGCTGTGATGCCCACCTGTACAAATTCCATAGAAATCTTGCATTTCTCACTTCTGCTGCAGTGGGTCCAAAACCAATCAAAATGTCAAGAAAATCCTTAGGCTTCAGCTCAGAGACACGCCAAAACCGGCGGAGAGTCTCCGGTGAGAGCCATAAACCAGGCTTAAGAGCATCTTGCAAGCTGCACTTTCCATCAAAGGTGTCCCCATTTCTCTCAAATATGTGAGAGCACTTGGCTATAACTAGACTCCCAATACCAGAGCACGATTTTAGTGCAGAATGGGCATCACCTTGGAACGTTTTTCCAGTTTTCTGTTCCAAATTGAAGCCAGCATCCTCTGGAGCGCAAGCAAAGATTGAATTCCGCTTCTCCACGACGCGGCTGCTTCCATCCCTCAACAAACTCCCTTTGTTGGTACTCAGCTCCGGGGCATTATTGGTGAACCCTCGGCCTCCAATCTTGGAATCTCGCCTGACACCCGGGTTGGAATTGATTGAATCAATCAATTAGAGCGAAAGAAACATCAGTGCAGGTGGTGAGATGAAAGCCCTCGCTCGTTTACCTCAGATACCGGAAACGGATTGTGCGGAGGAACCGCCATGCCATCGACGTCTACTCCGCTCGGACCTCCCAGCCCCGCCGCTGAGCAAGGCCCCGCACACCGCATCTGATCAGCGAATCCCCAGCCAGTCCTAGACTCCTAGTGAGTCAGGGGAGGCGGAACTGAGGCGAGCGAGAGATTGCGGACGAGGAACACGAATACACGATGCTGCTCCCAACCACTTTGGGCCGCCCTGCTAATGGCCCGCATGTGTTTTGGTTCGTGGCCCTTTTACGGGTTTGGTTGAGAAATTTCAATGTTCCGTTATAATAATGAAACTAAATATCATGTGAAATTTTTGAGGTGTTTATTTCCTCTTTTTTTGGCCGTCTTTTGGGGTTTTTTTGTCTCTTAAGATCAAAATACAAAATATAGATTAACAACTATTTTACAAAAAAAAGATATTATTTAGTTTATTCTGCAAAATGATAGCACAAAACCCAAAAAAAATTTTGCCCGAATTCATATCTATTATATATTTTATGTTAAAATTGCAGAGTTCTTTGCAATTTCTATAGTATAATATGCAATTTTTGGATCTAATAATTTAAAATCATAAATTTGATAAAATCTTATTTGCATCGACACAAATATAATGAGTAATTTATAATTGTTTTCGTAGTTGGATAAGGACAAATTTGAAATATTATACTCCTTCCATCCTAATTATAAGTCATTCCTAGAATGTTAGAGAGTCAAAGCATCTCAAGTTTAACCAAATTTATATGGTAAAATAATAACATTTATGATATCAACTAAGTATCATTAGGTTCTTCATTACTTATGTTTTTATAGTATATCTATTTAATGTCATAAAACTTTATTTTTTTTCTATAATTTTGGTCAAACTTGAAATGCTTTTGACTCTCTAAAATTCTTGGAATGACTTACAATTTGAGATGGAGGGAGTAATATATAAAGGCAACTATCAAACCACAAGAGGTCGACGAGTCATCAGCAGGGGCGAAGCTGTGTTGTAAGTAGGGGATGCAAATGCACCCCCCAAAAATTTCAAAAACAATAGATTTAATTAAGATTTTACTATATATGCACCCCCTAAAACTCATGTATATGCACCCACAAGCTAACTGCACCCCCCTCTGATTTGCTCTAGCTTCGCCACTGGTCATCAGAGTTTAATCTGTGCTGGTAAGTGCTGCGGACACACTTGTCATGTCATTGTAAGTTGTAACGATAGTTGTCAAGATGGACGTCATTAGTACAGCGGGGCAAAAGATGGCGAAGTGCAGCAAAAGCAATCAATACATTTCTATACACAAGATGTACAATGTCACCTTGCAGAGACATCCTCAACGACGGGCTAAAGGAAATCAGGCGACTGATAGATATAAAAATTGTGACAAAATAAAATAAGAGTGATGGCATACATGTATCCAATAATAGATATACAAGAGAACATGTGTTCTTAAAGACATTTTTTCGCTTAAGGGCATATGACACCATACACATCCATTATTATAAGATGTATATGAGAATGTATGTGTGGGTGTTTAACGATGTAGGTATATGGATCGTATGCTTGTTAGGGAAATTAACATCGAGAGAAGTATAAGCCTGTTTGGTTGAGGGGCTTCTTGGATGCACTGCTAAGATGTCGCTCGAATCATATTACCTCCCTGAATTTGCATGCATCTCACTCTAACCGACCACACCCCTCTGCCGCCGTGATGCGGTCGCCTAGACTTCCATGACGGGAGTGGGGGCGCACACGACGGAGTTCGTTGAAGCCTCGAAGGACCCTCCTCGCCGTTGATGCGACCACCTGCAGTTACATTATGGGAGCGACTCGTGCATATGGCGGAGCGATGCACAATGGGAGGAGCGGTGTGCGATCGTAGGATGGTGTGTTGGCGAGCTCAGAGGGCCACACAAGGTGTGTCGTGTGCGCGGAGGAGGTGGAGAAGCACGTGAGTGTGGACGGGAAGAGCAGGTGTGAGAGAAAGAAGACAAAGACGAGCCCGACTGCTACAGGTGCTACTGTGGTTTTCGTGGAGTGGTGCTATCGGTGCTCATGACATGTTCGGTAAAATGCTTGAGCCAGAGAAGGCAGAGGTGAGTTCACCAATACAAAGACGAAGTGGATGCACCCGAATAAGTCTGGCAACCAAAACAAGAACTAATCGATATAGGCTTATCTATACCAAAGCAACCAAACAAGTGACAGTTACATTGGTTAAACTTAGCCAGAGCTAGCCTGGTTTGATTTACTAGCGAGGCTTGGTTAGGGAAGAGAACCCAACACACCCTATGTTAATGATCCTTTGCAGGACTTTATTTATAGGAGGCAAGCGAATCTGTGCACACAATAAAATACAGGTGGAAGAATGTGGAGAACGATAAGAGTAAGACATGATTCCTAATATTAATTGTATAAGAGAGAAACAAAGTATAAAAGTGGTTAGGATAAATTGTCAAATTGTTTTCTTTTAGGGGCGAGATCTTAAAAATTATATAAGGACCCAAATATACTACCAACTTTTTTAGCCACTTGAAAAACTAATTGATTTACCAATTAGTTTTTTGAGAACCCTATGAGATGCTCTAAGGGGCATGTTACATATAAGGCGCTTAAAAATATCATGCCTATGAGCCTATTAGACGACGATGCTAAAGGTTTGTTTAGTATCTTTTGCTAAATTTTAGCCAACTAAATTTTAATCACTTTAGTAACTAAACTTTCAAACACACTAACTAAAAAGAAGCTAAAATAATTTAGTCTCATTAGTTATCCAAAAGTAACTTATTTTAATAGTTAAAATTTAGCGAGAAGAATCGAAAAAACCTTAAACTGCTTTGTTCCATTTGGCTCATACGCCTTTTTTTTCTCTTGCACCTTCCGATGGCCTGTTCTATGGAACAGTGACTGGCCTCCCGCCAGCCGACCTACGTCCTCAGCTAATCCCTCACTTGTCCAATTGTTGTCGTCGTCCTCCGTTCACATCCGGCGCCGCCCCCAATGTTCCGCTCTCGCGCTTGTCTCCTCTCTTTGCAGCCTGCCTTTCCCTTGTCAATTTTGTACTACCTCAGCTAATTTATAGGAATAGTATATGTCAGCACTTTTCTAATGTGAAAGAGAAAGAAAATGTAAAAAAGACTCTCTCTTATTTCAACAAAAAATGAGATAGTTTATGGGTCTGTTCTTCAAGAATGAAAAAGGAGGAGAGAAGATATAGAATAAAAAACATTTACATTTGAGGTTCATATAATAAAGTGACAATGACATGGCATGTAGGAGCTAGTTGTTGTCTCTTACCGTGGCCTTATTTAGTTTCTCTCCCTAAAATTTAGTCTCTATTTCGTCGGATGTTTAGACACATGCATGGAGTATTAAATATAGACTAAAAAAATAACTAATTATACAAATTGTGACTATTCTGCGAGGCGAACATTTTAAGCTTAATTAGTCAAACATGTGGTGCTATAGTAAAACTATAGTAAATATGTGCTAATAATGGATTAATTAGGCTTAATAAATTCGTCTCATAAAGTACTAAGAACTTTTATAATTTATATTATTATTACCATCCAAATACTCTCATCCGACATTTCCATCTAATAGCCGATGTGCCCCCAAATTTTACACTTTGAATTTTATTAAACAAGGCCGAAGTCCATAGAGCAAGGCCTCCTAATCTCCAATAGTTTGCTAAAACTCATTTGGCAGATCTATTGTTTTGCCAAGTCTCAAAACTAAATGCCAAGTAAAAAAAAGAGACCTTCTCCAACAGGTTGCTATTTGGGCTTGGCAAAAGAACTTGGCATCCTAGAATTTTTGCCAAAATCACAAAATTTAGCCTCCAACAAGTTGGCAAATTAGGATACACATGATGCCAAACGATGGAGGACTTGACATATTTGCCAAGTGAAGGGAGAATTTTGCCAAGCTCACAAAATTACCAAGTAGTTTTACCAATTTTGTTGGAGGCTGTTTTTTATAGTTTCGTCAAAAATTTTAGAATGCTAAGTACTTTTAGCAAATTATTGGAGTTGCTCGACTCAAGTCCTAACCCCTAGCAGCGGTACGTTCTGCGTAGCCGGTTAGTGCGACGATATTTTAGGAAATTAAGAAATAAGCTAATGCCTACTCAAACAGTTTATATAAATTTCAAACTCAGAGGGTGATATATATATTTATATATATCCAACAGTGGACGGGCTATTTATCTTTGTCTCCAACAGTTATGCAATTGAAATTTGCCGTTGGAGTTTGCCAAGTCCCTAAACGTTTTGCCAAAGAAAAAATAAGTTCATCTCCAAGTGTTTAGCATTTTTGACTTGACATTTTCCAAAATAGTGGACCCAACTATTTTTGTCCGGGAATCTTTCATCTTTGCGGGAAATTCTCTCACGCGTCGCGCGGGCGCTTTCTTTTTTGCGCGCAAGCCTTCGCCCGTCGCACGCAATTCCTTCGCCCGTCGCCGCCAACTCTCTCGCGCGTCGCGCGGCCGTGTTCATCCCGCAAGTCCACGTCGCTGCTTGTTCTAGGTCGTCGAGATCCGATCGAGGCGCGCAACAGTCCCAGGTAGCACCGCGGCATCTAGGTCTCAAGGCTTCCGCAAGGAGGGCTTAGAGGTCGCCAAAAGAGGTCGCTGCTTGATCCAGGCCAGCGACATCTGCTCGAGGTAGCCTCGCGTCGCTGCAAGAAAAGGAGGCGGCGATGGATCCCCTTCGTCCCCGCGCGAA
>Ga0182004_10003113_pt1 | contig 13109 bp, 17 predicted proteins | sample Sormic07211540_1_FD_120479 | JGI IMG/M metagenome (GOLD analysis project Ga0182004, IMG submission 120479) | Endophyte microbial communities from Sorghum bicolor roots, Mead, Nebraska, USA - 072115-40_1 MetaG | ecosystem: Host-associated > Plants > Roots > Unclassified | place: USA: Nebraska...
AGAGCAAAAGCTAGGGTTTGGAGATGAGAGCTCTCCTCTCATCTCTAAACTAGAGTAGATCTAGATAGTAGCGAGATGGAGAGCGAGGGAGGATTGGAGGAGAGGCCGGCCTGTCGGTTCTTCTTTCGGTTGTACTTCGCCATGATCAAGCTCTAATCAAGCTTGCTCATGGGATGACTCTGGTAATCTACTTCTATTTCATTATGCAATTACTATCTATGTAAGTTCTAGTTCACAACTCTTTTGAGTACTTTAATCTATAGGACGTTATAGGTGAGAGTTGTAGTATAGGTGTAAACGTGATAGTTACGTCGGTCCCCTGTAGTCCACCTCCTGTTAGCAGGATTGGTAGCGTTTATCGGCCTATGGATAAGCATCCTTTGTGGTGTATTCTTATCACGTGGTTCGTCCCAGTCACAGACATACCCCTTTGAAGTAGAGAAACTATAGTTATCCTCTCTATTGTCCTACCATCGCCCATATACTAGATTGCTCTACTCTCTATTTCCCATATTATCACTACCTTTAATATTGTTCTTATTCAATTTTACCATCTTTCCTATTTACACCTATCTATCTATCTAGGTTAAGTTAGAGAGTAGATCAGTTCTCCCGTTTCCCTGTGGATACGATAAAACCTTTAACCAGGTAAAAGCTACAATGGTATCCGTGCGCTTGCGGATTTATCTGTGTGCGTATAAATACCATAGTACACTCTATTTCCATGCTGGGGATGACAACCTAGTATTCAAGTGGTGTTAGCAAGTGTCAACAGTGCCAGGGTCTAAAAAGAAAAGTCTTCATAGAAATTCTAAAACTGAAATGCATCACCAGATGCATCGTACTGTTGTAGTCCCCGAGCTTGCTGGAAGGCGAAGTATGAGCCTTGTAGCAAGGTCTATAAAAGGTAAAGTTACCCGATTGGACATGATGCAATTTGAATTTATTAGCCCCTGAGCATACAATGGAAAAGACTGATCAACCAGTGGCCGAGCGTATTATGCTCAGTGGCCAGAGCTGTTCCTAGACTTTCAAATGAGCAGATTAGACGACCAGTCCCCGAGCATATCATGCTCGGTGGTCGGTACAGTCCCAGGACTTTCGAATGAACAAACTTATCGACCAGTCCCCGAGCATATCATGCTCGGTGGTCGGTACAGTCCCCGGACTTTCGAATGAATGGACTTCTCGACCAGTCCCCGAGCATATCATGCTCGGTGGTCGGTACAGTCTCTGGACCTTCGAATGAACGGATTTATCGACCAGTCCCTGAGCATATCATGCTCGGTGGTCGGTACAGTCCCCGGACTCTTCAAATGAAGCCGTCAAATTAATTTCTTGATTGATTGATTTTTTTAAAGCATCGTATCGTCGTATTAACTCATGATGTGATGGGAGCATTCTGCCATCTTGTCAGTCTGTCGCATAAAAAGAGGTGCATGCTATCAAATTTACTGCGATAGCTCTTGAAAACCGAAACGCCGCAACCGCCGAAAAGACCGCCCACTTCCCCAAAATGCGAGAAGTGGTAGAGGTGGAGATGTTGTTATAAAAGAGCCCAAAGTTGTGCCCTTGTTCTGTACCCAGCAGTCGCATACTAGCATCCTGCCATCGTCTTCCTCAGCACCCTCAATCCCTTAAGTCCGAATTCAAAGCTTTCCGCAAAGAAGAAATGGCAAAGAGCGACACAAAGAAAAGGGCCGAGATGATGGCCAAGGAGTGGAAGAAATCTCGAAGCAACACGAGGTCCCTCAACGACCTCATCGAGATGGGACTTCTGCACAACCATGAGCTCGGCGGTTGGAGAGCGCCGGAAGGAGAGAGTTACCCCGACCCCCGTGCTGGTGAGATTGTAGTCTTTGCAGATTATTTCAAGAGGGGATTTGGGGTTCCAGCTCATCCTTTCCTTCAAGGTCTACTTCTTTACTATGAGATCGGGATTTGCAACCTGCACCTAAATTCGATTCTTCTTGTCTCCACTTTCATTCATTTGTGCGAGGCCTATGTTGGGATAGAGCTGCACTTTGATCTCTTCTGCAACCTGTTCTGCTTGAGGAAGAAGGGGGCGGTTGGAGGCTCCAAGATTGCAGGTGGAGTATACCTCAATCTTCATGATGGCATGAAGAACCGGTACCTCAGTTGCCCATGGAACACCTCCCTCACCGAATGGTACAAGAGGTGGTTCCACATCAGGGAAGAGCCAGGCAGCGCTATGTTCTGCAATGTCGGTTACATCCCTGAGAAGAGGACTAGTTGGACGGACCGACCAGAATTCCGTGGTCAGGTTTCAGAGCTGATGGGTCTGATCGATTGGTCCCGCCTGGATGGACTAGGGGTGGTCGGGAATTTCCTCGCCCGACGAGTGATGCCCTGTCAGAGAAGGGTGCACACCGCGTATGAGTATCAGGGCGGGCAGGATGCGACCAGACTTCGCCCAGACAACTTGTGTTGTAGATTGGAGACGTTGACCGAGCGGCGGTGTATGTGTCGCTAGCGCCTGGTGTGGAGCACCCGACCGGAGTGGATCCCCCAGTAGACGACACTGCTCGGTGTGACCGATACACCAGCATCGATGAGGGAGAGAGACGGCCGACACCAACCATAGAAAACAAGGTGGCCGGTAAGAGGCCGATGGCTGTGCAGCCGTCTTCAGCAGAAGCGGCACCCACGGAGACGGCCGCAGGCCCTTTGATGGGTCAGGGGTTGACTTCGGACACCCGGGCACCCAAGCGCTGCCGGCTGGTTAGAATCATCGACGACGATGATGAGGAGGAGGAGGGAGCCCCGACCTTGGTCCACAGACCACGTAGCCGCCCTGACGTCGCACCGAGTGACTCTGGTCGGGTCGCCGAGGATCCGCCTGCCGCGCACGTCGAGCAGGCACGAGCTGGAGCAATAGAAATAGCAGCAACGGCTGGGCGGACCAGGAGAAGGGTCTTCATCGCAGCGCACATAAGTTCCGATTTGTAAGTTTATCTATAAAGTTTCAGTTTTTCGTAGGTTCAAATTTCAGTGTGGTAACTCTAGATTCAGTTTTCCTTGTAGTACCGCCTCGAATGTTGATCCTGGCAATGTTTTGAGCTCGAGAATGACCGAGCCGGTTGCCACCGAGCAGAGCGTCGCGGGACAGACTGCTACAGAGCAGCCTGTGGAGCAGCCCGCCGTTGCTACTACGACGGAGGTGGCCGACGAGGATCCTGCCCGCGGCAGGGCCAGAGCGAGCACCCCAGCAAGGGAGGATGCCACCGCGGGGACTCCTCCCCCGAGCAACGTGGCGGAGGAGGGACACAAAGTCCCATCCCCTGCTCCGGTTGAAGAAAGCAAGGCCCCATCTCCGACTCCAGCAGTGATTCCCACGCAGGTAAGGGTCCTATGATACCTGTTGCCGTGGCTGGGGGCAGCACAGAAGGCGAGGAGGCTCAAGCGGCCTCCGATGACGAAGTGGAGGAAATCTAGGGGCATCCCCATGATGGTCGCCAACACATTTACGTATGGCGCCAGCGTGGGGACCACTGGGCCGGCCACGAGGAGATCGCCGAGACCGAAGAGGTGGTGAGGGTGGAGCGCGCTACTAAGCGGCTTGTTAATGAAGTTAAGGTGAGTGGTCTTATACTTTGCTTGAGTATATATATATATCATGATTTGTTCACTGTGGTACGTTTGATTCCCGCAGGACACAATGAAAACGGCGAAGTACCGAAAAAGGTGCTTCGACCAAATTAAGGGTGTGGTCGCCGAGAACAAGGTCCTGACCGGGGAGGTGGACCGCCTTCGGTTAGAGGCCGAAAGGGAGGCGGCCGAGAAGGCAGCTCAGGAAGAGCACCTACTGGACCTGACTCAGCGACTAGCCGATAAGGACCGTGAAAAGAAGAGTAAGACGGATTTCCGAATAGTTGTAGTTAACTATGTTGTCGCTTTTTATAACGGACAATTATCACTTTAGATCTGGAGGAGGAGATCGAGCGCCTCCAAAAGGAGAGAGACCAGCTCAGCTAGGAGTGTGCCCGTGCGCTAGAAGGCGAGCACACGGTCAGCGAGGAGCTCAAGACCAGGAATCGGGAGGTGACCTGTAAGATCTGCTTTGGCCTTTCCGACCACGAAGTTTGTACTGCCATAGCGTGGTGTTGACTGTATTCATTCGTTTTTCATCAAAATTTTGTCATAGTGCTTAAGGCTAACACTAAGAAGCACCTTGAGGAGCTGGTCAAAGAACGAGACTCCTGGAAGTCAAACTGCATCAAGCTCTAGAAGGGCGTCGCTCCAGTGCTAGATCTGATCAGCCCCGAGCTCCCCGAGGACCAGCCCCGTGCACCGAAGCTGACCCCGGTTGAGAAGGCGCAACAAGCATGGGGCTGGCTTCAGCAGTTCATCTAGGATGCCGGGGAGTTTGCCGGAGCACACGTCCTCAACATGGTACGCGCTCACTACCCCCTGGTTGATCTGTCCTGGCTAGAGAGGGGGTACCAAAAGGAGGTTGGTCCGAAGGAGGCAGATGACCTTCGCATCGGCCTGCTCGACCTGTCGTCGATGGTGATTGGCAACATAATCCTGTACGGGACGTCAACCCCCCCGATCAGCCAGGGTCAGACAGGTCGGTCAAGGAGTTGTCGGGAGCGTCGATTGCGGGAGATGGGTGGTCGATGCCTGCGGTCTCGACCAGCCAGGCGCCGGTGGCCCCGACCCCTTCGGCGGGACAAGAAACCCGTGCGGGCAAGCAACCCGAGCAATAGGTTCATAGATTTGTCTGTAGTAATATACTAGAAGCCGCCCAGAGAGGTGTTCGCTGTAAACTTTGTATATAAAGTTTGCAATAAAGTCTGAAATTTTAGGACCATGGTTTTGAGCGCTGTAAATAAAGTTGTTTGAGTGGTGTATCACTGAATCATGTCGAGTGCCCTTGAGTAGCTTGTCAAGGAAAGTTATTGTCGCACTTGTCAAGCATTCTGCATATGAAAAAGTATATAACAAAGAAGATAAACTTTATATTATTCATCAAAAAAGAGGGACAAGTAAAATGTACTGAAACTTAGGGATAGAAACGCCGTAATTTGTCTATGTGCCAGGAGTTGGGCAGGCTTGTTCCATCTGGGTATGCTAGCCTATAAGATGTAGGGTGTGTAACTTCGGCGACCATAAAAGGTCCCTCCTAGGGTGTAGATAATTTGTGCATTCCCTCGTGGCTTGTTTTCCATTTGAGTACCAGATCACCGACCACGAAGGAGCGATCCTTGACGTTCCTGTTGTAGTATCGTCTTATGGTCTCGAGATACTTTGCTGTTCGAAGGCAAGAGGCTAAACGTCTCTCTTCTGTGCAGTTGATTTCAAGTTCTCTGGTGTGGTCTGCTGAAGACAAGTCAAAATGCTTGACTCTTGGGGATCCGAAGCCTACGTTGGAGGGGAGTACTGCCTCAGCCCCATAAACCATAAAATAGTGGGTACACCCATGTTCCGACTAGGCTGTGTTCGGAGACCCCAGACCACTACTGGTAATTCTTTCATCCATCGCCCTAGCGCCCTGTCATTTTCCGTGTACAACCTCTTTTTTAGTGCATCGATAATCATTCCATTGGCTCACTCAACTTGACCGTTGGCCCGAGGATGGGCTACCGACATGTATTTTATGACTATGCCTCTGTCATCACAGAAGTCCCAGAATGTAGTGCCGGTGAACTGAGTGCCTAGGTCGGTGATTATGCTGTTGGGAAACCCGAATCTATGTATGATTCGATTGAGGAATTCTACAGTCTTCTCAGAAGTTGCTTTGACTAGCGGCATGTACTCGATCCACTTAGAGAACTTGTCAATAGCACGAACACGAATTTGAAATTGCCGAGGGATGGTTTGAATGGCCCGATCATGTCAAGACCCCAACAGGCGAATGGCCAAGACGACGAAATCGTCTGGATCTCATGAGCAGGTATGTGAGTCCGTTTGGCGAAGAGCTGGCACCCTTCGCAATGCCGGACCAGTTTCTCAGCGTCGGCGACTGCAGTTGGCCAGTAAAAACCTGCTCGAAAAGCCTTTCCGACCAGAGTTCTAGAGGCGGCGTGGTTGCCACAGGACCCAGCGTATGTGACATCTAGCACCTTGATGTCATCGTCTTGCATTATGCATTTCAACAAGACTTCTGAGTTTACGTTTTTGCGCATAAGTCTACCGTCGACCAGTATATAATTTTTGGAGCGCCAGATAAGGCGTTCAGTCTCCGTCTTGTCTTGAAGGCCCGAACCGTCCGAAAGGTACTTAACTAAAGTAGTGCGCCAGTCGTTGCCACTGGCTGCCGTAGTGGCGTCTCCTACGAGCAGTGTCTCGTTAGGCAGCTTGTCGACCAAGTCCGTTCCGACGCTTGGTGTGTGAATGTCCTGGACAAAAACACCTTGCGGAATCTAGGCTCGGGATGATCCTATCTTTGATAGTGCATCTGCTGCTTGATTCTTATCTCGGACCACGTGTATGTATTCTATGCTGTAAAAATTTGATTCCCACATCCGGATTTCTTTGCAGTACAGGTCCATCTTCTCATGAGTCGTGTCCCATTCCTTATTTAACTAGTTGATGACCAGAGCAGAGTCGCCGTAGACGTAAAGGCGCTTGACTCTCAGCTCGAGGGCCAACCGGATGCCATGCAGGCATGCGTCGTATTCAGCGACATTGTTGGATGCTGGGAAGAGGATCCTAAGGACATAACATAGTTTGTCCTTGTTTGGTGAAATGAAAAAGATTAAGGCACCAGCTCCATTGATATTTAAGGACCCGTCGAAGAACATTGACCAGTGATCGAAGACATCTGGAGAGGGTGGTGCGTTGAGGTCCCTCCATTCCGCAATGAAGTCGACCAGGGCTTGAGACTTGATAGTTGTGCAACTCTAGAAACCCAAAGAAAATGGGCATAGTTCCATGGCCCACTTTACAATTCTACCGTTAGCATCCTTGTTGCGCAAGATGTCCCCCAACAGAAAACTCGTAGTAACTAAAATGCGATGGCCGTCGAAGTAGTGTTTCAGCTTCCTTGAGGTGATTAAGATGGCGTAGATTAATTTTTGTATCTGGGGATACCTAGTCTTGGATTTGTTTAGGACTTCGCTTATGAAGTATACTGGTCTCTGGACTTTGTAGACATGGCCTGGCTCATCCCGCTCTACTACGAGCACCGTAGAGACGACCCGATTAGTTGCTGCTATATAGAGGAACATGTCCTCGTTAGGTTGGGGCGCAGTGAGGACGGGTGGTGAGGTGAGGAAAGTTTTGAGCTGGGCGAATGCGACGTTGGCCTCTTCTGTCCAGGAGAATTTCTCAGATGCCTTTAGTAGCTTAAAGAAAGGAAGCCCTTTTTCTCCCAGCCTAGAAATAAAACGGCTGAGAGCGGCCATGCATCCCGTGAGCTTTTGAACGTCTTTGACGTTTCTGGGAGGTCGCATGTCGAGCACCGCCTTGACTTTTGAAGGGTTTGGTCGTATGGCATCGCGGCTGACGACGTTGCCGAGCAGTATACCGGAGGGGACCCCAAAGATGCATTTTTAGGTTTAAGCTTCCATTTGTACTTATTTAGTGCTTTAAATGTATGGTCTAAGTTGTCGATCAGGGTGCTGGCGTTCCTGGTTTTGACAACAAGGTTGTGGACGTAAGCTTTGACAAGGTCGTCACGTATCTCGTCGTGGAGGCACTGCTGAATGGCACGTTGATAGGTGGCTCCGGTGTTTTTTAGTCCGAAGGACATGGTGGTATAGCAATATGCACCGAAGGGAGTGATGAAGGAGGTTTTAATCTGATCGTCTTCTTTTAACAAGATCTGGCGATAACCATAGTAGCAATCGAGAAAAGAAAGTAGTTCGCATCCGGCCATGGAGTCGACCACTTCATCTATGCGGGGAAGACCGAAAGGATCTTTAGGACAGTGTTTATTAAGATCAGTGTAATCAACGCACATTCTCCATTCATTATTCTTTTTTCTTACAAGGACCGGATTGGTGAGCCAATCGGGGTGATACACATCTTTAATAAACCGGCTGCTAAAAGCGGTGTAATCTCTGTCCTAATAGCCTCCTTTTTGTCACGAGCGAGCCGTCGTATCTTCTGCTTGATAGGTCTTGCGGTCTTCGAGTCTCGTTCAAGGAGTGCTCGATCAGGCTTCATGGGACGCCGGGCATGTCCGCAGGTTTCCGTGCGAAAACGCTTACGTTGTCCCTTAGAAACCTGACGAGCGCGTCATCCTATTTGGCGTCCAAATTGGCCCCGATGAGGGCCATCTTCTCTAGGCTACCATCGACTAGTTGGACTTCCTTGTGCTCCTTGGACTTGGTGCTTTTTCTTGGAGTCTCCTGCTCGGGTAGTTTGAGCTGGTCAGGTGATGTTTGTGTTGCTTGTGCTACCGTTTCTGCCATGCAAATCGAGAGGTCGATTGCCTCGGTGATCTTGAAGCTTTCTTCTTCGCAGGTGTATGCTGTGTAGATGTTGCCTCGGACGGTCAAGACGCCCTTTTCGATTCGCATCTTGAGTACGAGGTATGAGTAGTGCGGAACTGCCATGAACTTGGTGAGCGAAGGTCGGCCCAGAAATGCGTGGTAGGTCCCGTCGAAGTCGGCGACCACGAAGTTGACGAACTCTGTGCGGAAGTGGTCTGGCATTCCAAACTGGACGGGCAGCGTTATCTGGCCAAGGGGTACTAAGCTTTGACCTGGCAGGATGCCCCAGAACTGGGCGTCGTATGGATTCAGCTGCGTCGGAGTTAGCTTGAGAGCGGGGAGGCTATTGCGAAACAGGATGTCGATGGAGCTACCCCCGTCGACGAGCACGCGCTCGAACCTGACGCTGTTGATGCACGGGTCTAGGATCAACGGGAAGCGCCCTGGTTCTGGGATGGCAGCCCACTGGTCCTGTCCGTTGAAGGAAATTTCTCGGTGCGACCAAGGAGGGATTTTAGGATCGGCGATCGAACCATAGGTGCTGTCCACATTGAGGCAAGCCCTTTTTAAGAGTTTTCTTTCCCGTTTTGACTCGATGGAGACTTTTCCTCCAAAAATGGAGTGTACCACGTCAGTGGGACTGACATATTGGTGCCATGGGTCCCTATCCTGGTCATCGTCTTCATCTTCCTCACTGCGTCTATCCTGATTCCCGTTTTTCTTGGCGGCATCTCCCTGAGCGGCCCACTGTGTGTAGATGCTTTTAAGGACATGACATTCTTCCATCGTGTGGTTGGACTTGGGTTCGAGTTGGCATGGTCCTTTCAGCGTCTTGTTGTAGTCTTCCTGGTAGTCTCGCCGTTTAACTTTGTTTACCTCGTGATCGTTGTCACGAGGTCGCTTGCCTCTGAAATTGTCACAATTATCACAAAGCTTGTCCCACCCTTCTCGGTGGTCGCGGTTGTCGCCGCGGTGGGAAATCTGGTTGTCAAAACGCCCATGGCTGTCGTCTCGTCGGGGGGGCTGCTCGGTTCCTCGTACGTCTTCTCGGATGAGTTTTTCTGCGTCGTCGGCATCGGCGTAGTTCTTGGCTGTAGCGAGGAGCTCAGCGACTGTGGTCGGCCTTTTGTGCAGTAGCTTGCTTCTTAATGCTTTGTGGAAGCATAGGCCTTTGATGAAGGCCGATATGGCCTCGTCGTGGGAAATCTTCGGAATCTTGAGGCGCATATCCGAGAAGCGTCGGATGTAGTCACGCAGGGGCTCATTCTTCCTGTCCATTATCCTCTCAAGGTCGTATTTATTTCCAGGCTGCGCAGGTAGTAATGAAGTTATCGATAAATGCCTGGCACAATTCCTCCCAGGAATCAAAAGAGTCCTCGGGTAGATCGAGGAGCCATTGGTGGCCGGCTTGGTCAAGGACGATTGGGAAATAGTTTGCCATGACATGCTCGTCTCCTGCTGCTGATCGGACTGCGATCTCATAAAGAGAGATCCAATTTTCAGGATTCTCCTTGCCGTCGTACTTTTTAAGCTTCTCAAGCTTGAAATTGCGAGGCCATATGACTTGCCGAAGGTGTGAGGAGAACTGCCTTAGGCCGGGAGGGCCATGTGCTGCATCGTACTCGATGTGTTGCATGTTTTCGTGTACTGCTCGTTTCGTAATGCGCCTGTTGATGCGCTCGTGGACATCCTTGGGAGGGATGTTGTGTCATAGGTCTCGGTCTTGGTTCACCTCCTGACCACGCCCTCGTCTCTGTTCGTGGTAATTGCCAGGATCCCAACCACGGTTGTCGCGAGGGGTGTCCTTCCTGCGATCGTTGACGGGCGAACGGCTACGACGATGGCCGCTGGGTCGCGGTGAAGTTCGGCTGCGGTGAGTCTGGTCAGAAGAAATCTCCGTATAGGAGACGACTTGAACCCTTTTGAGCAGAGTAGCGGTCTATCCCATCGCGGCGATCAGATGTGCTCGTATATTAGATCAGATGTCCTGGTATTCCGAAGTATCTGGAAGTCGATCTAAGTTTGCCATGGCGACGGCCACATTAGCGCTTGGTGTCTTGTAGACTTGCTGATTTCCAACCATGTCAAAAGCGTCAGCAAGGTTGTTTGGGATGAGTTGCCGCTCCTCATCTGCTCGTCGTTGGGCTCGGTCGGCGTTGCGCTGTTCGCGCTGCTGTCTCTGTTCGTCGGTCTCACCGTCGACAACTCGCTCGTCGTTGCTGACATTGAGAACCAGGTCTCCTCGTCGAGGTGGGAAGACTGGGAAGCGTGAAAACCCCGAGGGGTAGGGCGGCAGATCTAAATCGTAATCTTCATCCTCGGGGTGTAAAACCTCGGTAGGGACGGAGCCTATGCTGGAATTTGTGCTATCGAACTTATCTTCCGGCAAAGTGCGGATGGATACCATATTGACGAAGTGACGGGCTGTTCGCCTGTTTTGGCTTAGTGACAAGCCCAACTTCCCGAATAGAGATTGGGTATGCCGTGAAAACTGATCAGCCGCGTTGCTCAGACCATGAGGGAAGTTCTGGACTGTCGAGGCTGTCTTGAGCTTGACAGTCCGTCCCGTAGTGGTCGATGTTATCGTCAGGGACGTCCCCAGTCGTTCGTATGTGGTGACACGAGTTGGTCGATGGGAGTTGAAAAAATTGATGCTGATGCTTGATCAGGCTTGTGTGAAATCGAATCCACCAAGTTGGAGGCTTCAAGAAGTTTGTGATCAGTGCGATCGTGGGCTTGGAGAAGATCCGAGTTGTCGACTCGTTTTCCCTTGTAGCGAGGGAGCGGAGGTCGGGCCCTCGGAGTCGTCGCGACCGTGGTTGGTGTGATCGGGACCATTGCCTGTGCTGCCCCAGATTGGATCTGAGTTTCTTCCAAGGTCGTGGTCGTAAGGCCACCACCGTGAGTCGTCCAAGTGATCTGGCCGACGGTGAACATGAGACCCTCGGCCACGGTGGCGGAAGCTGGGATGATGACCATCTTGCTCGTCTGGTAAGTTGTACGCACACCCCCTACCTAGCGCGCCACTGTCGACGAAAGCTAGTCGGCAGTCTACCTTGGGGTATACCCACGGTAGTAGATTATCGGCAGACAGGTGCGCAAGCTACGAACTTGATGGTGACGCAAGACACGAACAAGGTTTTTATCGAGCTTCGGCCGCCGTGTGGGCATAATACCTACGTCCTGCGTCTGATTGTATTGTTGTGGATTGAATTGTGTTGAGTTGAGTTGTCGAAGGGGGGGTCCCTTGCCTCTCTTTACATAGTTCAGAGGGTAGGGTTACAGATCTGGAAACTAATCCTAGCCGGTTACAATTGTCATAGATAACATGATATCAATTCCTATTCTAACCGACTAGAATCCTGCTTGATCTCCACGTCTTGTTTCCTTGTGCGAAACTCCGACCAGTTGGATCAAGCCCTGAATCTGTCTCGTGATGGGCCAAGTCTCCTGGCCCAAGTCTAGCCGTAAGGGTATAGGGGTTTATACCCCCACAATCACCTCCTTCACCAAGTAACTCAGAAGCTCTTACTTGGTGAACCCATCAGCAACCTGAGAGGCCCATGCTGGTTTATCAACATGTGGCTGAATGCCCATATGCACAAATGCTTACAATGAAATTTCTTCACTCAGCAATTTCCATGGGATATTGCCAAAAACTACGAGCTTGCAGATGAAGAATTGGCAACACGCCTGCCCCTCAATTTCGACGAGGCAATCATAGTACTCTCTAGGACTGAAGCCAATGAGAACCAAATCGGCAGATTTTTCTAGACTTTCTACAATGGCCTTTCCTGTGAGCATTGGGCCTGGATGCCCTACATCGACGAGGAATCTAGATTCCCTCTCCTCTTCAACCTTGCCAATGAGGCTTTAAACAAAGACCATGATCTGATGATGGCTATTATTACTCCTCGGATGATTCTAGTGAACACATTTAGTAGTGGGAAGAATACTAGCATCACTTATGAGTTTTACAACCCATCGGCGGTAGCACGCCAATTGGCCTTTAGTCAACTGCCGATCAGGCTCTGTTATGCCGATGTGATCAAGCCAAGAGAATCAATCACCAGTGGACTTGACTAGGACAAGGTGGTTCAACTCCCTCCTAATGCCAATATCATAGACGTCGATTTGTCCACCTGGGTGCCGACCTCCTTCATCACCGAATCTTACAAGTCATGGTGGCAAGAGTGGAGAGGACAACTATTTGCAGCATCGGCTCACACATATCAGCACCTCATCGAGCCCAAGCACACTATTGAAAGGTCCTAATATGGCTAGAGGGGGGGTGAATAGCCTATTTAAAAAATCTACAAACTCACTAGAGCAAGAGGTTAGTAAAAAACAAAGCAAAGCTTTTTGCTCTAGCTCTAAAGGGGTGTTTGCAAGCCACCTATCCAACAATTCTAGTTGCTACAATCACTAGGCACACAAGAGCTATGTCACTACTTACACTAGAAAGCTATCTAAAGTTTCTATACAAGTAAGGAAGCAACTCTAGTTTGCGGGAATGTAAAAGAGAGGATGAGATAATTATACCACCGAGTAGGGGATGAACCAATCACCAATATAAACAACACTGAGAGAATGCCAATCAAACACAATTGAGACACCAATTTTTCTCCCGAGGTTCACGTGCTTGCCGGCACGCTACGTCCCCGTTGTGTCGACCAACACTTGGTGGTTCGGTGGCTAAGAGGTGTA
>Ga0182004_10003114_pt1 | contig 13105 bp, 12 predicted proteins | sample Sormic07211540_1_FD_120479 | JGI IMG/M metagenome (GOLD analysis project Ga0182004, IMG submission 120479) | Endophyte microbial communities from Sorghum bicolor roots, Mead, Nebraska, USA - 072115-40_1 MetaG | ecosystem: Host-associated > Plants > Roots > Unclassified | place: USA: Nebraska...
ATTTAATTTCAATACTTAGAATTACTTCAAACTAAACCGAAAATTTACATATGGTATAAGAGATATTTTAGGCTACACCTAGGGCCATGTCCCCAGTTGCCCCAGGCTTATATCCGCCCCTGGCGTTCCTCATGCTCCTGGCCGCTGGGCAGGAGTGCAGAACCGCGCCGTCGCCTACCTCTTCAGCAAAGCTGACCGCGTCGCGGATTGGCCCGACCTGCTGCAGATGGCCGCCGTCGACCTCGGTCGCAAGGTCTGCCGCTCCGAGGGCTGTGCCGACAAGGGCAGGTATATCATGGTCATCATCTCCCTCCTCTCGGCGTCCAGCGCGGCTGTCTTGTACGAGTGCGCTGGGGGTCCTGCTCGGCGCCCAGCCGCACAGCCGCCAATACGTACTGCCAGCTGCTGTCCTCGCAGAGCGACAACAATGTGAAGCTCATCATCCTGGACCGCCTGCACGAGCTGCGCTCCTCTCACAGGGAGGTGATGGTGGATATGGTCATGGATGTGCTGCGTGCGCTGGCTAGTCCCAATGTGGATGTCAGTAGGAAGGTGCTGGATCTGTCAATGATTCGTATGATCAGATTGTTTCTCTGTGTGAGGTTGCTTTGCACTACCGGTGATGATGTTAGGAAGGTCTGGTTGCAGTCTTGCCGCCAGAGCTTTGTCAACATATGCTTGCTGAGAAGCAATTTAAGGAGACTGAGGAGATGAAGGCCAAGGCACAGATAACTTATGCCCAACCAGATGATCTTAATGATTTCTATCACCTAAAGAGCACGAAGGTGAAACTGAACTACTTTCCTTTCATTTTTTTGCTCTGGAACAATATTAGTTCTCTATGTGTACTGATTGCTAATTCATATTTTGCTCCTTCCATTAATTCTTAAATTGACAGTCTCACTTAGTGATATCATGGAGAGTCATGATTATAGAAGTATTCTGTTTGCTTTGATTTTCTGGTTCATATGTTCTCTAGCCTAATGCTGAAACGTATTTATGTTGTATGAAGGTATTAAAGTTAAAAAGATTGTCTTTATTGGGTCAAGGAATAACAAGGTGTGCATATTTGAACAGAGCCTCTGTAAAAACTGAAATCAATCAACATTTTTTCCTTGCAATGGTCCATAATGTGTAAAAGTTTTTTTATTAATTCATAAAGAAAAGAGTCATTGTCTTCAATTCGACGCTAATTATTTGTAACATATTTTCTTAGGGATACAAAGCTACATTTTTTAAACCATAGTTATATTGTTCTATGTTCATGTTCAAAGCTGCATTTTTACCATAGAAAATGAACCGATTTGAACTTAATCAATGTTTAATTAATGACAGCAATGGCATAATCACCATTATTTAAAAGCATGGTATTTTTCTGTTTTTTGTTTCCTCCATAGCAGTAGTTCACTTCCCTACATCCAACCTTGCATGGGAGCTTTCAGCAGTGGGCATGCCCTTTTTCTTTGTGTTTCTTTCATACACTGCTAAATTGTGCATTTTTCTCACAGGGAATGAGCCAGCTTGAGCTGGAAGATTCTGTTCAAGATGATTTGAAGGCTGCAACCGGTCAATTTACTAAGGATGCAGATGATACCAACAAGCTAAATCGTATTCTTCAATTGACAGGATTCAGTGATCCTGTCTATGCCGAAGCAATTGTAATTGTTCATCATTATGATATTGTACTTGATGTTACAGTCATAAACCGAACAAAAGAAACACTCCAGAAGCTTGGAGTTAGCAACAATGGGCGACCTAAAACTTGTTGACCGCCCTCAAAACTATACATTGGCTCCTGAGGCAAGCAAGCAAATTCGAGCCAATATCAAGGTCTCATCAACAGAGACTGGAGTCATATTTGGTAACATAGTTTATGAAACTTCAAATGTGATGGAACGATCTGTGGTGGTCCTAAATGACATTCACATTGATATCATGGATTACATCTCACCTGCTACATGTGCTGATGTTGCATTCCAGAACATGTGGGCAGAATTTGAGTGGGAAAATAAGGTAATACTATATCTCTATTCTGAATTTTGTTTGCTGTTTTCAAGATGGTTTATGTACTTAATGCTGCAGATCCCTTGCATCTCTGCAATATAGTTGTAATGTATGCTGAAAAATTGTGCCATATATAGGTTTCCACAAATCCACAAATGAGGAAACAACCTCTATCTGATTAATTTTGGTTCTCAATGAAAGTTCTTTATTAATGACAAGCATCTACATGGTAACAACTTTGGGGTGTTTGGGTGTCGGGACTAAAGAATATTAGGACAAGGAACTTCCCAATCATCTTCCTACTTCAGACATGCCATTAAGGTTCAAGCTGACCAATTTCATGGTAGCTTGACACTGTTTTCTTTTGTTTTATTGGTTTGGCCTTAATATTATGGCAGCTGAATGTTTATATATGGTTGACATTGAACAATGCACTCTTATAGTCCTGCTTGGTTTTTATGACTTGCTTGTCTAATTAGTTATTCTTATGACTACCGTTCCATTGTTTATCAGGTGGCGGTGAATACTGTGATTCAGGATGAGAAGGAATTCTTGAATCATATTATTAAGTCAACGAACATGAAGTGTCTAACACCACCGTAAGTTCCAAGAAATCCAGAGTATACACATTTATCTGTGCAATTGAGCCTGCCTTTGTATATGGATGCTAGATATATCTGTAGTGTCATTAGTCATTCAGACACATATTGAAAGTGCAAAACATTGAAATACAGGCAAAAAGTTCTCTCAATAGTAGAGGCATGTGACATGTGTGCCAAGTTTATGACCTTGTTACTTTCTGTATTCAAAATAAATTAGTGTAATTTCTATTTGTTCACATGTCTGTTCTACATCATATATGAGTTATCTGTTTAGGTCAACATGGTTTTTTACTCAGTTCCTAGGTTGGAAGGCCAGTCATGTTTGCTTGAGTTATATGCTTATATGTTAGAAAGATCAAATTACCTTTCGTTGCTAGAAGAACTGAGCAGAAATAGCATAAAGTAGAAGAAACATACCACGGTCCTTTACCAGGGTAACCATTCATGCACAAAGATGAAAATACCTTTTAATATAGATCATTGTACATATTATTACTCCAGTACCCCTTGACCCTTGTAGTGGAAGTACATGTTTGCTTAATTTAGTGTAGCAAAACAGAGAACCCTTCCATTTGTTTTGACTTTGCCAATATAAGTTGGAAATCGATACAGTGTTACAACACCATCACCACTGAGATCGATCCCGATGTCACCTTTCAAGAACAGTAGATTAATCTAATCTCTCACAACTACTAGATGTACTAGAGTATAGGACTTGGTGAGAGGTTGAACTAATATGCATGTGCGCACAGTAAATGGGAACAAAGGCTCTCTCTGTTATTCTGTATGCTCGCCTGATAAGTCTTTTGGAACCCCTGTTTGGATGTTGTATTAAGAAATGATAATATCAATAAACTACAGTTTTAGAACCCATATATGTGCAAAACCATGTTTTTTTTAAAAAAAAAAAAAGTTCAGAGTGGAGTTTATGAAACTCCAGAAAGACTACAGTTTTAGAACCCATAAAGTTTGTTCTATCCAAACACCTCATGGCACTCTAAAACCAAAGTATTTCACAAAACCAAGGTATTTTTCTAAAACTCCAAAAGTATTTTGCATCCAAACAGGCCTTAGTTGTTACATTGGTTGGAAAACTGGGAAATTGTTAATACTGACCATTTGAAGTTCTATTAGGCTAGAAATATGATAAACTTTGCACTTTGCATTTAAATGCTTTGTTTGCTAACACATTGCTCATTTTCTATTGACATCAGATCTGCACTCAATGGAGAATGTGGGTTTCCTTGCTGCAGATCTCTATGCCAAGAGTGTGTTTGGTGAGGATGCTCTGGTGAATATCAGTGTTGAGAAGCAGGCTGATGGCAAGTTGAGTGGCTACATCAGGATAAGAAGCAAGACCCAAGGAATCGCGCTCAGCTTAGGAGATAAGATCACCCTAAAACAGAAGGCACCAGCTAGCTCATCCATGAGTCGTTGATCACTGTGGCAGGCACATGTTACCCCTGTTGCCATAATGGTCTCACTTGAACTTAAAAATTTGCTAGTTGCCCACCAATTTTCAGGATAGCCAATTATTGGAGTCGTTTGGCAGGTGGTTGTAGAGATTGGCAGGTGGTTGTAGAGATTTCCATCCTGTGTGTACAGGATTGTGTAGCCTTCTTGTTCTAGCCTACAGAATGAAGAGTTTTGGTATACTTTTAGCAGATACTTTATGAATCCTTGTACTGAACTCGATGCCTTCCCAATTCAAATGTCATATTGCAAATAATAAATTATCATAGATTCTTTTATCTCGCCCAAGCACTACATTCAGCGGCAAAGCATGCACTCAGATGTGTTCCTTTCTGACAATTTCTTTGTGTTCCTTTCCTTATCAGTTGACGACTGACAGTACATTAGGATACTAACTGTTACTGTTGTTGCTCAAGTATAGTAGAAATGGTGCCTTCTAATTTGTGAATCATGCATCAAACATGTCCATTTTTAAAGACCAACTAAACTAGACATTGTACGTACATGAGAAATGAAAATTCATTTATTGAGTTCTTCGTTCAGAACCTATGCTACTGAGCTCATCCTTCAGTTTCCGCTAAGATATGCATTCCTGATCCCGTGCAGTTTGGCAGCCACTTCCTGCATGCTGATGCGCTCGTTGGGGGATGTCTTGGTGCAGCAGAGTCCAATGTTGATTACTGACTGCAGGATATGAACTTCACTGTCCTTGATGGTCATTGGCGTCTCCATGCTGAGATCCAGTTCTTGCAGCAGCTGTGGGTCAACAATCTGCAACACGTTATCAGGGAAGTTGTTCTCTGTGAACTTTACAATGCTCATCCCATCCTTGAACATGTCGTCTGTTGGCCGCCTCCGGATGAATATCTCTAGAAGAACGATTCCGAAGCTGTAGACATCCGAGGAAGTTGAAACCTGACCACCCCCTGCGCATTCTATACATCACATGTAGGGAGATTTTAGCCAAAACAAATATAGGTATTACGGAACGAACCAGTATCAGGTTACCAATAGTGAGGAAATACAAGGTGAAGAGAGACAGTACCTGGAGCAACATATCCAATGGTTCCCTTGATTGCCATTGAGGAAGTGGAATTTGTGTAACTAGTAGAAGCTGATGTTGCGGAATCAAATTTGAACCTTGCTAGGCCAAAGTCTCCAACATGAGCTACCATCTCAGCATCCAGGAGAATGTTACTTGGTTTCAGATCACAGTGCACAATGGTTCCTTGGTGTTCGTGGTGTAGATACGCCAAAGCGTCTGATACATCTGCAGTAATGCTTAACCTCTGAGCCAGTGAAACATTGTTCAAAACTGGAGAGTCCTCGCTGACACTGACTTGAGATGAGTACAATAAGTGATGTAGGTCTCCTCGTGGCATGAATTCATATACTAGGGCCTTGAAATCATTCCCAGTAGAATCGATGGTTGAACATGCAGTTAAGATAGGAACCAGATTACGGTGCCGGACATTTCTCAAAGAACTACATTCTGCAATAAAGCTCTTTTGTGCTCCTCTCGTCTCCAGACTGAAGACCTTGATGGCAACCACATTTCCATCACCAAACAACTGTCCTTTATAAACAGAACCGTATCTTCCCTGACCAATTAGATTGGATGCTGAAAAACCCCCTGTTGTTCTGACAATATCACTATACGAAATTTTCTGGAATTCTCTCCCGATAGATGGTAAAGCAATGGATTCTGTCTTCTGTTTTCGCCTCCGGATGAAGAACACAACAGAAATGACTACAGAAAGTAGCACCAGTATGGCCACTGGGATCACTACTTTCTCTACAACTGATAGCCTGTGCTTAGATGAATCCAAAGGCATGACATGACATGCAGGCAGGTGTAGCTCCAGCGGTCCACCACAAAGCTCCTGATTTCCTTCAATCTGTATAGCAGTTGCATTCTTGAAGATTCCATCTGCTGGAAGCACTCCGTCAAGATTATTGAATGATAGATCAAGTTGCTCAAGAAGCTGTAGGCTGCCGAGAGACACTGGTATTGGACCAGTCAAGTTATTGTGAGACATGTTGAGAATCTGTAAGCTTGTTATATTGCCTAGTGAAGTGGGGATACTTCCGCTGAAAGCATTATGTCCCAACTCAATATCTTCTAAACTATCACAATTACCCAGAGTACTAGGAATGTTTCCAGATAGATTATTTGATGAAATATCCAAATATGTGAGTTGTTTTGCATTGCCGATGTCGGCATGAAGTAGCCCATGCAGGTTGTTGAAAGATAAGGTAATCTCCCTTAATGTTGGAATTTTGAAGAGCTCCTTTGGTATGTTGCCATGAAGGTTGTTGTTGGAAATGTTCAGTGATCCAAGTGTTTGGAGGTTTCCTAGGATCGGAGGTATGTTTCCATCGAACTGGTTTGAGTCTATATAGAGTTGTTCCAACCGAGACATGTTTGAAAAGGATGATGGAATGGCCCCGGTAAAGAAATTGTTGTTTAGTGTTACTTTCTGTAGATTTGTGAGAGTTCCAATCCAATCTGGAACTACACCTATAAATTTATTGACATTCAGTGCTACACTGATCAGTTTGTGAAGGTTTGCTATACCAGAAGGAAACTCCCCTGACAGTTGATTATTTGCCAAGTATAGAAACAGGAGTTGACTGGAAAGGTTGCCTACTGAATTTGGTACATTGCCTTCTAGTAGATTCACCGATATTGAAAACACTTGTAGCTCAGTGCAATTTGCTAAACTATTCATAAATTCCCAGTCTTGCTTGTTACTTGCTTGTAGTTTGTTTATCTCAAGATTTAACCAAGTTAATTTAGAAAGTTGGCCGATGGAGCTTGGCACCACTCCGGTGAGCTTATTCCTTGATATATCGCAAAAGTATAGCTTGGAAACATTTGTGAGAGAAGGTGGGATATGCCCAAGGAAAAAGTTGGCGCCTAACAGGAGCATTTCAAGATTGGGAAGAGAGTTGCCAATATTTGGCGGTAAATCTCCACTTAGATCATTTTCAGCAGCATTCAGTTCAGTTAGGCTAGAAAGATTAAGGATGGGCTGTGGAAAACTGCCTGAAAAATTATTGCCACCCATGTATAGATATTGCAGCCCTGACAACTTTGCAAACTCACTTGGGATGCTCCCTTCAATGCTATTACTTTCAAACCCCAACATATGAAGTGCTGTGATGTTGGCAATAGAGTCAGGAATGGTTCCAGTAAGATTATTAGTCCCAAGTATCAGCTGTTGAAGGCCATGAGGCAAATCTGGAGGTATCTGTCCAGTTAGTTGATTATTGGACAGCCCCAAAACTTCGAGTCTGGAACAATTTGCAACACTGGGTATCCTACCTTGGAGCGTATTATTAATCAAGTTGAGCTCTTGGAGGCGATGCAAATGACCAAGGGATGGAGGGATCTCTCCAGTGAATGAATTAGTTGATAGGATCAGGATTCTCAGGAATGTTAAGTTTCCAAGCGAAGGAGAGATTGAACCCGCTAAACCTTGATTCTGAAGACTTAGAGAAGTGACACGATTTGGGTGCTTGGCGCTACACTGGACACCTTTCCAGCTGCAGAAATGAGTGGTGTCATTCCAGGACACCAAGGCTTGCTGTGGATCACTTGTGATAGCCTTCTTGAACTCCAGTAGCCACAGCCTATCTGTGCTGTTTCTGTCGAAGGAGCAGATGGCAAGATGTGCACAGCATGCCATGAGCAGCAAGAGAAACTGTGGGATTGCCCTATGCTTCATGGCTAGGCTTGATATCTTCAGTAAATCTGAACCCTTGGGTACATGCATAGATAAATTGAAAAGGGTGGCAAATTGAAGTTCAGACAGTGTACTATAATTTATCAAAGACAGTGTACCCTTAACTAAATTTATCAACAACCAACAAAGACAGCCTCTGTTGTTTCCAAAAGGTTATTAATTTGTTAGCTTTGCTGTTTGCTTGGTGAAACTAAAGTTGCTAGACAGATGGAGCAATTGGTTGAAGAAGAGCTCAAACTCAAAGCAGAGATAGAGAGAGATACACACCTGGAAGCCGTCAGCCATCAAACGCTACGAGTCACTTGTTTACTTACAAGCTAGCGATTCTTTGTTGCTGGCCTCTCAAGACACGTAGCCTCCGGTACTTATGGGGTTTGGGGAAGGGAGCCACACTAATGGGAAAAGGAGAAGCAGAGTTCTTCATATTCTTTTCATTCGCCCGCTCGTGGAGCATAGTAGTCGTCAGAATATCAGAGACGCTACTTGAGCATAGCAGTCCAGGTCATCGTCATGGAGGTTGACTAAGGGGGTCCATCTATTAAAGAGAGAACATGTCAACCGTTCGTCTCCACATATGGATGTACGAATCCATTATTGATTTGTGGGGTGAATTTTGGTGGAATCAACTCAATTCCTCTTGTATTTACTAATTATTAGCTTGTTAGGAATGAAATGGTGATAAATCAACTCATATTGTTCCACAAACCAAATTAAAAAAAGCGAGGCATGAGAAGAAGATAACCACCTCATTCCTTGAACCAAACACACCCTACGTGTGTGGTGGATACATTGCTGACTTGTTCTTACCACCACCTCTCACTTTCCTGCAGTCTGTCCCTCTGTTTTCTATTCTTTCTCTTCATAAAAATTCTTCACCTAGTCCACTCACCACCACCATCGCCAAAGAAATATCTCCCCTCCTCTCCATTTTCCTTATTCTCATTTTACAGTTTTCCAAATTTAGGTGTGGACCTGTGTGAAATGAAACATGGTCATCAATGCATTTTATTTCACAGTTTCATATGCTTCCTTACCAACAGTGGTAGAGGACGAAAAAATATTAAGGTAAAACAAGGTGCACTTGCACTATTTTTACATGGCTGACAAAATAAAATCATTATACTAAGTGGTGTGGGTACTGCGTATCTCTTCTCCCTGCTTCAAAAAAAAAGGGAAAAAATCTTATTTTTGCCAAAAAAAATCACAAAGGGGATCTCTCTATGTTTCGCGGAGACACTCCATTGGGAGGTTGTACTACTTAGTACTCAAGTATACATCCATATACAAATAAAGTAAATGTGCAAACAATACAGAAGGAACAAAACTATGGGGCAACAACATTTTATTCATTCATGCAAGAATTACAAATTATAGTTTCCCACTTTAATATGTTTGCGCAGAGTTCTATCTGACAATCAGAACATTGTGTGGCTTTGGTTCCCGGGGCCTCTAAAGGCTTTCAGTTAATTACATTTTCAACATGGGCTGCAGAAACACCTCTAATTAAGCCATGCCAATGGTCATCATCAGAAGACGCTTTCGGACTACAGACTGGGGATCAGTCAGGAGGCCAGACGAAATTACATCCGGACGAAAATTTAGGCTGAAATTTTGCCTCTTTGATATTAGGGATAGATATCTAGATCTTTATTATTGGCGGACACCTGGTGGACTGAAATTTTCACAATAATTATATATTAGGGAAAGATAAAGGGGAAAATATAAATCAATGTCATTACGGGAAACACTAGATTTGCCGAGAGCTTAGAGGGTTGCCGAGAGCTTTCTATTGGGCTCTCGGCGAACTTAAAATTTGCCCACGGTGACTCTCGGCGAAGAACTACTCTCGGCAAAGAGATCTTTGCCGAGAACCTGGCTCTCGGCATAGGCAAAGTCTCGGCATATTGGGCACTTTGCCGAGAGCCTAACTGGAGCTCTCAGCGAAGAGCCTGACGAGGCTAACACCGTTTTTTTTGCCGAGAGCCCTGTTAGGCTCTCGGCAAACTTGGGTCTTTGCCGAGAGCTATGGTTCAGCACTCGGCAAAGAGGGTCATTTGCGGAGAGCTAGGGCAAGGCCTCTCAGCAAATTTTTTTTTTGTTTTTTAGCCACCAAACTTTTTCCTTGTGCTCCCTAGTTAGAGTTATTCAACATAATCAAGTTTGGTGTAATTTTATCAATATTTGCTATATTTCTTGTTTTTTTCGTTTCATTGAATTTCTTGAAAGATGTATGTTAGAACTGCAAGTGCATGAAATCACGTGTTTCTATGCACGAAAAGTTGATATTCATGGTACTTACGCTAATTCAAGGCCGTGTGCACGAAAACACTGTAGCTCTCGCATGTTTCCTTCGCGAACCCTGACTTTTGAGACGGTGCGGAATAGGTTTTAAATTATAGAAAGTCCAAACGAGTTCAAAAAATTGCGAAACTTGACGAGGTGTCCTCATATCACATGTGTAGCTTGTGGTAAAAATTTGAGAAAGTCGGCGTCACGTCGGACCCTGAGAAACCTGAACACCTCCACATGTGATTCCTTAACCTTTTATCAATGCACCATTTCATATTCTTATATGTAACATACTTGATGTGAAGATGAGGGCCTGGTGGTGCGCCAACTGTCGTGACGCCTGGGAGGCGATGGTAGTGGCTGGACCCCGCGTTCCGTGAGGCGCACAGGGCGGCCTATGAAAGGCGTCGACGGATGCCACACCATTAGAGAAACCGCAGCCTCTCCGGATACGCACAAGCATGGGTACGTGGTAATGTTTCAATTTATTCAATTATTCCTCATTTGTAACCCTGTTGCTGTCTTTCTTGCAGTCGGCGGCACACGGGGGATAGCCTTGCTCCCTGTTCGCCGAGTATGGCATGTCCCACAAGGGCCCCGTGTCATCCGACGTCTCCTTCAGCGTGGACGACCCGCTCGAGGCGTACACCAACACGGGCGTCTACGACAAGGTCACAGCCTACGCGTAGGCGGCAAGGCAGGTCCATGGCCCGGACTACGATCCATCCACCAACGACATTGATGGAGACCTTATCATGAGGATAGGAGGCGGCAAGAAGCATGGGCGCTACTGGATTGACAACAGCGTCATTGACAGGCCGACTACTCCCACCTCTCCTAGATCCGAGCATCGACCACGAGCGTGAGCAACCGCCCGCCCATACGCCCACGGCCGGAGCCGGCACAGCACCAGGTCGACGCACTCTAGGTTGTTCATCATTTTTCAATAGTTCTACTTCGCATTGCTTTTGTTACCTTTGCATAACTCTAACATTTGATTTCCAATGTTGTAGGCTGAGGTCGAAGCATCAAGGGCCGAGCAGCAGAGGATGGCCGAGCGGTTGGAGGCTCAAGAGCGCCAGCGAGAGGCCGACCCAGCTTGCCCATCAGGAACAGATAGGAGAAATGATAGCGTTCCTACAGTCGGTTGGGGCCCAAACAGACGTAGCCCTGCCAGCTACGCTACTGGCTCCACGACAACCCCCTCATGTATTTACTACTCCTATTAATAATCCTGTGAGGAAACTCAAAGACACAAGTAAGTCCTAAACTAGTTATTGCTGTCATCTTGTCTAATAAACTATTTTCTCCTTTGTGCAGCCTCCGTCAGCAGGTTCAAATGCAGCACCTGGCATTTCTCCAACACCTGGCATCTCGCCGACACCACCAGACGGTGGCTCTCCTGCGGTACGCAGCCTAGGTGTCCCGCCTATCAATTGTGGGCCTTCACAGTGAGTGATGTCGACTTAGCTTGAGATGCAGTTAGTTTGGAGTATGTGGACTATGTGGTGATGCACTTGTTTTGTTTAAACATGTGGACTTTGTGGAATATGTGGTTATTGAATATGTTGGACTTAGTTTGGATGTATGTGAACTTAGTTTGGAGTATTTGAACTTGTTGTGATGGACAAAGTGATGGAAATGATCATTTATGTGGATTATGTGGTATATATTGTCATCGATGTCGAATATGTGAGCTACAGGCTCTTGGATGTGAAATATGTGATTTTCTGGAAAGATATGTGTCATATGATCATTTCAGTGGAAATTGGATGAAAAAATAGAAAAAAAAGTTTTTGGTCGATTTGCCGAAGGGGCTCTCAGCAAATCTAAAAAAATGGTGCCTTTGCCGAGAGCCCTCTCGACAAATCTAAAGAATATGGTCGATTTGCTGAGAGCTAGGACCAGGGCTCTCGGTAACGGAGCCATTTGCATGGCAAAGTACCCAGCTTTACCGAGAGCCTCAGGCCTGGCTCTTGGCAAAGAGCTTATCCAAAAAAAATTAATTACTTTGGCGAGAGCCCTCCTAGAGGCTCTCAACAAAGAGGTTTTCAAAGAAAAAATTAAATTTCTTTGTCGAGAACTTGGCCAGGTAGCTCTCGGCAAATCCGCCGTCAGCCTGCCAACGGCCGTAACGGCTACTTTTCTTTGCCGAGAGCTAGGGTGGGCCCTCGGCAAACCTTTTGCCGAGAGCCCGATGAATAGCTCTTGACAAAGACCTCTTTGCCGATAAAAGATGTGCCGACAGGCCTTTGTCGAGAGCCACTCTCGGTAAAGCCTTTGCCGAGAGCGAAACTGCCTTTGCCGAGTGTCCCAGGCTCTAGGCAAAGCCCCTGTATGCAGTAGTTGAAAGGTCATAATATGGCTAGAGGGGGGTAAATAGCCTATTTAAAAAATCTACAAGGCACTAGAGCAAAGGATTAATATAACAAAAGGCGTTAAGCAATTTTGCTCTAGCTCTACAAGGGTTGCAACCCACCTATCCAATAGTTCTAGTTGCTATGATCTCTTGGCACAAGCAATGGCTATGTCACTACTCTATACAACTAGTTATAACTAGCTAAAACTAGGATCTACTAGTTACAACTAATTTGCAAGAAAGTAAATAGGTAAGAGATAATTATACCGATGTGTAGGGGATGAACCAATCACAATGTATATCAATATAATCACCGGGAGAATACCAATATTGACACCAATATTTTTCTCCCGAGGTTCACGTGCTTGCCAGCACGCTAGTCCCCGTTGTGTCGACCAACACTTGGTGGTCCGGCGGTTAATTTGGATTCCACACCCAAGCTCACCACGAGCACCGCAAGGACCTATCACAAGTGAGGTAGCTCAATGACACGAGCAATCCACTAGAGTGGCTTTTGGCACTCCGCCGGGGAATAAGCCCAAGAACCCCTTACAAATATCACCTTGATTGGGGGCGGACACAATCACCAAATCCCCTCACCAATCAATAAATCCACAACCGTCTAGGTG
>Ga0182004_10003115_pt1 | contig 13105 bp, 14 predicted proteins | sample Sormic07211540_1_FD_120479 | JGI IMG/M metagenome (GOLD analysis project Ga0182004, IMG submission 120479) | Endophyte microbial communities from Sorghum bicolor roots, Mead, Nebraska, USA - 072115-40_1 MetaG | ecosystem: Host-associated > Plants > Roots > Unclassified | place: USA: Nebraska...
CCAACAACAAGAGTCATATGTGATATGATTAGCAAGGAGTTGCTTACCGATCTACCATGTCTACTAGCGGTGATGCTAAAGCTCACTAGTATACTTGTTAGTTGTGGGTCTTGAATCACTAAGGATCAATAGAGGGATATTGATTTTAGTGGGAGTAGATTTTTTTTAATATTATTTACTCTATCTTGGATACGCTGTCTTAGTATTTTGCATTACTTTTGTTGTAGATTAATGGCGCCCACCAATCAAACATTTACTTTGCACTCAATTCTTGAGAAAGATAAGTTGAATGGAACAAACTATGCGGATTGGATCCGCAACGTGAGAATTGTTCTCAGGGCAGAGAAAAGGAAGAGATTCTAGACACCCCATTACTAGAAGCATCTGCTGATAATGCACCTACGGCAGAGAAGAATGCTTACAAGAGAGGATGTGAGGCTCATCTTGAAGTAAGTTGTCTGATGCTTGCTCGTATGGAACTGAGCTGTAGATGCAATTCAAAAATAATCATGCAGCGTATGATATTAGCATAGCGCTTAATGATATGTTCCAAGATGAGGCTAGGATTGAAAGGTTCCAAGTCTCAAAAGCTTTTGTTGATTGCAAGCTAGCAGAGGGCGCAATAGTTGGCCCACATGTAATCAAGATGGTTGGTTACACTCAGAGGTTGGAGAAGCTAGGTTTCCCAATTGGCCAAGAGTTGGCTACTGATTTCATTCTATCGTCTCTTCTGCCTAGTTATGGAAACTTCATCTCGAACTACCATATGCATGGGGCGGAGAAGGGATTGAATGAGTTGTGTGGCATGCTGAAAATAGCAGAGGCTGACATCAAGAAAAGTGCAGGCAGTAGCCAAGTGTTGGCTATCCAAAACAAGCCTAACTTTAAGAGAAAGAAGAGCAATGCTTGGAAGAAGAAAAAGGGCAAGGCTAAGCATGAGGTCCATAAGCCAAACCCACATGTGCCCAAGGCTGACCCAAATGCTGATGTTGGCTGCTTTCACTATAAGGGGAAAGATCACTCGAAGAGAAACTGCAAGTTGTACTTGGCATCCTTGAAGAAGGATAACAGTGGTAAAGGTATTCCCGTTGCTCATACACTTGTTGTTTATGTTGCAGATATTTTCCTTGCTAACTCTTATAATAATTCTTGGGTATTTGATACCGGATCAGTTGCTCATATTTGCAACATGATGAAGGGAATGATAAGAAGTAGAAGCGTTGAAAAGGGAGAAGTTGATTTCCATGTGGGCAATAATGCAAGAGTTGCTGCATTGAACGTCGGTACGATGCAACTCCATCTACCATCAGGATTTATTTTGGAAATGAATAATTGTTATTTTGATCCTAGTTTAAGTTGAAATATTGTGTCACCTTCATGTTTGATGAAGGATGGATATTCATTTGTGAGTAAAGACAATGGTTGTGTGATCTCTAAGAATGACATATTTGTGGCTTATGCATCCATTGTGAATGGGTTATTTATTTTAAATCTTGATGATGCACCTATATGTAATGTTAGTGCTAAAAGGCCTCGGCTTAATGAGTTAAATCCTACTTATATGTGGCATTGTCGTTTGGGTCATATAAGTGAGAATCGCATGAAGAGGCTCCATGATGATGGGCTTTTAACTTCGTTTGATTTTGAATCATACGAGACATGTGAGTCTTACTTACTGGGAAAGATGACCAAGGCGCATTTCACAACTTTTCCTGAGAGAGCGTCTGACTTGTTGGAACTTGTACATACTAATGTATTTGGACCAATGAGCACGATAGCTAGAGGTGGTTTCCAATACTTCATAACTTTTACTGATGACTTTAGTAGATATGGATATGTCTACTTAATGAAACATAAGTCTGAAACATTTGAAAAGTTCAAAGAATTTCATAATGAAGCAGAGAATCAATGTGGCAAGAAAATTAAGGCTTTATGATCTGATCGTGGAGGCGAATATTTGAGTCATGAATTTAGCAATCATCTAAAGAGTTGTGGAATTGTTCCACAACTTACGCCACCCGGAACGCCTCAGAGGAACGGCATATCTGAGCGACATAATCAAACTTTGTTGGACATGGTTCGGTCTATGATGAGTCAGTCGGACCTACCTTTATCATTTTGGGGATACACTCTAGAAACAACCGCTTTCACTTTAAACAGGGTACCATCTAAGTCTGTAGGACACCATATGAGATGTGGACTGGTTAGTGTCCTAGTTTGTCTTTTCTGAAAATTTGGGGTTGTGAAGTTTATGTCAAACGACTTATATCAGATAAGCTAACACCCAAATCAGACAAGTGTTTTTTCATGGGATACCCAAAGGAAACTTTAGGGTATTATTTCTATAACTGGACAGAGGGCAACGTGTTTGTTACTCAAAATGGTGTTTTCTTAGAGAAAGAGTTTCTCAAAAGGGTGAAAAATGGATAGAAGGTTTATCTTGAAGAAGTTCAAGATGAACTAGATGGAAATGACTCTATGAGCGATGATAACATAGCAAAACAAGTTGAGACACCCATGGTAGTAGAAACACCACCACAACCACAAAGATTAGCAAGACTTCACAAATTGTGTGGGGAAATGTTATTGTTAGACGATGACGAACCTGCAAATTATGCAGAAGCAATGATGGACCTAGATTCTGAGAAATGGCAAAGTGCCATGAGATCCGAGATAGATTCCATGGGAGACAATCAAGTTTGGAACTTGGTTGATCTGCCTAATGGGGTTAGACCCATAGAGTGCAAATGAATATATAAAAAGATAAATGATATGGATGGAAATGTTCACGTCTATAAAGCTCGACTTGTCGCAAAGGGTTTTAGGCAAGTTCAAGGAATTGACTACAACGAGACTTTCTCACCAGTAGCTATGCTTAAATCTATCCAGATCATTCTAGCAATTGCTGCATGTTTTGATTATGAGATATGGCAGATGGATGTTACAACAACATTTCTAAATGGAAATTTGGTAGAGGACGTGTATATGATACAACCCAAAGGTTTTGTTGACCCTAATAATGCTGGAAAAATATGTAAGCTTAAGAAATCCATTTATGGATTAAAGCAAGCATCTCGGAGTTGGAATATTCATTTTGATGAAGTGGTCAAAGGATTCGGCTTTCATCAGAATGAAGAAGAACCTTGTGTTTACAAGAAGGAAAGTGGGAGTGTTGTTGTATTTCTAATCTTATATGTGGATGACATAATATTGATTGGGAATGACATTCCAATGTTGCAATTAGTAAAGACTTCACTGAATAATAGTTTTCTATGAAGGATTTAGGAGAAGAAGCATACATTTTGGGTATTAAGATCTATTGATATAGGTCCAAAAGGCTAATATGATTAAGCCAAGATACATACATAGACAAGGTGTTGAAACAATTCAACATGGAACAATCTAAAAGAGGGTTCTTGCCTATGTCACATGGTATGCATTTTAGCGATAAACAGTGTCCTTCATCAGATGAAGAGTGCAAATGCATGAGTAAGGTTCCATACGCTTTGGCAATTGGTGCCATCATGTAAGCCATGATATGTACTCACCCAGATGTCTCATATGCTCTAAGTGTGCGAGCAGGTACTAGAATAATCCAAGTGAAAGTCATTGGACACTTGTTAAAACCATTCTTAAGTACTTGAGAAGGACTAAATATGCGTTCCTAATCTATGGAGGTGAGGAGGAGCTGGTTGTAAATGGTTACACCGATGCTAGCTTACAAACTAACACAGATGATTCACAATCTCAATCAAGTTTTGTGTTCATGATAAATGGTGGTGCAGTAAGATGGAAAAGTTCCAAGCAGCTGACAGTGACCGATTCGTAGCTTATGAATCTGCAAAGGAAGGTGTTTGGATGAGGAGGTTCCTCATTAAGCTTAGTGTGTTTCTGAATGTGTCGAGCCCATTGAATCTACATTGTGACAACAATGGGGCGATTGCACAGGCTAAGGAGCCTAGAAATCACTAGAAGAACAAACATGTGCTGCGGAAGTTTTACCTCATTCGAGAGTCCATTAGGCGAGGTGAAATTAAGATGTGCAAGATACATACGGATTTGAATATTGCAGATCCTTTGACAAAGGCTCTTCCACAGCCTAAGCATGAGGCAAACTTGAGGTCTATGGGTATTAGATATCTTAGAGATTAACTCTAGTGCAAGTGGGAGACCTTTGGGAATATGCCCCAGAGGTAATCATAGAGATGATATTACAATTGTATCCATGACATTGTTGACACCGTTTTTGGCATGTGTCAAAATGATCAGAGTGGGCCAATCGGCAGAAGGAAGGTTATTGTGTTACGTTGGTAGAAGGATGCCGATGAAGATCAGCCTATGAGGATAGTTACCGATGAGTGGTGGTGACCGATGGAAAGGTTGTCATGTGACTTAGACACAGAGGCGTTGCTGACAAAATTGGACATATTATTGCTGATGCTGATGAAGGAATATCTGAAGACTACTGTCGATGAAGCTTATGATGACGGAAAGCATGCCGATGGAGCGGAAGTCGATGAAAATTTCATCGTAATTAAAGTGGACAAGGAAGTAGAAGGTGTTGTTTTCCTTTTCTGTATTTGTTAGAGTATGACTCATGCAAAAGTCACATTTTTCCTTAGATACGGATTCAGTGTTCTTGTCATGTTTGGTTATGTTTCTTCAGATCAGGGTATAAATATGGACCGAGGGACAATGTAAAAGATACATCAATCAATATCAAACCAATTTTACTCCTATTTGCATCTACTTACTTTTCGATGACTTCGTCAATTTATGTATTTTCTTTTTATGAGTTCTCATTGATTCGATGAGCTGCATCGCTTCAGTGCGACCATCGATGATCCTCGAGTTTCGTGTGAGTTCCTCTTAGCCATGGCTTCAGAGCGCATCGCTGTTGTCATGACCAAAGTACTCGAGTTATCATCCTTGTCGATTAATGGGTCAAATCAACTAGCACGCTTTGGATATTGGATCGGGTATTAGCCCTTTGTATTTGTAGAATCACTTTTTCATCAACACATCTTTTGGCACGCCCGGTGGGACAAATCAACACGATCAACATGCTGAATCATGAGATCGACATGGAGAACATCATCACGATGACAGAAGTAGATCTCAAGGAAGATCAGAAGTAGGCTATGCAAAAGACTACGTATTCTAGGTATTATAGAATATGTGTTGGCTCCACTCTTGCCACCAGTGGTTGTAGGATGAAGAGGTAAAGGGAATACAATCCCATCCACTGATGGCTTCTAGTAATGCAGCTTGCTCGAATTAAAGAATTCTACCAAATTCTAATGAAGACATTACTGTCTCCTTCGGTTTTAGCTTATCAGCAAAGAATAAAGCCAGGGGCAACTGACCAAAGTCCATTTGCCTAGATACTATTGAAAGGCAGTAGAATTCATAAAAGGTTGGAGACATTTCCCTGCCATGTCTGATTTTAACTAGCAATAGGCTTGGTCTTACCAGGTGGCTCAGAATCTTTAATTCCTTAACATTGGGAGTTTAAACTCTAGGATATCTGGATATACAAACCACTTTAATATTTTCTCTGAGAAGTTTCCGTAGAAGAGTTTGAAAAAGAAGGCAGTCAATCCATTTATGGTAATTGTCGATGCTGCTACACCAAAAGACATGCATCGGCGAAATTTCTAGTCAACATCATCCAAGAGCATGTAACTTGAGTAAAAGTTACCTACTGCATTCTCTTCTACAATTACTAAGACAAACCAGCACACTTTGGAATGCTTCAAAGGTACACCGAACTATTTTATTTACTTCCAAAAAAAAAAACACAATCTTTTATTTACTTACCTAGCACTAGGCCCATAAGAGCAACATATACTTCTAGTATTAAATAAATTCTAAAAAATTTACAGTAGATCACAAGTACCCTAGATATAATTAATGGAATATACCCTATACATGCAAAAGTGTCAAACAACAGATTTCATATTTTTTCTTAAATACTTTACAACATAGGAAAGTCCTACAAACATTCTAAGATTAATCCATATATAGATTATCTATTAAAAAGCTTAAACCATCATCATGCAAGCATTTAATTCACTAATAATTATTTTTGTACACCAAGTGTCCTATTCCATATTTTTCACAGAGGCCACATAGTATTACAAGTCTACCAAAATAAGAATAACATTTGTCTCACTTATACTTTATTTTCTACATATTTTCTAAGAAATCGACATTTTTATGATTTAAATAATCTACATAGAAAACTTGCACAAACCTAGCATGCAGGTTCACCAAACTGTAGATCTACTAATATGGAGCATAAAAAAATTTGTTTCCACATTTTTAGAGCTATAGAATTCAAGTTATGATTTTTCAAAGCATTAAATCATTTTTGAAAATCATTTTCTAAAAAACTCTTGCCTCAAAAGGCTAGGCACACCCCACATCTGCACCCGGGGTGGCTTCCTGAGGCTGATAGTGGGCCGTTGGGCCCTCTTGTCATCCCCTCCATCGTAGGGGAGGATCCCAGCGAGGGGATCTCACCAACGGTGAGTCCTCCGGCATTGGGGAGACCACTAATCGCTTCCTTGTGTCAAGACGAACGTGATGGTGCCCTAGACGAGGCCCTACGAGCATCGCTTGGGGCTTGCCATCGCGCATGGCAGACACAGCGGTGCTTCTCGTCATGGCAGCTTGGCTCTAGCCACCACGCTGGACCCCAAGGGGTGCAGAAGCATCCCTGACGCCAGGTGGGCCGAATGCGGGCACAACAAAGGGAAAAGAGAGTCGGGAGAAGGCTAGTGTCATGGTTAGGACCATGTTGGAGCTCTGGCCGAACTTCGGCCACGTCCTATGGTCACTAGTGTTCTTACCGTCATGGTTGAGCGTGCATAGAGGCTTGGCGAGGTGGAGGGGAAGCTAGGGTTGCTCTTGGTGCTGAGTTCGGGTGAGCGGGCTAGCCGACAGCGAGCTTCAAAGCTCAGCGGCTAAGGCGCCGCGGCGACGCTATCGCTGCGGTGCTACTACTGTTGTCGGGTGAGAGAGAGGGCGAGAGCGAGCGGAAGTGGAGGAGGGAGGAGAGTGGAGGCTTGGGTGTCCACTTCACCTCATGGCTGGCCATCAACGTGTACGTATGCTGGCCACACGGCGGCCATAACCTGACGGCGGTTGGCCACTGGCGCCGCTTGCCGCTATGAGTGTGCAGGTGGGGGAGAGGAGAGGGGAGGCCGAGCAGGCCAGGATGGCTTCGGTGAGTGGGCCAAAAACATGGTGCTTGGCCCAGTTGGGCGCCCCCTCCACTTTTCTTTTTATTTGAATTTGTTTTCTAAATTGATATCAAATGCCCTTTTGAATATTTTAAAAGAATTTTTAGGAGTTGACCCAAACATAAAATTCTCTACGACTTTGCTCTAAGGTGCAACCCAAGAATCTAAATTGATTTTGAATTACAAGTCAAAGCTAGTTCTATGTTTGAAATAAATCTATTTTGTGAAAATTGGGTTTAAATCAAGTCCTTCAAATCTAGTGCTCCAAAAATGCTTCTTAGAATTTCTAAATTAAGTTTAGGCACAAAACAATGTAATCTAGGCACCACAAACATTTTTAGACATAGCATAACAATCATCATAATTAATTCATACTTAAATACTATGCAAATATCACTCACACATGAGATGCTTATGAGATGAGGTGCTCATGCTTATGTCAATGCTCATGTAGGTTCATGGAGCCCTAATGCATGCTTAACACTAGGGTGTTACAATTCATTTGTTATGATCTTGTTCAAAACTTCTAAAAAAAAATTTCGGCCAAGCAAAAAGAAAAGAAATTCCAAGCCAAGAAGAGTCCATGCCAAAAGGGCATGAGATAAGAAAATAGAGAAAAAGAAAAGCACGGCCCATATTCTCCTAATTTTAAAGAAAAGAGATTCATACAAAAGGAGTTCAAAAAAAGAATAGGCATAGATTATTTCCCACACACTTGCACATCTTGATCAAAGTGTATGTCTTGCATCTCCTTGGATCTAGTGTTTGACTTAGCAATATTATGTGATACAAGTAGGCACTCTATTCATACCTACATAAGACTCCACACAGACCTTTCTAGTTGGTAGGATGAAAGATTAAGGCATTATGAAAAAGCCTATGGTAAGAACTATACACAAGTTGAGTGATCAAGTGACTCATTGAGGAACACTTTCTCATTTTACAAAATCTATAAAACCTCTGAATAGGTTGATCAAAGAAAGAATGAATAGTGAATCTGTTATGTCATTTTATTTTGGTACCACCCAAGGATTCAGAAAAGCAAAAGCCCCATAGAAATTCAAGTTAAAATAGTAGAAAAAATGCCAACATATATAAATTGTGAAAGAATATTTTGGTAGAACCATGGCACTTATCAATTGTATCAGCATAGTAGCTACTCTTGATCAACAACCCAAACACTTATTGCTCGGGATGAGCAAAGGTTAAGCTTAAGGGAATTTGTTGGCGGTCATTAACAGTGAGATCTGATCGCAAATTAATGTATAAAATAAAGGAACTTAGCAAACCAACAACACATATGCATATACTTTTAACCTAGTTCCACATGTGTTTAGAGATATCTATTTACAGGTCATGAACATGAATACATGGGAATTATTCATCGAAAGGTGCTTTTCAACTCACATTATTCAAAAAAATAGTACACCAACAAGATGGGAACCAACGAAGACCCCCCACCCAAGGCCAGGCCTAGGAACTCGCCAGAGCCCACCACATGAAGGCGGTGCATGAGAGGCGGTTGGCCTGGTCTTGCTGAACCTGGGGTTTGGCCGAACTCCTATAGACCCTCTTGCCACCGCCCTTCACATGTAGTTACATGCTGCAATGTGGAGGCAGTTGCCTACGTGCTCCAGCGCAATCCTTGGACAAGCACCACATTTCCCATCTGCATAAATAGGAGGCCAAGCTCCCAAATTCACAACACACATCAATTGGGCAATCCTCACTACCACTTCATAGTTGTAGCTTTTACTTTCTTTTTATTAGTTCTTGAGCAAGGCAAAGCTACCTTGGAGAGCTAGACTCCTTGGAAGAAGACTTTCTGTAACACCCTAAAATCCTTTCTTTCAAAATAGTTGAATTTGATTTAATAAAGTAATTTTTTGATCATTAAAATATAGGAAACATAATAATTTTTGGGAAGTTAAAATTTAATACAAGTTATAAACATGTTGATGCATTCATACTGCAGCATTTAATTTTGTGATGAGTGAATCTTTGCAAAAGAGATTTTAATTCAATTTCAATTTGCATATGAGTTTGGAAATTTGTTTGAAAAAGAAAAGGGAATTCATCTACTCTTGGAATTTGGCCTGCCTGGCCCATCTCCTCACGGCCCACGCGCTCGCTTCCCCCCCTGAAAGTGCATTTGCCCCCTATGTGGGTTTTGGTGTAGTGATGACACCCAATCTAGGGACTAATGTGTTTTATTTGAGATTTGCTACAAATACTAGTCTCATGAAAGTTTCAAAAGTTTGACATAACATGAAATGGTGTCCCCCAATCTTTGGTTTTGAGAAGGGCATTGGAGTCAACCTAGAGCCTAATTGTTTATTTATTTTTCTTTGAGTTTAGGTATGCCGTACTATCAATAGGGGTTCAAAGGTTGTTGGTTTGGGGAAGATAGAGTGCTCAAGTCTTTTAACTAAAACATTTTAGAGACACTCTAACACATCACAAGCACTTAGATACCTTTTCTGTGTCCACTGGTGTCGGAAGTCCCGACATGAGTCGAAACTCCCGACGTGCTGCGCGGAGACTGTGGACGTCGGAAGTCCCGACGTGAATCGGAACTCCCGACGCTAAGTTCTGCGCACGCACATGTCGGAAGTCCCGACAAGTGTGGGAAGTACCGACGCCAGGTCTCCGGCAGACTTCTTTCTCGCACGAGCGCTAGCAGTTCCGACCTCGGTTAGCAGTGCTGATGCGTCAGAAGTCCCGACGTATGTGGGGAGTTCCGACACTAACTTTGCGCATTGTCTTTGTTTGTCTCTTGTACAGTGTTTCCAGTGTGTGTCGGAAGTCCTGGGATCTATTTCAGAAGTTCTGACGTAGATCTATGGAGACTTTTCTCCCAGTAGTATAAATAGTTGTCTCTCTCTTTCTAACCGTTACCCACTCATTCATTGCGACCAACCCTCAGACAAAACAACTCCTAAGCATTCAAGACTCCTCTCTCCTCTTCCTCTTTGCTCCTAACTTCGATTCACCTAAGGTTCAGAGTGATTGGATAGTGGATAAGTGAGAGTAAAACTTTGAGAAGCTTGAGCACTTGATCTCTTTGCAAAGCCGGTAGGTTTTGAGTCTATTACTCTTGGGTTCTCGGAACCCTAGCCGGCTAGGTGTCGTCCAAGAGCTTCCATCTTCTGGAAGAGCCTTGGAAAGTTTGTATTACCCTAGTTTTTCTTAGTGGAGAAGTAGAGTGACCTTTGTGGTTGCTTTGAGGGAGGCAAGGAAGTGAAAGAGACTCTGACCTTGGTGGTCACCTCAACAACGAGGACGTAGGAACTCCTTAGTGGGGTTGCCGAACCTCGAGATAAATCCTTGTGTGACTTGTGGTTGTTGTTCTTAAGATTTACTTGTATTACTTGTATTTGCTTGTATACCTCAACCTCCTTTTAGGGTTTGGTCTCGATCTACGGTTTGCGGGACTCTTGGTGTCAAGGAAGGCTCTCAACATCTTCATCTAACCACTAGACAATAGTGTTGTAAGTTGTGGATCTCACAAAGTTCATTTGAGCACTTGTAGTTCATTTCCCGTAGGTGTCGGAACTGCTGACAGTTTGCGTCAGAACTTCTGACAACATCGGTAGTTCTGACCCAAACTGTCGGGACTTCCGACAGTTGCTGACAAGTGATTTTGAGTTTTGTGTAGAATTTTTAGATACGCCTATTCACCCCCCTCTAGGCATTGTTTAGATCCTTTCAATTGCTATCAAAGCAAGGTCTTCTTTTAGCGCTTTACCGTGTGAGAAGAAACAATGTCGGAAACAAAAAAGACGCAAGAGTTGGCTAAGGAAATAGTCAAAGAACTGTTAGCAGCTCAATCAAAGCTCTTTCAAGATGAAATGAAGAAAATGCAAGATGAGATGAATAAGTTGAAAGAAGAGCTGAGCAAGAAAGTAGAAGATGCAATAGGTAGTAGGAAATTTGATGAGGGACCTAGTGGCCACAAGGACAATGACAATGCAAGTGAAGTTGGAGGTAGAGAAGAAGGTCAACCAAAAGGAGTCTACTCCAACATGAACTTTGATTATTCACAGCTCATCAAGGATTCACGTCATCATGCTCCATCTATCAACCTCAGCAAACCCCCTCACTTTGAGGGAACTAGATATCCCGATTGGGCTTACAAAATGAAGATGCACCTCATTGCTGCAAATCTTTGGGAAGTGGTAGATGTTGGTGTAATATTTCCTACTAAAGATAGAGAGATCACTCCAAAGGAAGCTCACACCTTCCATCAAAATGCGCAAGCCGTAGCTATTCTTGTTTCAAGTTTGGCTCCAGATGAATTCAACAAAGTGAATGGAAGAGAAGTTGCCAAGGATATTTGGGAAGTTTTGAAAACAACATTTGAAGGTGACAAAAGTGTAAGAAAGGGCAACATTGAGTTACTTCATGGTGAGTTGGAGATATTTGTTTTCCTAGAAGGTGAATCAACTCAAGCCATGTTTGATAGGATGATGAGTTTGGTCAACCGCATAAGATCTATTGGGAGCACCGAATGGGATGAAAACAAGGTTGCTAGGAAGATCTTGAGAACATATGGAGCAAAGAACAACATACTAGCATCAGTGATTATGGAAAGGCCCGACTATGATTACATGACACCTCAAGAAGTACTAGCCAAGCCAAGCATCATGAGTGCCTTGATCAAGTTGCAATCAACGCATATAGTCATAATCCTAGTGCAATGGGATACAACAAGAATGTAGCTCTAAAGGTTGAGGAAGGCCATGAACACCATAAGTCATGTCAAGAAAAGAAGAAAGTGAAGGATGATTCATCAAGTGGTGATGAAGATTCCGATCAAGAAGTTGCTTTTGTCATTAGAAATCTTAGAAAGTTTATGAAGAAGAAGGGTCATCAAAAGAAGAAGACATTTTGCTATGGATGTGGCCAAACCGGTCACTTTGTAGCTGATTGTCCAAATGTGAAAGACAAGAACAAGTTCAACAAGAGTAATGATAAGAAGTACAAAGGAAAGAAAAAGGGTGAAGCTCATCTTGGTGAAGAATGGGTATCCAATGATAGTGACTCAAGTGATGAAGAGAAGAAGAAGGGAGCTGCAAACATTGCCATCCATAAATCCTCATCATCACTCATGAACTCCCCGAACAAGGCTTCACCACCAAAGCTCTTCCCCAACTTGGACTCTACACCGAGCCTCTTCGCCAACCTCATCGACGATGACTACTACACTCCAACTTGCCTTAAGGCTAAGGGGGAGAAGGTAACTACCTCATCCGAAACCTCTAGTGATGAATATGATAGTTGTGATGAGAACATGTAACAACTTGAGGCATCCTTGATAAAGAAATTTGGTCATAAGGCCTTCACTAAAATAAAGAGTCTAATGAAGAAATTAGAGAAGAGGGATAGATGCTTAGAGATGCAAGGTGATATAATTGTACAAGAGAAGGAAAAGAACCTAGTACTTGAAGCATCTATTGCCAAGGAAAAGATTGTTGGGTATTCTTAACATCATTACCAAAAGTAGACTTAGTTTTCTAATTCTGATAACGGTGCCAAAAATGCCAAACCTATCCCTCATACCACTTAAGCCAAGTTGTCATCCCAAGCATGATATGAGAGACGCGGTATTGAAATATGCAATTGCTCATCTAAATAAATAATCAAATGGGATCTACAAGCGCACAGATTAATACCGATGTAGCATTTTAACCGGGAAGTATTCCAGGTATGGTTAATTTATATTTTTACCTCTGGGAAGGGATTAGTAATCATCAATGTTGATTATAGAATGGAATATAAAATTGAGTATCTATCATTGCATGTATAATTGAGAACATTTATCTAACTCTTTCATACAGGGATAAGTGTCACATAAA
>Ga0182004_10003116_pt1 | contig 13103 bp, 12 predicted proteins | sample Sormic07211540_1_FD_120479 | JGI IMG/M metagenome (GOLD analysis project Ga0182004, IMG submission 120479) | Endophyte microbial communities from Sorghum bicolor roots, Mead, Nebraska, USA - 072115-40_1 MetaG | ecosystem: Host-associated > Plants > Roots > Unclassified | place: USA: Nebraska...
TATATATATATATATATATATATATATATATATATATATATATGTGTGTGTGTGTGTGTGTGTGTGTGTGTGTGTGTGTGTAGAGACCCTTCACCAAAATAGAATTCATAAGTTCATTTCTGAAGTATTAGCCTATCTTTATGTACACAGATATTTATAAGTGGACAATTGATATAGTTTTTTCAACCAGTTGAACCCTGAATCAAGAGATTTTTCTCACTTGGTCAGTTTGCACCTCGATGAAGATGGAGCTCAGACCATGCTCCCAGTTGGGATCACAACCAGTTTTTGGCAGTCTATCTTTGTCAGCCTTTGTGGTGTCAGTCATTAGCCTCTCAACTATATCCTTCACTTCAATCTCATCGCCACCATGCTCCCTAAGAAGCTCCCTGAAGTTTTTACCGAGGCGAATTGCCTACAAGTGCATACACAACAATGAAAAAAAAAATCCCTTTAGGTACTTCACACTGTCTTCATGAATAATGGTCTTGGTATGATGAATGGTCCCTGAGAGACAGAGTAGGTTGCAATAATGCATTGTCATCTTATCTTACATCTTGCACATGCTGTGCTATAAATTGAGTTAAATGCAATGTTGCTTATTACTAGGGAAGTACTTTAGATGGTTCACCTGTACCTTTCTCACGCTTTTCCCAGCTCAATGTTTTCTCTGTGATCCATCATTTTAGTGCAGCTAAAAATAAAATAATTAACATGACACCTCATAGGCATTCAGCATTTCTAGTTTTGTACCTACCAATATGTGCTACCCACTATACCGAATAAAATCATCCTGTTCATTTTTATTTGCAAGGCATTTTTAGTTTTTTAGCTATCTACAAATCTTGTTGAACATGAAAGTTCTCTGCTTACCTTCTGCCAAGGGCTATCTAGCCTTGCATTGGACAGCACATGGAGTCCTGGTGAGACGAGTTGAATTGTTGCAGGCTGCCCCTTAGGCCGGTTTGACACATAGACCATGATATTTGTTGTTAGATCAGCTAGTATGAGGTTGAAGCCATTGTATTCATGAGCTTCTTCTGCCACTTCAGTTGCAACTTCGAGTGGGCTCTTGTTGCTCTGCACCGCACAGACTTGATTATGTGTGTGCTATTCAGGAACAATTTTACATAGAAGATAATTTCATGTTGATTAATCATATGTTCTTACAATACATGCTAGAGTTATCAGTTGTAATATTATGAACCACTAAAGTGTTTTCAATGGATTTTTTTTTTTGGTTTATAATGGGAATGCGGTGTGAATATATGTTCCTATGTGCACTGTCTAGTGTCTACACCAATCACTGAGACACTGACAAAACAAAGGTTTTGTCAGACAGTGACCAAATCAGCTGCTAAGGAATGACGGGGACAGCAGAAGTATGATGGAAAACAAGAACTTGGGTTGTACAAGAAATGAATCTATCTTTCTCGGTATCACCTAGATCAGCTAAGCTGTTGCTATGTTTTGCTATATACCTGCAGGAACCTGAGAGGCAGATCTCCCCTAGTCCGTGCACCGGGCATGGCATCTGGTTCAAGCACATTGGTCAGGAAGGCAAGCCTTCCATCCTTGGTGCACCCCATCCATGTTCCTCCACCAAGCACATCCCTGCCACCAAGAATCTTCTTTGAGCCTTCTCCCCACCATCCTACTGCTTTTGTAGGCCTGCATCAGTTCAAGAAAAAAGATACAAAGTGATGAACACTGAACAGCTAGCATTGTTGTTTTGCAGTGGGTAACCTTTCTATAGCCTGTAGGTTTCTCTAGCAGCATTTTGTTTCTGAGAACTGAATGAATGATAGGAGCATGCACAATATGAACAGTATCATCACATATGTCAGTGTGGTTCATGGGAATTCTGTCAGTGAACGTATAAGTTAGGAGGGAAAAAAGTACCCAATTTTCCAAATAGTACCTCATATGGCAGAACTATTACTTGCAGATTGGGGTCCTACACAGATCAATAAAACCAAGCAAGATCACGCACCTGCTGTGGAACTCATCTCTGTTGAGAAGCAGGAGGAGTTGGTGCACAGGGTGAGCCTGCCAAATCCATGCAGCAATGCACATGGCTTCAGGTGGTTTCTACTCCTTTGGTTGGTTGTAAGTAACTCGCTTGTTTGCAACTATCTTAGCTGATGGTTCTGCCTTGCGCACGCCTTTGTATTTATAGGGAGAAGGTTGGAAGGAGAGCAAAAGCACAAGGAGCCCACAGAGTCTTTGCATTATTGGCTGCAACCAGGTGCTCTGCAGTCTGTCATTCTTCTGCCAGAGTTCCATCATGTTTAGTTACAAGGTTATATTACTTTGCATGTGACTAGGGTCCCTTCCTCACCCCCGACGTCCTCTATATTTGGCGAAATATTTAGTACATCATCTCAGGATAGCTTTTAATTAGTTTGGTCCATGATCTGTGTGAGATTTGGAACAGGCTCTCGTACTGTTGACACTGGTTGTATGGATTAGTGTGCTTATCGCTCAGGAACGCAACAGGCTTATACTAGAACCGAAAACAGGAGGCAGCGCTCTTTACTCTGTTATGACTGGAGTGTGCTGGTTTTGCAGGCCCCGGGAAACTCAGCCATATCTGAACGAAACCAAGGCGTGCTGGATTGTGAAAAACAAAAGCGGTAAGCAACGACCTGACCTTTCGAAGCAATATATGACCCCTGTTTCTGTGTATGACCAGAATTCAAAAGGCCAGTACTGAATCCACCAATCTGTTTCCTGTGGGTAGTTGGCGCTTGGCTGTGGTGGTTCACACTCACACGTGTTGAGCTCAAAGAGCAGCATGCCCTGGCCTGCACGGCGGTTTTCAGGCACTCGTCATCTACTTTATCTGTTTCCAAGTACAATGTTCTTTCTTGTTGCAATACATATTTGTTATTTTCCGCTCATGTTTATCCTGTCGTGTGATGGATGTGCTACCTATTTATAAAATATCAGTGTCGTGTGCAGGATTCTTCTCTTTTAGCCGCAAGGTTTTCTGTTGATAATATATAGACGCGGCCGCTGTTTATAGAAAATATAATTAAATAACTCGTTGGTGCTGTCATGGTACTGACACACACGTATCAGGTCATACACTGTTTAAAACGGTCACAGTGCATTCCTTCCTCCTAGAGTTTCCATGGATTAGATGCTATACCAACTAAAGCTCTTAAAGGTTATTTGTTACCATTATGATCAAAAAATAAACTTGATGGCCAACAACAGAGTATATTGATATCATGTGAAACTTTGCAGAAAGTCAGGTTGTTTGGTTTCTTTGGACCTTTTGAGGGGGCACTGGTCCTGGATTGGTATTGGGTAAGTTGTTGACTCCTTCTCACTTATCTCTCATCTCACTTATTTGGTTTAGATGGAGAATAGTCATCTGGCACTTGGTGGTTAGATATTAGTGTCACTCATACAGTGGTTGTCCATCAATTTTCTTTTTCAGTATGTAAGAAGTAGCTGGACCATCTTCTAGAGATTTTTCATCAATGGTTACAATTCTAATAAGTTACTTGGTACAATTAACTGTTCTGGGAAAAAAACATGTGTCAGAAACTAGCAGCAACCTAGTTTGGTGGTTTTGTAGTTTTGAGAATGAAGCTTGTCGTTGTAAAAAAAGAATAAGGATGGAAGTAGCTAAACAAGTTTTGTAGTTTTGAGAATGAAGCTTGTCATTGTAAAAAAAAAATGGAAGTAGCTAAACATTTATTGTGGGTCAGCAAAATTAGAAGGACAATAACACAAGTGCTCATAGGTTGGGGGTCACTACAACCTACCATGTCGGCACCCAATTACACCGAATGCCCAGTGATGCACGCTACCACTTTGCCAATAACCAACGGCGGCAACCAGCCATGTACCTTGGAGTGATTGCTGCTACCATAATGCTCTTAGCATGCATGAATGCGTCTCTTATTTCTACTAGTACAGTATACTGCAGATTTTTTTTTTTTTTCAAAAAAGCCGGAACAATTCGTTCCCGGATCTTAAAAAAAAAAAAAGATACTGCGGATTTCGACGAATGAAATTCAGTGCCGCAAACCAATTCCATGGAAGCAGACTATTCATTACTGCATTTTGCCTCTGATTTAAAGCCACAAAAAAGTGGGTGAGAGAGACTTGCATCCGGAAGCACTCAACAGTAGTATGGTGTTATCCATGCACTTGAAATCATGGCTTCTGGAAAGGGACATTTGGCTTGTCTCTCGGAGAGTACAGTGCATTGTGATAGTACATGGCATTATGCCAAGTTACCATGGAGTTTCGTCCCAAAACAAGTATATATATACAATATAAAAATATGTATTAGTGCTTTTTTCCCTATAAATTTAGTCAAACTTAAAATAACTATAAAAGTTAGATTTAATTTGGGTCTAGAAGTTGATTTAATTTGGGATAGAGGGAGTATATACTACTCTCACATATGTATATGTACCAGAGTTTTCTTCTTCCCTTGAGGTAAGCCAGCTAAATAAATATTTTTCCCATTTTGAGACCATTATCATATCTGTATTCTAAATGTATGTATGTTTATAGTGTATATATTTACACGTGCGTATACTATAATAGGCCTCTTTGCAACAATCCTATTCGGCCCAAGACTTTGGCAAGACAATAGGCCGTGTTTACATGGGCTTTCTTCTTAAGTTTGGCCCGTCAGGCTTTCATCTAGGAATTCCTCTATCAGCCTCTTTCTTAAGTAGCCTTTGACCCCCTCAAAAAAAAATCTTAAGTAGCCTTTGACTGAAGAAGGTGTGTTCCCACTCCCACCTTTTTTTTAAGCTACCGGCAAGAGCTTTGTATTGATAAAGAAGGTGTTTTCCCCTGTAGTTGAAGTTGGAATAGAAAGATACTCTACATCTGTCGGCCTTTGGAGTTGCAGAATGTTTTTTTGTTTCCATAATAGCCTAAGCCGAAATTCATTACGATTCTACTGAAATTACAGAGTTGCATTGTGAACGGAAAGATAAACGCGAAACTACTGATTGAAAAGAGTAAAACCGATCACACAGGGATCTGACTCCGAGTGTTCAACACAGCGAAAACTCATGAAGATAGCCACTTTGGCTAAAAAGATCACAGCTAGACAACGAAAGGCGCCAACTGGCTATCTTCATGAGCAATCTTCTCGGCATCCTTCTTGTGAAAACACAGTGCAGGCCTTGTTTACTTCCAAAATTTTTTGCAAAATAGAAATAGTAGCACTTTCGTTTGTATTTGGCAAGTATTATCTAATTATGAACTAAGTAGGCTTAAAAGATTCGTCTCGACAATTCCGACCAAACTGTGCAATTAGTTTTTATTTTCATTTATATTTAATACTCCATGCATACGTCTAAAGATTCGATGTGACAAAAAATCTGAAAAATTTTGCAAAATTTTTGGGAACTAAACAAGGCCGCAGTCTTCTTGAAGAGACAAATAGAGTTCCAAACAAACAAAGGTTTGCCGTTCTATTTGTTTCAAACAAATAGAGTTTCTAGTTCTCCAAATGGCCTAACATATAGCTGCCAGCCCCATAGCGTACACCTGCTGACCTTGGGGCAAACTATTACTAATACAAAACCAGTATTGGTCCAAGTTACTTGGTCTACAGTCAACCCGTTCGTTTTGCTGAAATTTGATTTGCGCTGATGTTGAAATGTTGTGGGAAGAAAAATACTGTTCCTTCATTAGAAAGTACTGCTTCGCTGAAATTTGGCTGTCGCACATTCAAAGAAAATGTGACGCACACTTTCCTTATCTGTGCAGAAGGCACATATTCGTTGCCTTTCCACTTACGTTTACAAAGGTTATCTTTAGTAAGAATTGCTTCTTCTAGCAACCATATAAAGATCTTAATTTTCAGAGGGATTTTAGCTTTCCAAAATTTCCTGAAGCTGTCCCCAAACTTTTTACTACAGAGATGTTTATACGTAGATCTCAACGACAAGCGTCCAGACTTCTCCCAGTTCCAACTTGCCTTATCATTTTCAAGGTTAGTATTGTATCTATGGACAATAATATCCTGAAGTCTTCTGAGCAGATTTTGAAGTTCCTCGTGCAACCATCTCCTGAAAGAGAGGCGCCATGTCTCTGTCTCATGGAGTTGCAGAATGTAACTTTGGCCTTGTTTAGGCCTTGTTTAGTTCACCCCAAAAATCAAAAAGTTTTCAAGATTTCCTGTCACATCGAATCTTGCGACACATGTATGAAACATTAAATATAGGCGAAAACAAAAACTAGTTGCACAGTTTAGCTGTAAATTGCGAGACGAATCTTTTGATCCTAGTTAGTCCATGATTAGATAATATTTGTCATAAACAAATGAAAGTGCTACAGTAGCGCCATTGTCTCTGTTTCATGGAGAATGTAACTTTGCTTGACTACAACTATCTAGTTTTTTTCCTTATTATATAACCTTGTTTAGTTCCAAAAATTTTTGCAAAACAGACACTATAGCACTTTCGTTTGTATTTGACAAATATTGTCAAATCATGGACTAATTAGGCTCAAAAGATTCGTCTCTTCAATTTCGACCAAACTATGCAATTAGTTTTTATTTTCGTCTATATTTAATACTCCATGCATGCGTCTAAAGATTCGATGTGACGGGAAATCTGAAAAAATTTTGCAAAATTTTTTGGGACTAAACAAGGCCAGGTATCATCGCATACACGTTAGCATATATGCTGATGCCAACATCACATTCACATGATGCTTATTCCACCTGCCAATCACATGGAAGCATACTGTATCATGCATGCATGATTATATATTATATTATATAGAATACAAACAAAGAATTGAAGGTAAGCAACGACTGATCAGTTAGCTTTTTGTACACATTTCTTGCCAGTGCCAATCCGCTGCAACAAGAAAGGCATAAATAATCACATGGAAGTTACACCTCCTCCTAACCGTCTTTGTACACCTTTGTTAAATCACATAAAAAATGATTAACAAAACCCTGTCTGTTGAAAGAATCAAAATGAATTCTCCCTAATCTACTCTGTATAATATACATGTATGTTTCCGTGTCCAATTAATAAAGAGTATATACCAAAACTAATACTATGAGCTGCTGTGAGTTGTCCCTCCAACCGGCCGGTGATGAGCAAGCTTATTGGTGAATCCAACACCAAACCACCTCCGTGTCACGTCCCGGAGCAGGGTGTCCTCCACCTCGCAGAACTTGTGTGGCCACCCGGCTGGTTCAACCGCCTCGAACCCTAGGCCGGGTGTGCGGTCCTTGGACCCATGGTTGACCCGGTCGGTCCAGTCCGCCACATAGGTGGACACACGGCGGCGGAACTTGACCTTGAACTCATCCCAAGCCTGGTACTTGTAGTGGTTCACCCTCACAGCCCTCGATCGCTCCCACTTGAACTCGGGCCGAAGCTTGAAATGGTGGACAGAGTTCATCAGTGATGGGGCCACAGAGTCGAGCCTAACGAGTGACTTGTGGCGCTCCTCGGCTCGCCTCCGGCACGTGTACCCTTGGGTGACTCCCTCCTTGGGGTGCTTGGTCCGCCCTGAGGGCCCGAAATCTTTGCACCCTAGCGTGACCTGCCCGATGTTAGGCTTGACGGCGGTGACAACGGACCGGAGCATGGATTTGGTCGGCTTGCTCGACCCAGCCCAGTCTGGGGAGAAGATGAACTCATCGACGTCGATGAACGCCATCCACTCACACGAATCTCGGTGCACCGCGGCTGTGTAGGAGAACCCGGCCTCCTGCGTCTTGGGCCAGGGCCACGCGTGTGTGGATACGTGGAAGCCCTCCGCGCTGAGCTGGTGCACCTGGCCCTCCAGGTCATCCCCGCTCCCGTTGTCGTAGAGGTAGAAGCGGTCGACGCCCACCGCCGCGTGGTAGACCACCCACTCCCGGAGGAACTTGGCCACGTCGCGGACCATGGTGCAGCCGCAGATGAGCTTCTTCTTTGGTGGAGGAGGAGGAGGAGGAGGAGGAGGGGTGTAGGTCGCCACCGAGGGGATGGGGTCCTCGCCAGCGACGGCGATCGTGACGCGAAGCTGCTGCGCCTCGGCTGGGGACGCGGTCATGGTCATGGCGGCAGTGCTTGGCGGCGGGGGGCACCGGAAGACCTGCTGCGCCGAGGTAGAGGCCGGGAGCGAGGCGACGACGGTGGCGGCGCTGCCGCTAATGCCGCGGCGGTAGTAGATGCACCGGACGTCCGTGGCGTCGCGGTTGACTCCCTGGCGCGCGTTGACTCCCTTGGCGAACACGAGGACGTCGCCGCCGGCGGCGAGCGCGGCGGAGTCGTACACGAGGCGGCCGCTCCAACGCATCATCTCCGGCGTCAACGACCGCTCTTCCTCCGAGGACGACGACGACAGCGTGGTAGTGGCGGCGACGACGACGAGGCGTGGCGCGCGGAAGGGCCTGCTGTGGCGGCGCTCCGGCCTGGGCATGGCGCACGTGTAGGCTCGGCGGCCGGACGCGGGCATCCTCCCGAGCGACCGCGCCGGGGACGTGGCCCCGGCCGGGAACGCGCACGTGGCGTTGCCGGGGGGCGCGTCGTCGTCGTCGCCGGGGCGGAGCAGGACGAGGACCTCCCAGTCCGGGAGCAGCACGGCGTCGAGGTCCGACGAGCGGTGGTGGCCCTGCCCCACCGCTCGCGGGGCGACGACGGGCGAGGTGGGCCTGTCCGGCTCGTCCTCGTCCCTCCGGACGGCGCGGAGGGTGGTTAGCGGCTGGCGGTGGCGGCGCGGCGGCACGAGCTGCAGGGCGCGGCGCGCGGTGGAGAAGGAGGAGGACGGGGTGGAGGTGACGAAGGCGAGCAGCGCGGCGAGGGAGAGGGCGACGAGGAAGAGCAGGCGCAGTAGGGCCCTGGTGGTGGCGCGGCGGCGCGGCGAGGGCGGCTGCATGGCTGGCGATTGGCCCATGATGATGAAGAAGAAAACGCGGGCGAGGCGGGCTGGGCTGATCAGTCAGCGGAGCGCCCCCGCCCTGCTGGTCTCTCTTGTCATCAGCTGATGAATACGGTATGTGCGTGGGCGTGGCAGCATATATATATATATATATATATATGCGGTTATTGGTTGGTCCACGCACGCTAGGTAGAACGACACGGACTTGGACTGGAGGACGCTCGCGTCGCGTGTTTTCAATGGAATGGAATTCGACGCGAGTTCGTTCAAGTCGGTTGGAAACTTCCTACGAACTAGGGTCGTTTACGGTTTTTGAATTCGTATATGTAGGGGGCTTCGGTTAGGCTCTTTAGAGCAAGGTCCCTATTCTAAATCGTAAAAAAATTCACTTTAATAGGACTCCTATTTGAAAAGCACTCCTAAATTTTAGTTTTGAGTCCCTAGCAATAGGATCCTCTCGAACAACAGCCGTACACCTTGACGGCGATAGGTGAGCTGTCCATGAGTCTGGTGAGGTACATGTGCTGGAGCCACCGTGGCCCACCACGACCGCCTCGTCGAAGCCACCGGTCAGCGCCTCCACCTGCTGCTGCGCCTCTTTCTTGACGGCTGCTATTAGTAACGCTTGCTGCTGCTGCTGCTGCTACTTGGGCTTGGCCGCTGCCGCCGCTGGCTGTGGCTAACGATGACGAGGCGCTACTGGAGCTCGTGCCTCTAGGTCGGCGTCGACGGAGGGTCGACGGCGCAGGGCGGCCAGGCAGTGGCGGATGAGAAGGAAGGTGATGGCGCCGAAGGCTAGCAGGAGGACGGCTCAACAACATGCAAATGGAAAAAGTAGGGACCCAATTTGCATGCTGGGCTGGAGTTGCTCTTAGAGCAACTCCAATGGAGTTCTAAATAGGCCTACATTCTAAATTTTAAGAGCTTGAGTAAAAAAACAATTCTAATTACCTCCTAAGTGGGCTCTCATTTTACGAGTACTCCCAAATTTTAGTTACAGGCCCCCAAGAACAGGACCTTCCTATCCTCTCCCTCTCCTCCGACGCCCCCAATGCCACCGCGCCGCCCTCCCACCGCCTCCTCCTCGCCCTTCATGCGAGCGCCCCCTCCTCTCCAGGCGTCGTCGAGCAGCAGGCCGCAGTCCACCGGCCTCCATCTCCCACCTCACGAGCAGGCCGCAGGCCGTCATGATCCGCGTTGTTGGTGTGTCGGCCAGGGCACCTTGTGGGCCGCACTATTGGTGAGGACGAGGCCGCCGTCGAAGGAGAGGGAGGTGGGTGTAGACCTGCCTGGAGGCTCCGCGTTTCACCCGGAGGTTCCGCGTCTCCAGCAGCACCTGCACGCAGCTAGGGCGGCCGGCGCCGACGGCAACTACCTGACGTTGTTTGAGACGAACATGGTCACTGTCGCGCTGGGCGAGACGATTGACGTGCTGATGACTGCGACGCACCGCCGACACACTACCACATGGTCACGCTCGCCAACCAGCCGCCGAAGCCGGACCCGCAGATCCCCGTGTTCGTCTCACGAGGCCTAGTCTGCTACGCCGGCGGCGACGACAACAACGGCCTCCTGCCCGTGTCGGCGGCGGCCGTGCCCGTCATTCCCGACTAGCACAACACTATGAGGTCCTACTACTTCCACGGCAACCTCATCGACCTTGCGTACCTGGAGCTCCTTGTAGGGGCTTGTGCTAGAGTTGCAATAGATTTTGGGTCCCTATTTTTTACAGGGCAGCATGCAAATGGAAAAAGTAGAGGCCCAATTTGCATGTTGGGCTTACTGTTCCTTCTATGTTCTCTATTAGCGTGTTTGGTTGCCTGCCTAGAAGACATAGAAGGCCCAATTTGCCTAGCATACAACCAACCAAATGATGTGCTGCTGCATTCAAGGAGAGTATGATCAATACTGTATTCATGAAGAGTATGACCAGTCCACATATAGACAATCGAACAGGCTAATGTGTGTATCCTATGTTGAGTAAAACCAAGGTTTAGCTAGGCGCTAGGCGGAATCTAGGCGCTGACCCATTGCCTAGCGCCTAGTCGGGAGTACTCGCGCCTAGGCGCTCCTAGACGTTTTCCTAGGCGTTTTGGCAATCAATGAGACATGCAGTCACAGACACTCAATCAGAGAGGAGGCGGGGAGCAGGGGAGGGGACACGGGACAGGGGAGCAGCCTGAGAGGGAGGGGTGAAGAACATGGGAGGGGAGAGGAGCAGGGGAGAGCAGCCGCTGGCGGAGGAGGGGAAGGGGATTGACCATGGGACGGGGAGGGGTGCGCCGGCGGGGAAGACCTCGCGCCTGATTCCATCTGCGCGCGCATGCCCTCGGCGTCCGCCTCCGCGCGGAAACCTTCGCGCCCTGGCTCGCTGCGGCAAATTTCCGCGGGCGCGTGCGTCCGCATCCGCTTCCGCGTCGCTTCCACGCCCATCTCGCGCGCCCCTTAGTTCCGCCTATCGCCGAGATGGGCGACTACCCACCTAGTCGAGGCGACGGGCTTCGCCCAGCGCCTAGTCGCGACTAGTCGCCGCCTAGCCGAACTATGAGTAAAACACATCGCGGGCTCTAAAATTGTTTCAAAATTTCATTTCATCTACCTAGGTCTCCATGAATGAACTCTCAAAATTGCACTATCAGTTATTGGAGCTTGTGTGTGTGTGGGGGGGGGGGTTTATTAATTTGAGGACATTGTTACATTCACTAATCAATGGTATTCAAGGATACAATTAACTATATATATACATGCCAAAACAAAAGGGTTATGCAATCGAGCTTTTTTATCATTTCAAGGTTTCAATACACATTCTCTAAGTCTAGGTTTGCCTCTGCTTGTTAAGGCTTATAAATTATAATACATGTCTTTTTAAAATGTTATTTTTTGGTGGCCAAATTTGTCGTAAGTTCCCTACATATCCAAACAGGCCTCACAAGCTTCGTGCAGCGTTCCTGTTTGTTCCGATGAATTTTGGCTTATGATGAAATATTGCGAAAGAAAAATATTGTTCATCCGCTGAAAAGTATTGTTGAAGTAGTGTGGACGACGCTCTATCTCCGTGCTCCCCTAGACATTAGTCTCTCACCGCATCGTTGTTAACCATCCCTACGCTTCTTCATCATTCACCTCGAATATCCTGATGTCTGCTTTAATAGTTGAAGCCATAGGGTCAAAGTTGTGCTCTATAAGTGGAAGTTAGGAGTAGGTGACATACCTATGATAAGTTTAAGGTCAGACCTCATGTGTCATCGTAAGGGCACCCACAATGGGATGTCACCTTACCATGGCCATCTATACACAATGGTGAATCGGCTCATCGAATAAAGAACAAATAAAGAAAGGGCCACGTATGGAGTATATCCCAAACCGAATCATTGAAGAGTCAATTCATACTACATGGTGTGGGACCCATATCTGACTCATCCCTTCTTTTTTTTCCTCTTCGCTTCTGTTCGCTTCACCGGAGACGCGCAGGTCACGACTGTCTCCATTGGCGAGGTCGTGGCCGTCTCCGCAGTCGTCTCCACTGGCAACAAGTTCGCGCAGGTCGCTGTCATCTCATTCAGTCTTCACGTAGGAGCGCGAGTTGCTTTTATCAAAGCCACTGGAGAAGCCCTAAGACAAGCTGCCAGACATGAAGATGTATCAAGGGAGGCCTTGTTTAGTTCACTCTCAAAAATCAAAATCTTTTCAAGATTCTTCGTCACATCGAATTTTACGCCACATGCATGGAGTATTAAATATAGACAAAAATAAAAACTAATTGTACAGTTTACCTGTAAATCACGAGATGAATCTTTTAAGCCTAGTTACTCCATGATTGGATAATGTTTGTCAAATAAAAACGAAAGTGCTACAGTTTCGAAAACTGTTCAGTTTTCGGAACTAAACAAGTCCGGAGTTAAGGAACCTGAGTGGCATCCCATGCTAGGTTAGTGGTCAGCTCGTATAATTTAGTTATATATATTATATCTTGCAGCTAGTTCATCAAATATTTACTATATATGTTTGATCCAAGAAAATATACTGGATCCAAGAAACAAGCATGCATGCGCGCGCAGTGAAATTTTTTTTAAACAAGTACACATGGAGCTAATAAAAAAAAAGTTGGGAGCATCTGCATTTGCAATGTAAATGGCGGGTGAGGGTTTTTTTTTTTTTTTTTTAGTGGTTATAAATGGCGGTTGGGGGGGGGGGCGGGTGAGCGTAACGGCGGCAGGGGGGTTGGAGAA
>Ga0182004_10003117_pt1 | contig 13101 bp, 14 predicted proteins | sample Sormic07211540_1_FD_120479 | JGI IMG/M metagenome (GOLD analysis project Ga0182004, IMG submission 120479) | Endophyte microbial communities from Sorghum bicolor roots, Mead, Nebraska, USA - 072115-40_1 MetaG | ecosystem: Host-associated > Plants > Roots > Unclassified | place: USA: Nebraska...
CTTTGCCTCACTAGTTTGTGTAGGAGCTCCCCCGGTTTGCAAAGTACTAGTTGCATAGGTTTGTGTGACCTTGCTTCTAGATTTGGTTAGGTGAGCTCTTGCTAAGGTAGCACCTTGCTTGCTAGTTTAGGATCTTTTCAAGGTGCTAGAGAACTTAGATAGAGGGGTGTAGTCTTGGCTAGACCGATAGTTTTAATTCCGCATTTCTTTCGGTTAGCCGGCGTAATAAGTTTTAGAAAGGACTATTCACCCCCCTCTAGTCCGCCATCTCGACCCTTCAATTGGTTCGGTATGGTGGTCGATTAGGTAGTGCAGCCCCTGGAATGAGATCAATTTGATGCTCAATCCCATGAATTAGAGGTAGTCCTGCTGGTGTTTCTTCTGGAAAGACATCTCCATAGTCATGCAAAAGATGAGACACAACACTAGGAAGAGAGGTCATGTCGTTAGCTGAAATTAAAATGTCTTTGTACATAAGTACAAAGAGCACTTGTTCGGGGTTGTTCCTCACTTCTCTCATTTCAGATTTTGTGGCTAACATGACTAAATTCTCTCCCTCTCCTTTCTTTTTTCTCCCTCAAATTTGGCTTGTGGCACTCACTCACCGAATTGTGGATGGCACTCAATTTCTATTGCTCTCCTTCCTCTCTACTCACTGGAACAATTTCAGATTTCTTTTGTAAATGTTCAGCCATGATTTGTTGGGGTGTCATAGGCTTGAGAACAAATTTCTTCCCCTTTAGATTGATATTAAACTGATTTGTTCTCCCACAATGTTGGCTATATCGATCATATTGCCATGGCCTTCCAAGCAGCAAGTGACACACCGATATAGGTGCCACATCACACTCTATTGTGTTAACATATTCACCAATCTTGAATGGAATGTTCTCTTTATATCCAATCTTGATATCTTTTGAATCATTCAGCCACTGTACATGATATGGATGAGGGTGTCGTAGCAGCTTCAAGCCAAGTTTATCACCCATCTCACAACTAGCAAGATTATGGCAGCTCCCTCCATCAATAATCACCTTCACCTCTTTATCATGCACCTTTGCTCTAGTTTGGAATAATTTGTGTCGCTGCCCATTTTCAGCTTTATTTGCCTGAACACTCAAGATTTGAGTCACCTCAAGAGCAGCTCCTTGCTCAAACTCACAGTCAGTAAAGACCTCATCTCCGTGGGTTTCCTTCTTAACTGCCTCTTCACTAGCTGATTCATATGCTCCATCATAATTCACAATGTTCACCTGATTATTTGGGCACTCCTTACTTATATGCCCATGGCCTCCACACTTGAAGCTCTGAATTCCACTACTCCTGGAAGTAGAACCCACTGAAGTTGTGGTTGATGCTGCTGGTTTTGAACTTGAGACAGCAGTGTTCTTTCCACAAAAAGTACCCTGAAAATTAGATTGTGAGCCTCCACTTGAGCCTTTTACCGTGGATGGTTCAGCTGCAAACTTTGTGTTTGATTTGCTTCCTCCCGAGAAATTCCTCGTGGATGGTTCAGCAGCAAATTTTGGCATGGTAAATTTTAGTTTGCCAAATCTTTCTTCATGGTTGCCTCTTCTATGACATCGGCGACCAATACTGAGTTGGAAGCGGTTGTCATCAGCCTCATCTTCAGATTCATCATCATTTCTTCGACTATGTCTTCTTCCTCTACCATGAGCAGCCCTCCGGTTCCTCCGACCTCCTCTTCTTCCATCACTATCTTCTCTATCTCCACAATAGTTGCTTGCACCATCATGAGGTGGACGATGCCTTCTGATTTCAGTCATAAGATTCTGAAGATCTTGTGTCAACCTATCTTGCTTTTCTTCCATGCTTTGTCAGAGTTTATTAAATTGTGCTATGGTAACACGATCTTTGATGTCCACTTGACCCATCTTCCTGTAAGGTTAGCTGAATACAAATAATTTGTATTTGTGGAATATGAAAAATTTGGTGGCCCTCACAACTCACCTCTCTAACCACCGAAGCTCTTATGAATTCCTCTGCTGCAGATTACAAGGAAAACAAATGTGTGGTGGCAACTGAAAGTGATGGCAAGGCGAATACAAGAACAGAGAGTAACGATTACGATGGTTTTTATTTGGAGCTTGGTGGGGAGTAATACACAAGGAATGCAATCTGAATTCTAGTTGTAGTAAAGTTAAGTAACGATCCAAACTAGAAGTTCTCTGCCTAGTGCTGATCAAAAGATTCGAAGTGTATAAATAGATCACACACACAAAGAAATTTCAGAATTGATGCAAAGGAGTATGATTGGGATGCAAGTGTTGCAATCAGACCCAACCAAAGTTTTGCACCAAACAAAGATAGCAAACTGGCTGCAGAACTTGATATGAAACTTTCAGCACTTGTGCACATAAACCAACTAATCTTTTAGACTTTCTCTCTGAACCTTTCTCAACTTTTTTTTACTTCACTTTTTTTTACACTTTTTTTTTTCTTTTTATATAGAACTAAACACAGGAATCAGATTATGACACTTGCACAACTAAAGACTGAAATAAAACAACAACCAGTAGCTAGATAGGATCAAAGTTAACACAAAGGATGATATAGGCTATAGAGATTTTTTGTGAGGATTTTTAGATATAAAAGAGGCACAAAGAACACGCGAAGGATAAATGATCAGCAACTAAAACAAAGACTCTAATGGACTGCGATTTAACCGAACTCACTAAAATAACAGATTGAAACAAAGGTCTAAGCAATATATTTTTCTGGCTTTTTGGTGGATAGGACGAAGCAAAAATATATATGTAGTTAGGGATAAAATTCCTACCGTGGTAACGAAAGCTTTGATACCAGATGATGGGTCACGTTGTCCCGATCTTCACGACGTAGGAAGAACACCGATAACTAGCTGAAGAACAGCCAGATAACTTGCTGCAAGCAGCGATAACGAGTGCAACCTGGCAAATAAAACTCGAAGCCAACCACCGTCTTTAACCGACAACCTGAATCGAGGATTCGCCCAACGACACTCTCAAGGAACCAACCAACAAAGCCTACAATCAATCAAGGAATACCTTGAAGGGAGTAGGAGCACCAATTGGGAGCGGATGAAGCCGCCGCCTACGTAATCCCGCGAGAAAATCACAAGAGCAAAGGGGTAGAGATCACTCTCTGGATTTGTTAGCACGCAGCTGAACAAAGGGGTTCTGTATTTCAATTATCAAAAGTCTTGGATTACAATGAGTCTTAGGGGGTATTTATACTAGCAATAGCCCTGCTAGATAGGTATGAAAACGAAATAGAGTTTCTGAGGGAAGTCAATGTGAAAGGTCCCCTCGAAATGGATTCTCGAAGTGGCTTCGCGTGACTGTTGGCCTCCAGAGCAGTTTCCAATAAACTGACCATAACTTTTTATTGGAAAGTCCAAATGATGAACCATTTCTTGGGTGTGGAACTAGACTCAAAGGGCTTTGCAGCAATGTATGCCAACCAGCACGAAATATTGTAGAGTTGTACAGTTTTACTTGGCAAGTTGTACCAACATTCTATCACGATAGACTGTTGACCTTCTGAGCAGTCTGGTCTAGAGGCAATATGCAGTATCCAAACTGGTCGCCACTAGATTCATTGGAAAGTAGACTCGTCAAGCTTTCCAACAAGTTCTCATGGACCTTCATAGCTTTTGTGAGTAAAAAATTATGAAGATTTCTTTGCACTGGTCCATTTTTGACTTCCACTGGTCCGTTTTTGACTTCTTCTGGAACTTGCACTGGTCCGTTCTTCAGTGTCCGATGCATCCTTCTCTTCTTCTATATACCTGAGTACAATCAAGGTACAACACTTAGGTAGTATATAATTCTCATTAATATTAAAATGAAACTCACAAAGTAGCGCGTGGACCTCTTGTTGTAGCTTCTTTGCACGACTACGTGTAATCGGTCCATCGATGACTTGGGCTGGTGTCGGTGTAGGTGAAATTTGAGTGGGTGTAGCTTGACTTGGAGCTTGTGACATCTTGCTTGGTGGCATGGTCATATCAGATAGTTAGCTGATTTGGCTTTCCAAGCATTGTTGCCACACATCAAAGATAAATACGCTTCTTAAGAATTTGAGAGTCTGAGTCATTTGGTGCAGAGGATTTCTGACCAAGATATCAAGGCTTTTGAACCAAGGAGAACATGGAACAAAAAGGTGTCATTTGTCGATGAGGTAGCAAGTTCAGATTCTGATGAAGAACCAATCATTAGCTTAGCAGAATGGGTGAAGAACAAAAAACCGATGTCTTGTCCTTTTGGCTAGAAAGAACCAGAGAAGTTTGCTTTTGATATTACTAAGGCCGATAGGATATTTGATTTTTGCTTTAGGAGGGATAGATTAAATTGTCGCCAAATCATGTGATCCCATCGACAGACGAGTTGAATAGGATCAAGTATTGCAATTGGCATAACGCAACATCACATAGCACAAATGAGTGCAAAGTATTCAGGCAACAGTTGCAATCGTCTATAGAATCCGGGAGGATTAAGTTTGAAAATTCCAAAGCTTAGAAGCCGATGAAGATTGACCAACACCCTTTTCTTGCAAACATGCTGGATGCCAAGGGTAAAACTAAAGTCCTAACATCAGAAGCAGCTGAGAAGAGCGATCGGTAGATCCCCAACACCAGATCACTGCCGACGATGCTAATGTCAAAGGCTTGATTCAGGAGGGCAGCAGCTCTGGGAGACATGGCAAAAACGAGAAGATCGGTATCGCTGTCAGCAACAGGATCGATGCCGAGAGGAAGAAAGACGCCGAAAAGAATGGAATTGGCATAGAGATCACTGGAATTGTCCATTCTTTATTCACTGTTGGGAGCAAAACATCAAGTTACCAACTGTCAGAGACTGCCCTGAGTGCAATGGTTATAATCGGCATGATCGATCAGATCGGTGATATCAGAACGATGATCAACGATTTAATGGGCCAATTAGAGGAACAATGTCAGTTCATGATCGGCTAAAGGGCAGGCTCTGTGTGCATGACAGGCTTGGTGAACGTGTCGGCCATTTTCTAAGAAACCAAGAAAAGCTTGAAGAGATAGCAAATGCACGAGTTCCCGATGAATTTATATTTTGCAGAGATGCTAATACTTATCGGGTGGAATCAAGGGAGGTTCGTTATCAACCAGTGCGGAAGACACAGCTTCTTAAATGCTGCCTAGAAGGATTGACAAGAACGCAGAAGAGGAGGATGCAGCAAGAACGCCAAGAAGAATTGAATAGGGAGGAAAGTTCTTCCAAGTTTGAGGATCGACAACAATCAAATCCCAAGGGAAAAGGGCCATCGACAGATGTTAACATGGTATTCATGTTGCCAATGAAATTTGTTGCCCCTTTTAGTGATGATGAGGAAGTAGATTTCCCAGATCAAATAGCTCAGTTAGCACTTGACTCGATGATAGCTATCTTTGAGAAGCCTTCTGACGATGAAAGACAACATTTGAAGGCTCTGTTTGTCAAAGGTAGGGTTGATGGGCAGTCGATTTCCAAAATACTCATTGATGGAGGGTCTGCAATTAACATTATGCCGTATGCAGTGTATCAGAAGCTTGGCAAAGGAGATCACGATTTGACCAAGACCGATATGATGTTAAAAGAATTTGAAGGGAATGTATCTCCGATTAAGGGGGCTATATGTGTTGAACTAACCATCGACAGCAAGACTTTGCCGACGACTTTCTTCGTCATCAGCGGAAAAGGTGCACATAATTTGTTATTGGGAAGAGATTGGATTCAGCCAATTGTTGTATTCCTTCTACAATGCGCCAGTGCTTGGTTCAGTGGGTAGGTGACAAGATTGAAATTGTCTCCAGAGATTCTTCATATGTCATTGCATCGGCAGAATCAGACACTTATGAGAGGACCAGATGAATTTTAGGGGAAATTTGGGATAAAGACATCCTCAAAGTTGCCGATTATGAAATTCCACCGATCCAAGCAGTCAGTTCTGATGATGAGTTTTAATGGATAGATTCACCGATGATGGAAAGTTAGGTCAAGGGTTTACATCAGCTGATGATTTAGTAGAAGTAGACAATGGATAAACCAAGACTTACTTTTATTAGTGCTAAGTTAAGTTCTGAATGAAAACAACAATTGACCGATTAGTTGAAAGAATATAAAGATTGCTTTGCTTGGGATTATACCGAGATGCCTAGTTTAGACCGATCGATTGTTGAACATCGTTTGCCTATTAAGTTTGTATTTCGGCCGCATCAGCAACCAGCACGCCGATGCAATCTAAATATTCTCCTTGATATTAAAGCCGAAATAACCAAACTTATTGAAGCTAAGTTTATTTGGCAATGTCGGTATGTCGAATGGATTTGTAATGTTGTCCCTGTTTATAAAAAGAATGGAAAGCTTCATGTTTGCATTGACTTTAGGAATCTTAATAAAGCTACGTCGATAGATGGTTATCCAATGCCAGTTGCCGATTTGTTGGTTGATGCTGCGGTTGGACATCGAATTATTAGCTTCGTGGATGATAATGCAGGGTACAATCAAATATTCATGGCTGAAGAAGATATTCCCAAGACTGCATTTAGATGTCCTAGTCATGTTGGATTGTTTGAGTGGATAGTCATGACTTTTGGCTTGAAAAATGCTGGTGCTACTTATCAGAGGGCTATGAATTTTATTTTCCACGAATTTATCGGCAATTTGGTAGAAATATATATTGATGACATGGTGGTCAAGTCTGGAGATTTCATAAAGCATCTAGCCAATCTATGAAAAGTATTGGAGTGCATGAGGAAACATGGCTTGAAGATGAATCCTAATAAAGGTGCTTTCGGCGTATCGGTAGGGCAGTTTCTTGGTTTCATGGTGCATCAAAGAGGAATTGAAATTAGTAGGAGATCCATTGATGCCATTAATAAAATAGTTGCTCCCACCAATAAAACTGAACTTCAATCGTTGATCGGCAAGATTAATTTTATCAGATGATTTATATCTAATTTGTCAGGAAAAATTCGTGCTTTCAGCCCTTTGCTTAAGTTAAAAGCCGATCAAGAATTTGTGTGGGGAAAGGAGCAACAGTTAGCCTTGGAGGAAATCAAGAACCATTTGACAAACCCTCCAGTTTTGGTTCCACCGCAATAAGGAAAGCCCTTCAGATTATATTTGTCTACCGATGATATGGTCATCGGTTCGACACTCATTCAGGAATTTGAAGGGAAGGAGCGTGTGATTTATTATCTAAGTAGAAGATTGGCGGATGCTGAAACAAGGTATTCGGCAATTGAGAAGTTGTGCTTATGTTTATACTTTTCTTGCATTAAATTGAGACATTACTTACTATCGGCCGAATGCACTGTCATATGCAAAGATGATGTGGTTCGATACATGTTATCAATGCCGATTATGAGTGGTAAAATCGGCAAGTTGATATTAGTATTGTCAGAATTTGATCTACGCTACGAATCGGCTAAAGCGGTTAAAGGGCAGATTATGGCCGATTTTGTAACTCAGCATTGCGGTGTAGTGAATGTTTTGGAAATTGTTCATTGGACGCTCTTCTTTGATGCATCTACATGTGATCGAGGGGAAGGAATCGGTGTAGTTCTAATTTCTCCTCGAGGAAAGAAATACGAGTTTTTTTGACCGATTGTTGCCACCTCGACGAATAATCAAGCTGAGTACCAAGCTTTAATCAAAGGATTGGAATTATTAAAAGAAGTTGTTGGTGCCAAAGTAGATCTGCAAACACAAAGGGCTAATACCCGATTCAACGTTAAGGCGTGCGAGCCGATTTGACCTTTCAATCGACAAAGGTGATAACTCGAATACTTTGGTCCCAACAATAGCGATGCGCTCGGATTTCACGGCCAAGAGGTATTCACGCGGAACTTGAGAATTTGTCAAGATTGACTCGATGAATTCCTAAGAACTCGTAAGTAAAAAGAAAATATGCGAGTTGACGAAGTCGTCGAAAAAGTAGATGCTAGAATAATTGTAAAAACTTGTGTTTGATTGATTGTGTGTATCTTACATCGCTACGGGGTCTTATATTTATACCCTGCCGAAATGGGTTACAATCAGACATGACTAGGACTCGAATTCCAAATTGAACAGAATCCATATGCAAAGCAAACTCTAACAACAATGGAAAACATTAATCTATCTACCAGAACCGATCGGCACACCATCACCATCTGATCGACAATCCCTGCGCCTCCTTTTGTGTCCATCGGCAAATCACCTTTCGTAGCCATCAGCAACTATCAGCATCAGTCATCGGCACAGATCCATCACCGCTCCTGGACTTGACCACATTCTATTGTTTTATCATCGGTCGGTATCAACCCTTATCGGCAACTCATCTATCAACTAGTCACCATTTTATTCGCCTGCAGATCTACACCTCATTAACTCCCAGATATGTGTCTAAAGATATGTGTCCAAAAACGGTGTGAACACATGCCCCCCAATTTCAGAATATAAAATCATTAATGCTCTAAAATTCTCCTTAACAATGATGTCTTTTCGTAATTACTCCCTCCTAACAGCGATCAATTGCCAAATCCAAACAACCTTAGCCCGATTCTCCAACATGATCCTCGAATTTCTCAACTTCTTGAACCAAATCTCCTAAATATACGTTCATCGGCAACATTTTTGTTAGAGAAGACTGCCGATGAGCCGACTAGGAGATCCTCCACAGTAAGATATCTTCAAAATCATGACCGCTTGCTGTCAAATCATCTGTACAATCCCTTGATTACCGTGTGAACAGTTACCATATCCACCTAAACACCTTTGGATTTCACAGATACGGCAAAGAGATAAGTCAAAATTGCCCCTGCTCACTTCACCCTATAAATACTACCTTCCTTGGTACTCTTCGTTCATCTTGTCATCCTGCATCCTCAATCCCTCCTTCCTGGCGATGGCACTGTTCGAGAAACTCAAGAACTCCAGCGAGGATATCCTCCAACGACTCTTCGAGCCCTCAATCTCTTCCTCCTTTCAGGAAGAAATGGCCATCAACTTCGTCATCCCTAATGTCAATTCAGCATTACCTTTCTCTTTTTTACCGTACTTTTGGTTTTTGCACGGTTATTTATTTGGTATTTTCTCCTTTTATTTTCTCTGTTTTTCCAACCTTCAATCCTTTAGGAATTGGTCGAGAAAATTGTCATCCCCACTGATCAACCCCACCTTCAATGCCTTGGTATATTGGGGAATCCGGATCCTACCAATTTGATAAATGCAGAAACAAATAGGATCCCCTTTAGAGCCGAGAACTTCTCATTAGATCTGTGGAAAGACACCTTTTGATCCTGGCCCATTTCTACTAAGGGGTGGAGAGATTGGTTCCTGAGAATCGGCAATTCAAACGAAGTCCTATGGGGTGAGCGTAAACTAGACCAGTGCATTAGGCTATCCATTGCCGATATGGAAAGAAATGAATCGCTACTGATAGCGGCTTTGTATTTTTGGTCAGACACCGTCAATGCTTTCTTGTTTGGCCATGGCCCTGCTTCACCTACCCTTGCTGATGTGCTCATGCTCACTAGTTTGGACATATCCACTGCCGATGATAGCCACCTATATGATCGCAAACCCGAGCACAAAGTAGAAACCCATAATATCGGCGGCTGGTCAGGGTACATTCAAAAGTACCAGAAGATAGGACCAATCGGGCAGAGGGAACATGCTATTTTTCTGAATATGTGGCTGGATAAGTTCATCTTCTGTGGCCGATCGGTAGTACCAACCTCCGTCTACTTATCGGCAACAGAAAGATTACCCGATGGCGGCCGATTTCCTCTTGGCCGATATCTGCTCACCTCCGCCTATCACCTCCTCCATCAAGTAGCTCAGAAGCTCTTGTTGGGCCAACCCATCGGCAACCTAGGAGGTCCATGGTGGTTTATAAACATGTGGCTAAATGTCCACATGCACAAACGTCTTCGGTTCGACCTTTTTGCACAATGATTTCCCTGAGATATCACCGAAGAGTATGAACAGGCCGATGAAGAATCGACTACTCGTCCACACCTGAATTTTGGTGAAGCAGCTATAGTTCTTCCTGGCACTGGCGGTAATGAAGACCAGGTCAGCCGATTCTTCCAGACCCTATATGAGGGTCTTCCCAAGGACCAATGAGCATGGATGCCTTACAAAGATCCAGAAACCAGATACCCGCTGGTCTTCCACCCCTTTGATGTTGCCCTCAACAAAGATACCGATTTGATGATGGCAATCATTACTCCAAGGGCTATCCCAGTAAACACCTTTGGTAGCGGAAAAAACTCTAGTCCTACTTATGAGTTTTACAATCCATCGGCATTGGCTCATCAACTGGCTTTTGGGCAGCTGCCGATTAGACTCTGTTATGCCGATGTGGTGAAACCAAGGGAAACTATAACCAGTGGACTTGAGTTGATAAGAATAGCCTAGCTTCAACCAAATGCGAATACGTCAGACATTGATCTATCAGCATGGATTCTAGCCCTCTTCATTACTCATGTGTACAAACAGTGGTGGGAAGAGTGGAAAGAACACATGTTCTGCTCATCGGCTCTGACATACCGTGGCATGATTGACCCTAACTACAAGGTCCCGATAACATTGTAAGTCTTCAACCGATACCTCAGTTCTTTTATTGTTTCTAACCTTATCGGTAACTTACTCTCTCCTTTCTAAACAGGTTGACAACCCACCACCAACAGTCAGTAGAAGTGGAAGACCGATTGAACTCCTCCCATCAGGTCCAATCTCTCTGATTGGTAACAACGCACCAAGTCTGGCAGCTCTAATGCATCCAAATGTGCGTTTCAAGAAGATATCTACCAAGTGGTCAATGACATCCCCATCGGTTGCCGCTGCTACCCTGGCACAGGCTTTTAAGATAAACTTTTGACTTCCTTTTACCTATACCGATTCTGTTCCATACTCACGTAATCTTTTCAGGATACATCGGCTGTTATGGGAACTTCATCGGTAACCTTTATTTTTAAATAAGATTTCATCAACATTTTTTTATATTTGGACTCATGAAATCTTGGTTGTTATAACAGCAGACTGGCAAATCGACAAAGACCAGAAGTGCTCAAACAAGTGCCGATGCCCCCAGTCTAGCCAAGTCAAGAGAAAAGGCCCCAAGAGCACCAAATCACAGCCAAAGCGCCAGAAGATAGCACCATCTTCTCCTCCTCAGCCAGTGTCACCGATCCATGTAGAATCATCACCTTCATCACCAGAGATCCAGACACAGCAAGTACTATCCCCTCCTCAACTAGCACCTCAGCCACAAGAAGCACCAGCCGATGTGCTTGAGCAGACTACCGATCCAGCGGATCTGATCGTATCATCGGTTATTCCTCTAGAACAAACAAGCACTGCACCCCCTCAAGGTAAAGTACTAACCACAAAATTATCACCGATGGATTTACTTTTTCAAATTATAATTACCCTTGTTATTTCTTAGTTGACATCATCCCATCGGCAACTCCAACCGATCAACCTATAGTACCGGCCGCATCTCCTCGTCATAGGCGCGAAATCGCTCTGAAGCAAGTAAGTTTCTGATCTTCACTCTTTATTATCAACATTTGGTCATCGGGTAACTCATCTCTATCCCCTTTTTAGGAACAAGACTCTCCAGACAGATTGTTCTCCTTTGCTATCGACATCTCCGATGACGAGGGTGAAGAGGCAAGCTCCTCTCAAGCAGTGGGGATCTCATCGGCAGAAATCGAGCCTAAACTGGAGGACTGCTGGCTCTACTGCATCAAGATACCGCTCAGCTTGTCAATGATTCTGACCTAGCCGAAGCTTTGTTTAAGACCCTTAGGGGCTAGATCCCAGCCGATGCAGAAGAAGCTCTATTTCAGGCTGCACACTTGGAGAATTGCCAGCTCCAATATCAAAAGGCTACTCAGCGTCTTGCCGATAGAGCTGCTTACGCTTAACTTTCAGAGGAAGTAATGCAAGTAAAGCGTATTGCTGATGAGAAGCACAAGAGCATCGGCATTCTGTAGTCCTCGGGAGACACACTGAAGCAAAATATCTCCGACCTATCGGCAAGAAGAGAAGTCCTACTAGCTGAGCTCAAACAAGTAGAAGAAGCCCTAAACCAAGCTCAGCAAGAAGAAAGCCAGTTGCCTGAGATGCTCAAGACTCTTCAACAAGAACGAAACATCCAGGCTCGTAAGGCATTGCATATGAAAAAGAAGCTGAAGCCAGTAGAGGGTTCTGCCGATGAGGACATTCGAGAGATAGAAGAGGCTGACCAGATTCGCCTACGCGCCATATCGACCATTCAAGCCCTGCTAAATCTGTAAGCTCTCCATCGGCGGCTTGTTTTGTTCTGCCCTTAGAAACTTCTGATCATTCTGGTCTACCCGATAGGACTGTTATCAGCACTTTTTAAAACGTTATGCATGACCTCAGATACATTTCATCCTGCCGATAGGAGTGTTATCGGCACTTAAACTTTTATGCATCCACCAGATGCTTGGGTAATACTTCTTTAGATATTTTCCATTCAATGCTCTGGGGAATTCAACTCCTTTGAGAGTCTCCAAAATATAAGCATTACCAGGAGAAGATCGATTTCTCCGATAAGGACCTTCCCAATTAGGAGACCATTTTCCAAACTTTGAACTTTTTGTCCCAATCGGTAAAATTAATTTCCATACCAAATCTCCGTCGTCAAACTCTTTAGCTTTTACTTTTTTATCATACCATTTAGCAACTTTCTTTTTATTTTCTTCTATACTTATCAAAGCCCTCAACTGATGCTCTGCCAAATCATCCAACTCATCCTTCATCAAAGTAGCATAGTCATCGGCAGCCAATTGATCTTGAAAAGAGGCCCGCCTAGATCCAGTCTTAATTTCCCATGGTAGCACCGCATCGTGTCCATATACCAACTGATAAGGTGAAACTTTGATCAATCCATGACATGCCATCCGATATGACCACAAAGCTTCATTCAACAATGTATGCCACCTTTTAGGATTTTCTTCAATCTTTCGCTTGATGAGCTTAATAATTCCTTTGTTAGATGCTTCGGCTTGTCCATTGGCTTGAGCATAATAAGGAGAGGAATTCAACACTTTAATCCCCATACCGA
>Ga0182004_10003118_pt1 | contig 13095 bp, 10 predicted proteins | sample Sormic07211540_1_FD_120479 | JGI IMG/M metagenome (GOLD analysis project Ga0182004, IMG submission 120479) | Endophyte microbial communities from Sorghum bicolor roots, Mead, Nebraska, USA - 072115-40_1 MetaG | ecosystem: Host-associated > Plants > Roots > Unclassified | place: USA: Nebraska...
TCTCCACAATGGCTAGCGCACGCATGTCTTATCTTTTACCGTCACTTGTGCTTTAGGATTCGCGTTGGCCCTTTACTACCTCCGATTCCCAGCTTCCTTGAGTGCTTGGTTGATTCCCACCTGGTCCTCAGCGCCATTCCCAGGTTCCAAGCGTCACAACCCAGGTTCGACTCCCACTGACATCCTCAATTTTTTTTTCCGACAGTTCTTTTTATTTTTCTTTTGCCTTCCTTATATCCTTTTTCTATGTCCTTATTTTGCGGCAGTTTGTTTTCTTTCTTTTTTGCCTTCCTTATCTCTTTTTTTGTCTCATTGTTTATTTTTACAACATTTTTTCATTACTACTCTTCATTTTTTATATAGTCACTATCATAATGACTTGTTAAATTGCTAGGGTAAGGGTCTACATATCTAGCATTTTCTCTTAGCATGATGGCTTGTCAAATACTTTCAACTATTCCAAATCGCCAAACATTTTCTCTTAGCGTTCAGTTACTTAGCATTCTTATGTTCTAACTGCCTTTTGCAGTAACTTCAATCACAACCAAATCAGGCCTCAGGAGTACTAGTACTTGACAAAATACTATTACTTAAGAGAACAAAAATGCTATATGCCTTTTTATAAAAGTACCATCACCATTCTCAGAGATAAATACATGTATGACCAAACAAAGAAAAGTATATTTAATACTAAGACCAGAACCATCTTGGCTTGTATTTCCTTCGAGACCATAGGTATAAAAAACAACTTAATTTTTCCTAAAATCTCACGTAGTATAGCAGTTCATGGAAAAGTGCTTCGTTCACACGTAGTATAACGTATCCTTCTAGCAAGTCCTCTTAGATCCATATTTTGTAACCATTCTTCTGTGATGTAGAAACTCACATTAATAAATAGGTGTTCGGCACACAAATGACAGAGTATATATGACATGAGTTAAAAAGGGGTGATTAATACATGCTCCCATATTGCCTGTTAGCATAAACTAAAAGGTATTAGATTGGGAATTAATGGGCAAATTAAAGAAGGGGGCAAACAAAGGCAACATTTTGATGAAATGATACATGACCAAAAGCAGAGAAATGTGGTGTATCTGCGGATGTCTGGTGCTCTAGGATGTCAATGACAAAAAAGTGATTTTTAGCATATAACTAAGCGCAGAGAAATGATACATAACAAAAATTTAATGCAAACAAAAATAGTAATTGGCAGGATGAGTACCTTAAATTCTAAAAACACTATTAATCAAACATTCTCATAAACCAACAATCTCTATTGGCATATAACTATGTTGATAAAGTGATTTTTAGCATAAACCAACAATAGAGAAATGCTATAAGTTGCATTTTTGTACATATAAAGATGGCATGTACATACATAAATATGGAAAGTATATGAGGTAATCCAAGTTAAATTGGTGTGCAACAATCTAACCATCATTGATCAATGTTTTCTGCTCCATCTGAAGAGAGGGCATCAAATCCTTAGGGACAACTAACGATGAATGAGGTGAGAACTGATGTACCAGCTACTCAGTGTAATAATGACTAATGGTATCACATCACAAGGCTAAAGATCAATGTTTCGGCACATAGCAAAAAAAACTATTTAGAAGATTGACACATAATAATGACTACAAGGTGTTCACATCACAAGGCTAATAAGACATATCTAATACATCTTAATAGTTCAAAATAGATTCTAGTTAAGAAATTCATAATAACAAAAAATAGAAAATTGATCTTGCAAGAAGCTTGAGGAGAATTTTAGGTCAAGGAGTAAAAATATGGAGTATAAAAGTCTGCCAGCTAACGTTTGCAGAACAATAATCAATAGGATAAAGACATCGGCATGGTAGGTGAAATTCAATGTTAAAAATAAACCTTGAACAAGTATGTCTGAATGTGCTACGGTTGGGCTCAAATCGGAATTAAACTAAAATCACAGTAGAGAAATTAGGATGAAAGCACGAAAAATTATTACTAATTGTGTAGGATATCTGGACTTAAAAGAGATTACAATTAAGTGAAGACAGGGTATATTGCTCCCTAATATTTCACTGCATACCTCCATTAGTTCAAGATAATAGATCAGTATTAGGGATCCCTGTTTCTTTTATTTCAGAAATATATAGTAGAAAATTAGCATTGCACATTAGCAACAATACAAGAAACAAACAATAGATATGTATATGACGATTTATGTGTAAAATCAAATGTTAGAGCTACATACTGAAAGTGTGTTCCCATACAGTTTTGGAAGGAGAATTACAACTCTGTCCCAGCACTCAGTAGGTAAATTGAACTACTCCCTCCGTCCCTGAAAGAATAGATTTCTAGCAAGTTTTAGACAGATTAGCATAGCTGCCAAATGACCAAGTTACCCTTAATTAATATGAGTTTTACCATTAAGATGCACAGAAATCACTGCTTTGGGCTACGAGCTGTTCACGTCATTTACTCATCCAGCCAACTGTCCACCACTAAATGAAGGAGAGAGAGAGAGACGAGGTGTGTGCGTTTTGGATGCCACGATGAATACGAGGCGAGCAGTGGGGACCATATATCCTAGAAATTGATTTATTTGGGGACAAATTTTTAGGCCAGAAATCTATTCTTTCAGGGACGGAGGGAGTATCAAAATTGATGACTGCATGCAAATTTAGATAAAAAACTATGGCATATCTTCAATCAAAAATAAGTTATAATAAAATCCAAAGCACCATAGTTATATGAAGTACAATACCATTAATGCAATTTCACGAGGCAGAGAGTATTAGTTAACTTATATTACCATCTACAAGGCAGTGCATTGAAAAAAGTATAAAAAAGGTGTTGTCATATGGGATCTGTACAACATATTGGCAGTGCAAAAGGCTGATAACTTGGTGTGAACTGAAATAGTCCATAAATTCATCAGAACACAACAGACATCGTAAGATGAAATATATCATCACTGCAAACTCACATTTTTAACCAAGTTAATCTCGTATTCATTAACTTAGAACCTCTCTACAAGTTAAGTGTAGTTTCTTCTAGCTAGTAATTAATAGAATAGAAGACTCGTACAAAAAAGTAATAACCTAGTACAAATTAGTATGATGAGCAGAGGTAGAGGAAACTAATGTAGGAAATAAAAAGCCAAAATAATAAGCATAGAATGGTAACCGCTCATTAAAAATTATGACAAATAGTGGCCTCAGTAGTATAGACTCATACAAAAAAGTAATAAGTACAAATTAGTATGATGAGCAGAGGTAGAGAAAACTATTGTAGGAAATAAAAAACCAAAATAATAAGCATAGAATGGTAACCGCTCATTAAAAATTATGACAAATAGCGGCCTCAGAACCAATTCTCTACGTTCATATGAATAGTGGTCTCAGTAGTATAGACTCATACAAAAAAGTAATAAGTACAAATTAGTATGATGAGCAGAGGTAGAGAAAGCTATTGTAGGAAATAAAAAACCAAAATAATAAGCATAGAATGGTAACCGCTCATTAAAAATTATGACAAATAGTGGCCTCAGAACCAATTCTCTACGTTCATATGATCTTGTTCTTGGAGCTTAAGAGCCATAGACAAAAATTCCAATAGCATGAAAAGGCACCAAGGTGAAAAAGAAAAACAACACAAGAAAACATAAGGTCTGTTTTATAGTAAGAACATCACTAGAAAACTGTAGGTACCTAGTCCCTCACAAGAATTATAGTAAGAACATCACTTGAAAACTGTAGGTACCCAGTCCCTCACAAGAACAAGATCACTTTTCCATCACTAAATTGGGGATTTTCATCATTGGCCACTTATCTAAGAAAAGCCTTGCTAGCTTGTCCAGCTCATGAGAAAGAAGGCTTCAACTTTCAAAAACAAAATACTAATCAATGCTCAGATTAAAAACAACCATCATAGCAATAGACATCGAAGGATGGGAATACAATGAGTCAGATGTAATTAGGAAGGAGAAGCCAGGAATAATGAAATAGTAGTAGGAATCGTGCACGTACAATTTTACATCATGGTAAGCGTGCTTACCTCTTACCACAAATATGCAACTCCAACTATGTACTATTAATTTATAAGCTTAGATCAATGGAAATCCAAAGATGATTATAGGTTTAGATACAATCTAGCTCCTGAGAGAGTGTGATAGAGAGGACATCCAACCCATAGCAACTCTAACCAAAAGAACTAAAGAGTAGAACTTGAAAAGAATATTTTATACTGACATTTAGATTTCTTTAATATAGACTATGAAAATAATCAGAGGCGATTCTACTGAATAATGGATGTGCTCACTGCAGATTTTTACAGCTACAGCTATGTTTGCAAAGAACAAACAATATCCATTTACTATGTGTAACCATGGATACAAATATATAATTTAATCTCAGGTTGCAGTACTAATGAACATTTGACTAGGTTAAACTTATCAAACGTGCATAAAGGACAACCTACTGTAATCTTAGGAACCATACCTATAAGCATTATACTTGTTGGGAAATAAAACAATACTAAAATCTTTTTAAATGACGCTAACACAAGCCATTCCATTCTTTTTAAATGAGGTATACATTAATATTGCTAAAATAAATAAATTCATCATAAAAAGGAATATTACAGGATGACATAATCATAGAGAAATCCAAAAGTGGAGGTATGGAATATGTTCGTCTAAACATATGACCGACATCGTCAGTGAGTAGTTTGACAAAAAAAAATAGACAGATGCATTTATTCCAAACTGCCACAAAAACAAGCTATCAGAGATGTGCTAGTTTTAAGCAAAAAAGAAGCAAAATCAAACTGCGAGACATTTTGGGATGAACAACCAACTAAAAGTGATTAGATCAATTGATATTCTATATTGAGAAGCAACTTGACTATCACACTTAAATGAAAATAGTTGAAGAGAGGAGATCTGTGAGGAGAAATTTGCTACTAACGACAAGGCAGCGGACAATGAGGAGATCTGTCATGATATGTGCTATTTGATTTACCACTGCATTTAATCTTTCACATAAACATAAGAAGTTCTTGGGAAAATCAATATCTGCTAAAATTTTAGCTATATCTAACTATTAGAACTAAACTTAGTAAAACTAAAAGCAACATACCAATAGATGGCAAACTGAATGCACATACCAGAAAATTAAAATATTTGCATCTACATTCAGTCATGAATTTATTTTGTTTGAAATGTATCGAAGAAAAAGGAAATTTTGTTTGCCGAATAAATAAAATTAAACTTTTATACTTAAATTAATACCTACTCACATCTAACAACAATTTATTCATACGCACAGGTATACTAGATGACTGTGGGAAAAACAACACATGTATATCTTAGATGTTAAGAAAAAGCTAAAATGCTTAGTTTGAACAAGATAAGGTTAAGGAAGTTCTATAAACTAATTGTACTCTCATGGAAGAAGACATTGCTAAATTTTATGACTGTAAATTTGCACCATGAAGTCATTGAATAGAATGTTGATATGAATTATGATCTTGTTCTTGGAGCTCAAGGGCCATAGACAGAAATTGCAATAACATGAAAAGACATCAAGGTTGAAAAGAACAACAACACAATAAAATATAAGGGTCTGTTTGGTAGTAAGAAGAATAGCACTAGAAGACTATAAGTACCCAGTCCCTCATAAGAATAAATATCCAGCATTAACATGGAGTCCATTAGCACAACAAATAATTAGTTATAAATATTGTTGAAAATAGGAAAATATTAAGAATTGTGACAAATAGTGGCCTCAGAACTGGTCCTCTACGTTCATATGATCTTGTTCTTGGAGCTTAAGGGCCATAGATAGAAATTGCAATAGCATGAAAAGGTATCAAGGTGAAAAAGGAAAATGAGTGGACGGGAAAGAGATGGGTGAACATGAGGGGTTGACCAGCGCGAATCTTGGAGAAGCTGCAGCCGTAGGATAAGGCAACCCGGTTTTTCCAGAATGGCATGCGGATGCATGCCTTATTCCATCGCAGCAGGTCTGTTTTAGTAAGAACATCACTAGAAAATTGGAAGTACCCAGTCCCTCAAAGAACAACTGAACAAGATCACTTTTTTATCACTAAATTGGGAATTTTTCATCATTGGCCACTTTCAAACAAAAAGATCAAATTAATTTAAATGCCATAATTAGCAAAGATGTCTACAAACACTTATGGAATGTGAACATCGATCTATTGTGAAAATTCTTATCCTATTTGTTGGTTCAAATTTGTCCTACTGGTAGATCAAGAATTTGTGTTGCATATTTTAATATGCTTCATATCAAGCTTCAGACCATGTGCCATCTCTTAAATGCAGTGAATTAGTATGAAACCAAAATAGTTGAAGGTTGTGCATAGATTCATCGCAGGCATTAAAGGATGGGAAACAAAAAACTCATGATGGCTTGTTAAATTGCCAAGGTAAGGGTCTACAGGACACTCTAGCATGAAAATCTTCTATGTGAAACCTATCGCTATTAAAACTAGTAGTCCATATCCAGCACCTTTCTAATCATGTAAAAAAGGAAAACATGTTAGGAAAGCGGTGTTGTTGTAGTATGAGTATTAATCTCAAAATAGAATACGGTTAAAAATATATGTGTATGAAAAAATAATAAGATATAGATCAGTATAGGTACATTGGAAAATAGAAATTAGAAAACATGATAGACACACACCATATTCATAATGACTCGGTAGAGTTCTTCAAAAGGCTAAATAAGAAAATATTAAGACACGTAATTAGTTAGTACCAGTAAAAATGCAAAGAGGAAAAATAATGATAACAGTGATTAAAAAGAGGGACTAGACGAAATGGTACGAAGAAAAGGATATGGATATTAAAGTAATGTTGTGGAGATGATTTAACTGCAATATACTATATCCAGGTTTGTAAAATTGAGAGGCTATAATATATTATACGAAAGAATAAAAACTGTAAAACGTAGATACTCATAAGTAGGGGAATGCACCTCTAGTTTTAGAAAAAAAAACATGCAAACATATCTAAAAGGTCATGTTGTGTAACCAAACATCCACATTAGCTTATCGAATTAGCAAAAAAAATTATATCCTAGATGCATAAGCATGTTGCAGCATAGAGAGTGAATCGTAGGCACAATGAGTAGAAAGTAAATATGCATTTTACCTCCAACGCATGAAATGGACATAGCTAAATAATAGGAATATCATTAAGCAGACTTAGTGAGAGTGAATTTTTGAGATGCAATATATCTCATGACAAACATTATCTGATATGGATTGTTTATCATATAATATTTGAATGTGGGTAGGAATAATCTTAGAAGAGTTTTTTTTTACAACAGAATAATCTTAGAAGAGTTGATGGTGTGCAGGTGAGATACCTTTTATGTAACAGAATCAAGCATGTATGAGACCTAAAGGCCACTTAGGGAAGGAACAATTAAATTTCTCACACCTAAAACTCTATTTTTTAAAGAAAACACACAATTAATCTGATGGTTAAAGTAGTTCAAAGATTGATAAAAATATCAAATCACCTAAATCTGGATCTATAGGACAAAAAGCAAACTGCAGCAGATATATAAAGAATTGAAGAAAAAATAATTTACAAAATAATCGAGTAACTGCAGATGAAAGATCTGTCTATGTTTGAGGTGACTGTACACTTGAAGATTGATAAAAACATTGAATAATCCAAAATTGGATCTATAGACAGAAAATAAATCGCAGAAGATATAAAAAAATTGAAGAAACAAAAATTAATATAGAAGAATCTAATAGACTCAAATGAAAGATCTATGGATAGACTAAGGTACGAATACATCTAGAACTGAAGATACACAGTCAATTTGATGAAAGAAAACTTTCAATCGGTTGCAGACAGAGAGAGGGACGAGTAGAGGGGGAGAGAGAGGGAGAGAGAGATGGAGAGTCATGGAGAGACAGAGAGGGAGGGAGAAGACGGAGGTAGAAGACGACTCATAGAGGAGAGAGGGAGAGGCCTCAAGAGAGACAGAGACAGAAAGAGATAGAGAGGGAAAGGCGGCGATGGAGAGGGAGAGACGGAGAGGGAGAGGGAGAGACGGAGATACAGAGAGGGAGAGGGAGAGATGGAGAGAGAGAGGGAGATGGAGGGAGACGGAGGTTGAAGAAGGCTCGGGGAGGAGACAGATGGGGAGCGGAGATGGTAATGGATGGGGGAAAGTAAAGTGGAGGATGGAATGCATAGAAGGTTTAGGAAAGACTGGGGAAAAGGGCCGGCGTGAATCTTGGAGAAGCTGTAGCCGGAGGATAAGACATGCGCCCGCATGCCGTTGTGGAAATACCGGGTTGCCTCATCCTCAGATTGCAGTCACAACACAGGTGCCTGTGCCTCCAAGATTCATCATCTGTTGCGGCTATATCGTCTTGTGCTACCGCTGTCTCGTCCCCAATATTTCTTCTCTGCTAATCTGCCTCCCTTTTGTGCTTCGTCTGTCTGTCTTGATCGACAGGAGGCATTGGTGGTCGCGTTGGCGTCAGAGTTCGCTATGTTGCATCCTAGCTGATCGACTAAATGCACTACTGGGACATTGATCCTTCGGTAACTTATTTTTCTTCTTTTGCCTGGCTTGTACTGTGTTTCCAAATATACTCTCAGGTTTTGTCGATCATGGCAGATAGGTTGTTTTTTTTCTTCTCCTTTTTACATTGTTCCAAGTGGAAAGAAATTTGACTTGTTTTGCATTTGCAGATGATACCTCGCTTCTATATGGGCCACTTTGCCTCGTGCAACTGATGCAAATTAAAAAAAATTAAGCAATTTAGGTACGAGAAATCACAAAGGAAAGCTGAAAGTACCTATGGCGAGCCATGATTTGGTCCACTGTAGGTGTGTTGTATTGTTACATCAGTCTCATATTCTCTGGTGACTGGGTGCATGTTTGCAGAAAAAAGGTGATTTTTTTCTCTGATGTCTTGGAACAAAGAATATGTGTATGTAAACTGACAACTTATATATCTTAGATAGAGTACAATTTGATTGCATAAACAGAGTGTTGTCTTGAGAAATACAAATAGACTGAAAACATATTTCAGTTCGCATAGTACATGATAAGCAAATGTACTAAATATGTGGCACTCCATCAAAGTGTAACTTCCTAACAGCAGTTTGCATTGTGGCATCTTGATCAACTCCAAATAGTAGACTTGTGTATCCTCCTGGTATATAAGGAGTAGCCATTCCAGAAGGATTTGCAATTGAATTCAAGTGTGACATTGTGGAAGGAGCAGCCATGATTGGCATTGTGGAATTAGCATATCCACATTGCATAAAAGGAGCTGTCATGATTGGCGTTGTGGAATTGCCATATCCACCTTGCATGAACGGAGGAACCGCTAAAGATGGCCCAACATTAGAATCCTGTGTCATAGCATAAAAAAGTGTTCTCAAATCATACTTGTAAGGAAATAAATTATGAAAATAGCTAATGCCTTACAGTCATCTGCGTTGGATCAGCATGTTCATTTCTTTTCTGTATATCATTATTTAGATCTTCACCTATAATACAATATATAAGATATTAGAAGACTTAAAAAATTATAGACATAAGCGAATGGTAGTGGACAGATCACTACCTTTCTTCTGAGCAGTCTTCTTCTTCTTCTTCTTCCCTGGATTTTTTTCAACAACATTTTTGAAACGTGTATTCTTTGGACCTTTTATTACCTGAGGAATTTTAAATGATATGGCACCATTTAATGGTTCTCGGGCACATTCATTTGGAGTTGCAGGAACCTCGTTGGATTTTTCATGCATCTCACTTAGATAAGTATCTGCTTCCAAGCTCAAGTTATGTATGGCTTTTTGCAATTTATCAAGAAGTTCTTTTGAGGGCAAACACTTCAATGCAAGAGATGTCGCCTCTCGAGATATAACTGCAACCTGTGTTTTCAAATCCTCCTTATCAGTTCCTTGTGTCTCAATATAAAATCCAGTTTTCGCATATTTTGTCCATCTAGGCAGTATATATTGCGATGGCAAATTGTATACTCCATTCATATTGAAGACTCTAAGAGCATGCTTGCACAATATTCCTGTAACATATAGTCGCCAATTTGAATAACTTAAATTATAGGCTACAATGTAAAAATTGAAATGTAATAATATGCATACCTATGGATTCAAACATCCGGCAAGAGCATGTAATATTGGAATCATCTTTGTTGAATACTACAGTTGCTCCACGATTAGACTGCATATACTTAACAAAGAATGTCAAGTTTGTCCCAACAGCTTCCAACAATTCAGAAGACAATGTAAATTGTTTTTTAAACTCTTCCTCAAACTCCGAATACATTCTCCTTGTATATGATTCAGCTGCAGTATTCAACATAGGTAGATTTGAAATGTAGGTAACTGGATTCTTTTGACGTGACTTAAAATCAGCATCCAACTCATTTGCACGTAGACTAACTGCAACCTTCTCACATTCTACAAGGAGTTCAGAAAGACCGAGTTTTCTACGAAATCTTTTCTTAAAGACATTATTCATACCTTCACTCCTTTGGGTAGAGTTCATGTCTGCTGTAAAAGAGTCACGATATACAGCAGCCCACTTTGCCCTCAAAGCATATAGGTTTGCCATCCATGAGTTATTCTCAAGATTATATTTATCTAACAATTCATGCCATTTCTCTATGAAGTATGTCTCTGATCTGTCTTCGTAAACACAATTCTTGAAATCTAGTAGGAACTTGTTATCCGACTCATGAATTACATGACTAAGATGTTTAGCAGCATTTAAGCAAATATGCCACAAACAAAGACGGTGGCTTGTATTTGGGAATACATAAGCAATTGCGCCTGCCATAGCTGCGTCTTGATTAGTGAAAATTGTGCTTGGGTGCTTTCCTGACATTGCTGTTAGGAAGGTTTCGAAAAGCCAAACAAATGATTCAATAGTTTCATTAAATAGAAGCGTACACCCAAAAATTATTGTCTGCTTGTGATGGTTGGTGCCAAGAATTGGAGCAAAAGGCATTTCAAACTTATTAGTTTGAAATGTCGTGTCAAATGACACAACATCACCAAAGCATTTGTAATCCATGATGGACTGACCATCTGCCCAAAAAACATTTGCAATACGCCCATCCTCTTTGTCTACCTGAATCGCATAAAAAAATGTAGGATCATGTAGCTGTTTATTTCTCAAGTATTCAGATAGTGTTTGTGCATCATTAGCTTCTAAGTACTGTCTCCGTTCGCGACCAATCTCATTATTGCAATCCATCTTAGACATAGGCATTTTGTCTTCCCCTCCATAAAACTCTTTCATGAATTCATATACTTGGGCTGGCTTCATTCCGGCTTCACGTATCTGCCCAATTAACTTTATGTCTGCCTCTACAATCTGTCGTTGGGATCTTAGTTTGTGTGACTTTTTTGGACTAGCAAGATAGTGGTTGTGTGCTTCTACGACCTTTTGCACTGTCCAAATCCCCTCCCTGCTGATACTAAACTGAACGCAAGCATCACAGTCCGTCCTTGTGACATCCTTCTGTGATAACTCATTTTTTCTATGTCTCTGGTTACTACAGACTATTTGTTTGTGACATATACTACCATCTTTGCGGTGCTTTGTCCTGCTCTTTCTAATACTAAACCCAACCTTACCGGCATATGTGTTGTACATATCATAAGCCATTTTCTCTTATTGAAAAGTCATTCCAACTTCAGGTTTCATTAAATTTTGCCGAGCTGTATGAATCACCTCCTGTACATACCGCTATCAATTAAAGTACTATAACAAAACAAAATGTATTTATTACCTCATCACGTACTTCATCCTCCATTGATCCAGACTTATTATCATCGCCATGAACACTGCCATCGACGGTGTTGATGATCTCGACTCCCACGGTAACTGATGCAGTCTTCTATAAAATATGCACAATATATCCATGACTAAACACAGATGAACAAGCGAGACGTCTAAACAAATACACAACCTGTAATATATAATCTTCATCTTCTCCACGACAGCCATAACTACTGCCGACGGCTTCGATTGGTACCACACATGATGCCTCCATTATAGAAGATGATGCCCTCATATCAACAGTTGTGGCATCTTCTTGGCCTTCAACGTCTGCCATGGAGACTGCTTTTGGATGGAAGCGACGACAGCGGCGTGCAACTGTACGCACTACCTAGGGCTCGATGCAATCTGTTAGCATGTCGTGCGTGAGAAAAGCATATTCTAATTAAGGACTTGAGCCAATCTGGAGCCGAGCCGTCCGAGCCCATGTGATGGAGCGCTCCTGTACAGAAGCCATTAGATAGAGCCGGTGACACGCGGCAACCATCAATGAATGGTGCGCATGCGAGGCGCAGTACGCCCACGGTGCACCCAATTTTTTTCCCAGCAGCGACGACGAAAGCCCGAAATCACGACTGTAGAAGTGGGGAACAGTAGAGTAACGGCTAACAGGGGGCCGAGGGTCAGCCGTCAGGTAAACTGATCGCACCGGTGACCAGTCACCTCCCCTCGAAAAGTCAAAGTTTTTATAAACTAGCATCATGCCCGTACGTTGCAACGGAAAAAAAAATAAAATACTGATATTTGAAATTTTAATGTGTTATATACCACTACTAAAAGATAGTTGAAATTCGAATGTGATTTGTGCCACTACCAGAAATGATAGATTGATAAGATGCTCAATGTGTTAAATAGCAATAGCCATCAACCCGTATGAAGCAACTTAACTGTGATAAAGATACCGATAATTGGAACTTAGTGATGAAACTAACCTTGGATCAAGAGACTCGGTACAGCGAATTTAAAAGACTATATGATGTGTAGCGTCTAAAAAGGATAGGAGAAATAAGTTTAAAGAAGGTGTCTCGTCAATATTTTAGGAATACTTGAGAGGCTACTTGGAGTAAGAGAGTGGAATCTTGCTATGAAGATATAACTACTCAAGAAAGTGAACAATATTCAAAATCTACGTCTCTTTGATAACCGTCTTCCGAATCTCGAGGACGAGATTCATCTTAAGGGGGTAGAATTGTAACACCCTAAAATTTACTCCTTTTGAAATATAGATAAAATTATTTAA
>Ga0182004_10003119_pt1 | contig 13094 bp, 7 predicted proteins | sample Sormic07211540_1_FD_120479 | JGI IMG/M metagenome (GOLD analysis project Ga0182004, IMG submission 120479) | Endophyte microbial communities from Sorghum bicolor roots, Mead, Nebraska, USA - 072115-40_1 MetaG | ecosystem: Host-associated > Plants > Roots > Unclassified | place: USA: Nebraska...
GTATATATTTTCATTCTTATATTTTCTTTTTTTGATAAAATATTACTTTTTTTTTAATATTTATATATATATATATTTTTTATTTTTTATATATATATATATATATATATATATATATATATATATATATATATATATTCCAATATCAGTTTTTGTGCATATGTACATGTAGGTTCCATCTCATGTGCTCCCTCCAAGTATCTTGCATGAGGCCCTGAAGGAAGTGGTGAAACCCCTCATGGAGAGCATAGGCCTTCTTCAATGTAGTATTAATGGTCTTCAGCGTAGTGTTGACCAACTCAAGAAATAGAAGGCTGAATTTGACGTGTTTGGTGAGCACCTATATTCTGTGGTTCAGAATGTGAACAACCTCCAGAGCAAGGTGTGTGGCGTCATGCCTCCGCCGCGAGCTAACAACAACTAATGGTGATGTGATGTTGTGTTTACTTTTGGTGATGAAACTATGTGAATCAAAACTGTGATGACTTGCTTTTGTTGATGATGTAATATGGCAGTAGTAAAACTCTAATGCAAACATTGTGATATAGTATCTAATGTCCTCCAAGTACTTTTGCTGAAAATGCATCCACCTATGCATTATATACATAAATATTATTGCTGGTTTGTCAATGGTTGCAGTGATATTTATTATCAATAATTACTTGTACATTAATTTGTTAATCACATACATTAATTCCTACATAGCCTAACTTGTATCTACTGCAATTTACATGCCATTATCAATGCAGGTACTGTAGACACGCGAATAGAACACACATATAGTACAAGTACAAGTACACGAGATACGTGTTGCGAACAACCATATGCATGAGCATAGGTGTCTGTAATAAGAGATGTTAGTCGAGACGCATGTTATGAACAAATATTTGCAAGAGCATACGCGTCAGCAATAAGAGATGTTACTACCGACGTGTGTACTATACACGTCCGTATGCGCGTGTTGATCTCGCCGAGCTGGCAACCGTGGCCGACGACTTATTATAGACACAAGTCAATATAACACGTCTGTAGTAGTACTACTTTAGACGCACGTACGTGGTGATATCTGTAGACACTAGTGGAACCAGGGGTGGCCAGTAGGGCCGTAGCCACCCCTAACACAGGGAAACGTTTGAATATCATGTAAAAACTTCATTTTGTATAGCACAAAAAATATTATTCCACCTATTTTTTATGAGAATATTATGTTTTTTCGTTATGAGTACTAAATAACATGAAAAAACTTTGAGAAATTATTGAGACATACATTTGGTATATATTATCATATTATAAGGTGTCACCATATTACTTGTCCCCCTTAATTAATTAAAAGTCCTTGTTTCGCCACTGTCTGTAGAGGGAGTGTGGATTTAACACTTTTTCACACAGTAACTACCAGATAATTTTAAACTCATAGTGATAGGTAATCAGTACATATTCTTAAGCAACAAGCCAATCACCATTGAATTTTGAAACCGCTTGGTTGTATTATCAACGGGAAGTGATATCTTAGACCTAGACCAGAAATTTATATTCAAGGTGCCTAACTCTCTATCCTGTTCACGTCTGCAGCCTTATCTTCTCTCTCACTCTTTTTCTAGCCTTATCTCCCCGGCCTCTATCTCTCTCTCCGTGTACCTCCTCTCTCCCTAGCTCGTATCTCCTATCACTGCGATCCTCAAACTCGGTGACCCAGCGTGGGTTGCAGCCAGCGGCCATGGCGTGGCTAGCTGCAGAGGACGGCCCTGCACTGACACCCACACAGGTGTTGTGGCAGGTATATAGTAGTCTAGGCACGGCCGGTGCTAGTTTTTTTTTTTTCTTTTGGTTTTCTTTTTGTTTTGTGAAAATAGGTATCATTGTTGGGCGAGCAACTGACAGTCGAAGGCTAGCTAGGTCTATCACTGCTGATTTTTCAATGTCTGTATCGAAATCTGTCGTGTTGTGAAGATGAATTTTGAAACCCTCCGTACATTAATTTGTGGACGGAAGGAAGGACCGAGTATGCATGCAGGGTCCAAGGTAAGAGATCCAGATATATACACATGTAAGGTCTTGTTTAGATGTAATCGAGTTTATATTAATAGTCATCATGTGTTGGGTAAGATTAGGTAGTTTAGAATTTAAACTAAATTACATCTTAATCTATCTCAACACACTTAGATTAATAAAATGAATCCAATAGCATTCAAACACGGTCTAATGAGAATAATACAATTGGACGCGTCAACGTCTCGCGCACGCTGATAAATCCAACAGCCGTGCAACAGCTAGCCTAGCTAGCATATGTTGCATATGCAAGCGTACGTCTGGTAATGTCGTTGCCAAATGAAAAAGGGAAAGGGACCTCACATGGGCGGCGTACGTACGTGATATGATGATGCGTACGTGTGTGTATGTGTATGTATATATAAATATATACTTCTACGTGCTATGACGTCGCTGGCTCTCAACACAGCAAGCACGTATATGCTATTGCTATATCATTTGTTGATAGCTTAGCTAGCCTCCTCCTAAACCAGTGTGGTGTGTGGACGGAACGACGACATCACGACAGCATTCTGGTGTGTGCGTGTGTGTGTGTGTGCAAGTCATGCAACAGTGCAAGCTCTTGCAATGGGCACCTTGCATTGTGAACAGACATCGAAATAATTAATATATATAGCTCAAATTTAGGCTATGTACTTCCAATGACAAAATATATGGTTCCCATGAATATAGTTGAGGTCTATATATAGTATGTATAATATATATAAAACCCTTATTATAAACACAGTATACCATACCACCAACATGTTAATTAAACAACTTGATCGATCGGTCCAGATAAGTATGACCGGACCTGATGAAACGAGAAAAAGGAAAAAAAATAACGAACGAACATGCCAGACAAAGATGCTTCAGGAGTGTCTTTTGTTGGGTGATATGATCTTGCTTCTGAGGAGGTAGTAGTAGTAGTGAATGAAGTGTATCTGTGTGTGTCTGTCGAGTGTCGAGTGAGTGTTGGACCTCGGACGTCAACGACATGTGCATCAACGACCTCTCGGCCGGCGGAGCCGTCAGCTAGAGGAAGTCGACGCTGAACTCGTCCTCCAGCGCGCTACGGGCGAGGTCGAAGCAGGAATCCGGCAGGTCCCGCCGGATTAGGAAGCCCGCAGCAGCGCCGCCGCTGCTGACGTTGTGACCATCGAACCTCGCCGCCGCCGGGTGCTGCTGCTGGTGCTGCCAGGGGCTGTACTTGGCCGGGTCGAACTGCTGGTACACCGCCTCGGCATCGCGGCCGAACATGTCCATGTGCGGCGGCATCGGGTCGCCGCCGACAACATTGTTGCCGCCGCAGGTCCAGGTTCCGTTGCTGTTGCTGGAGCTGTCGCCGCCGCCTGTGTAGGCGCTATACGTCGTCGCTGCGTCGGAGACCACGTCCACGCCGCCGTAGTCGCAGAGGTGGTTGTCGGACCGGCCGAAGGAGTGCGCGGCGCCGTAGGAGCCCTGCTGCATTGTCGGGACGTTGGTCACGGAAAGTGGGTCGAAGCTGACGGTCGGGGAGTGTGGCGCGAGAGGGTCGTCGCTGCTGGCGGCGGCGGCGCCCATAGCGGCGAAACATTGGTCGTCGGTTGATGAGGCGAGCTTCTTGTCGTCCTGATGACGATGCGGCGCCACGGTGTTGTCGTCCGCGGCGACGACGACGTCGTCGTCGTCGTTGAGCGGCTTGTGCGTGGCCGGGTCGATGCCCCGCTGCCGGAGCTTCTTCTTGATGCACGAGTTCCAGAAGTTTTTAATCTCGTTGTCCGTCCGCCCCGGCAGCTGCGATGCGATCTGGGACCACCTGATGGATCACGTACAATCACATATATATATTCACATGATGCATGTGTGCTAGCTTATAGTCATTACATGTATGTATGTAGTATGATGTGGCTGTAATAACAAACTGAGTGAGATTATTGGCATTGTTGATTTCAAGTGGAATGGCTGCCTGCTAAGTGCTAAGTTACTCCAGCAAAGAAGGAAGAGCTAGTTACGTTTTAAATGCATCGATGCAAGCCATGTGTGTCGTTATTACTAATTTAATTACCTGTTGCCTAGTATCTTGTGGAGGCTGATGATGAGATCCTCCTCCTGCTGGGAGAAGCTGCCCCTCTTGAGGTCAGGCCTCAGGTAGTTGATCCATCTCAGCCTGCAGCTCTTGCCGCATCTCTCCAAGCCTACACCAAAAAACGTTCTCTAACTATATCGATCACACAATGCAAGGCAACAGCAGGTGATTATTAATATATCAAGCAAATTAATTAATTCTGCATTATATTTTGTGACGATTATATATATATATTGAATTGAAGTAATAGTATACTCTATATATACTCTATACAGTACATACCTGCGAGCTTTGGGACTGAGCTCCAGCAGCCGACGCCATATCGGATGATGTGATTGTAGAGCTTCTCGTCCTCCTCCGGCGACCAAAGACCCCTCCGCAGCTTGGGCCTCGTTGCCGCCGCCTCGCGCCCCATGGATCGATCTCGGTTGGATGGGGCAGCTAGCGAGGCCGGCGGCTGGCCGGGCAACTTACACGCTCTAAGCTGCTCTTTGCCCACCGCGCACCGCGCGCGCGCCTGCCAAGCCCGACTTGTGCTGTGGGATCAGATCATGGATCAGTTTCTTCGAGACTAGTACCGCAGGGCGCAGAGCAGCAGCAGCAGCAGCAGCAGCCGCCAGTTAGCGGCAGGTGATGGCAACAATGATTATGAGACGGCCTGGCGCGCTGGCGGGCGATATAAATTAAAAGCGACGGTTGGCTCGCTATCTCAGCAGCTCAGCTCAAGCTCAGCTTAGCTCTCTGAGCAGGGGACAGCAGGCAGTTCGATGCTTGAGATGTAAGCTAGAGATAACAGACTGCGATCATCTTATTAAAGTGGAGCTGAAGAAACTATAGCTTGTAACTAAATAAAAGGGGCAAGAAAAGCAGCAACCAGTCTGTCTCACTGTCTGCGAGCAAGATCGAATGAGAGAGAGAGAGAGAGAGAGGCCGGGCACTCTAGCTAGCTACTAATAAAGTGAGGTTGAAGCAAGGTAAGGTAAGGGCACAAGGCCCCCGTGGGCTAATGGATGGATGGGGTTGGGTTGGAGGAGATTTAAGGAAATAAAGCAGGTAGCTTGAGGTGCGGGGAAGAGAGGCGATCAAGTACAATAATCCCACGATGCGACAACAAACTCCATCGATCCATCGGCAGCAATATAATGGCCATGTCATGGCAATGCACGCTATTAGCTAGTAGCTAGCTGCATGTGGGGGCAATATAATGCCGCAATGGCAACGAGCATCAGTCGACCACACCACATGCATTATCGCCGTCTCGTCATCATCATCGCCAATTCGTCATCTCATCGCGACAGTACCTGTACGGGGTAAAGGTGCTTAGCCTTTTTAATTATTATTGTCATTAGCTAACCTCCGTTGCCTTTTCCCTTTATCGTCATTTCCCTTCTCTCCATCGTCCCGGGTGAGTGGTGGTGGTGGTTGGGATATGACACGCTACGTTATAAGCTTACTACACATGCCATATGCATTTGTTTGGTATAGCTCAACTTCACTAGTAAAGCTGGCAACGTTTTTTAGTGAAGTTCAGCTGTTTTGAAAAAGTGTTTGGCAAAATAGTTACTAACAACTTAATTATGATGGAGAGAGAGTTGGGATAAGCTACTATTTTCAGCTTCACCCTAATTCATATCTTTGTGAGTGGAGGAGAAAAATAACTTGACTCATAAAATTGTTCCAACAATAAGTGTAGCAAAAAAACAGCTCACAACAGCTTATTCCAAACAGACTCATACATGCACCGGTGAATCTAGAAAAGCACAATAAGGAAATGCTAAATAATATATGGCTATAAATCTTACGAGCCTAAAATAATACAGTATAATAGAGTTTTAAAATAAAGAACACAAATAACGATATAAATTGGAAAATGCTCAAGCAATATATGTACAAACATAGAGGGTAGAAAAATATTATCAAATAAATTAAGAGCATCCAATAACCAAAAAGAGTCCATATGACTTTACATTTCCACACACCACTTTGACCACCGTCCTTAATTTTACATAATTTAAAAATATGCATGCATTCTACACAAATCAAAATTACATTATGAACTAAAATAAACTAAAAAAATGACATCATTCTTTTTTTTTTTGAGGGAACGGCGAGGAAAACCCCCCAACCTTTCTTCTTTTATTTATTCATGAAAAACGGAAAGAGAGTACAAGAACACGAGGGGTGCTAGAGGAGATACCAAAGCTCAAAAAAGAAAAACCAAAAATATTAAGGGATATTCTCTAACCACAGTTGGAGCAGGCCAGCACGGCTAGGTTTGGATTTGATGCAAATCAATCCAAATTATTCATGCTTGAAGTGAAGTTTCCAGTTGACCAATGAGCAAGCTTTGCCATCGAAGATTAGATCATTTCTGGAGCACCATTGGACCAACAGAATTTTTCTTAGCTGCATTTGCTGATGGCAGGGAATTCATTGACTGACTTAGTGATCAAAACTTCTCTAAACACTGGGCTGGCAAAATTGTTCCTTGCAGTAATAATCATGTAACATCATTCATTCTCGAGGCTATGTTGCATTGTCTTTTTTACTTAATCCTGCTCTCTTTAGTTCTAGTTCTACTATTCCACACATCTTTCTAAGTAAAAATATATTTTTGTGCTAGACTATACTATGCCATATGAATACTTCTAATTGCCACTACCACAAAAACGGTTTTAGGAGACAATTCTACTACATATGGTATTCTACTGCACATTTTTTTGAGAGTCGGTGATTATTATAAGAACTCAAAGTTAGGGTGTCACAAACCGATGATAATGGTGACTACTCAAAGACAGATTGATCTAAAGCAAAACCTAACTACTGAACATATAGTCTAAGAGGTAGACAAGAACCCCTATTTGTGTTCCTAAGGTATCTCAAGAAGTTACAAGGTGTTGATATTTCTAATATAATTACAAATAAGAAAATCAAACCCTATCCTAGTAAAGGCATTAGAAATATTTGGGATATTTCCTAGCATTGCTTAAGTCAAGTTGTCATCCCCAAAGCAACACCAGAAGATGTGGTTGTACTTATGATCATGGCACTATAAAAAATGAATGAAGGTTATACACAAGCGCACGGATAAAATACACCCATAGTAGCATTTCACCCAGAAATGTTCCATGTATCGTTATTTATAGTTTTACCACTAGAAAGGCACTTGGAGGTATGAAAGCTATATCTTATACTTGTGATCAGAGTTTCACCAGATCAATACTTGAAATAGAGATCAATCATATAATAAATAAGGATAATTAATAACATGTCAACATATTGCACATTTTCCTACTTGGGCATGATTCTAGAAAGAACTAGAAAATAGAGACTAACTCCTAGGGTTATTTAACTATAGGTCATTGAGCTACCTTAATTAATGCAACTATATTTAGTAATCATAGCCATGACTTAACTTGTATCCATACACAAGAGACATTGCTTAGATGGGTTCAGGAACATAGCAAAACATCACCCCACAACTCAGCATTACTAGTCCTATATTTGGGGAGTGGACTACATAGGACTCAACAAAGTTGTCACCTTCGTGATCTACCACATGACCCACAAAGCATTCGCAGATAGGCATTGTCTAAGCACCACGCTTACACAACTTCTACCACCCACCTCCGATATCAAAAGGTAAGCGCTATACGAACAAGGTCATAAACACAAAGCTAATCCAACTATACTAAACATATAATCAAAGTAGGCAATGAATATTATAATTATAAATATATAATTATACCAATTCATATCAAGTATTCGACTCATACACGAACTAGAATAAGAACTAGAGGGGAACATGAACTAGACAAGAACACGATGAACTAGACAAACTAGAACAAGAACAAGATGAACTAGACGATCTAATTGATGAACTAGAAGTATAAAAGATGAACTAGAAGATAAACACAATGAACTAGAAGACAAATAACTCAAATAGATTAACAATATTGAATACAAGAGAGAAGTATACGGCTTTACCTAACCTCCTCGCGACTAGATCCGGAATCCAAGTGTTGCTTGACTCCTCAATTCCTATTCTTATGTTCTAGCTATACCCTAGTTGGTGGAGCTCTGAACTATGAGATATAATGGACTAATTGATCGATGCTTGATTCATGCCTCTAGAGGGGCTGCCTCTGTTTATATAGCCCGGTGGGATAAACCTTAGCCCTTGGATCAAACTAATATAGAACAAGGGTCAAGATATGTCGTAGAGGTCAGTTGGAGGCCATGTGAAGGAGAGGAGGCTGCCAGGTGGGCCTAGGCTGGCCGGCCTAGCATATGGGGCCGCCTGGCCCCACCTAGCCGCCGCTGGTCTCCCGCTTTGTTCCTGTGTCTTCTGGTGTCTTCTACATCCTTCTAGTGCCTTTTTCCAATCTGTATGCGTAATGAGTCATGTCATGGATGGATTCTTTCCTTCCCTAGCTTTTTGATATATCCGTGAAAAAGATTATTTCGTAGAGCTATGGATTCTTGTCGTTTAGTCCTTGGTCTTGTAATAGATGATGGTTCTAGGGTCTTCTAGAGTCTTTCGGATCGTATCCATTGAGGACTTTCTCTCTGGTGCTCCAAATATGTCAAATGATATGTTCGTCTTGATTGTCTCGGTGAGCTCTCCACAATGGTGTACTGAGATTCTTCACTTGAGATACTTTTATATGGTGAAATATTGAATATCTTGCAAGACAAGTGAGAACAACACAACTCGTGGAACTTGTTAGAATAAACACCTATAACCTTACTTTATAATTAATTTTAGATCTCTCCTTTGGTTAGTCGATGGTTGAAAATTAGAGTTAATTACCATCAACAAACTCCCCCAAGCTTATCCTTTGCTAGTCCCTTAGCAAACAATAGTTCTTGGTTGAATAAGATGGATCAAGAGTTGCTACAATACTTTCACACCTCAAAAGTACACCAATGTTCAAACAAGAATTATCCTCTGAGTTAGAACAAATTATTTCAACTTCCAACTTGCGCATATTACCTTCAATCGTGGGGCTTATAGCTTTCACTTGGGTCTTGGATAGTTGAAAGGCAGAATGATTAAGTCCAACACTATGTCTCTAGCTCTTTGATCTACCTTTATTCTAGAGTTTTTGTAGGTTTTTAAAATAAAACTCAGAGATTCCTTTGTTTGGTCCTTTCAAGTCTCTCATATGTAGTATTTGTGGATTCCACTCTAAGGTAGATTATACCTTCCCTTTTCTCTCCCTATGACTAAGGTTTATGTGGAGCTGAATGTATTTCAAGGATATATAATACTTACCTTGCATATATTGCTTAATCAATCTGGGATCCTCAGAGGGGAAACCATACTCTTAGATCATGATGTGCATGTGTGTGAACCTATATATATATATGATGTGGGTATGTATGTGGTGGTGGATATATGGTACAAAGGGTGAACATGGTGAGGGTGAAAACAATGGTAAGAGAACATGATGAAAACCTTGTCTTTCTTTGATTGCTCATTGAGGGGATATTTTTCTCTTTTGAAATTTGAAGAACACTTGGGCTAGATATCTCTTCTTTTTTCTTTATTCTCTCCTTTTTTTGAACTAGCCTTCCAAGCTTCTTTTGCTGATGAATGTCGAGATATAATAAAAAGGACTGTTGGAGCAGTTTACGGATTGGCGATGAAAACAATGATAACATTTGATAAAAGGGAAATATTTTTGGTTGTTCAATTCTAGGGTAGGAATAGAACATTTTTGGTGGATCTAAATGGAAAACATGTTGTTGCATACTTCTAGGGTAGGAGTAGCATATTTGGGTGGAGTGTACGTGATCTTGATCTTGGGAGTATGTTGAACCTCTTGATAAGGGTCTTTCACGGGTTGATCAAACTCAATACAAAATAAGTAGCCTATGAGCTGGTTTTCCTAGTCTAGCAAACATATATAGGGCTATGGTAGGAATTCATCACTCATCATACAGGAACTCATCATGTGATAATTTTAGGTTTTTCAAAAGATAAATCTTGAGAACTCTAGTATCACTAGGAGCAACATAAATAGTAGCTCAAAACCATTTCATATCAGAGTCATCAATCACCTAGACTTAGATCAAGCTTTTGCAACCCACAGGTTTCAAGTTAGGGCGAATATTTATGTCAAAGCAATCTTATCCTAAAACTTTGAGAAAATTTAAGGTTGAACACTAGGCACTTGAAAGGGATTACGGCAGAGCAACTATTCATCATTTCCATGTAAACAAATTATCTAGAGCTTGATTATTCTAGGGCAGGTAAAGCAAACTTGTACACTCTCTCTTTTTATTACCTGATTATTTAATAGCTAATAGATATAGTAGACTCTCTTTATTTTATTTTCTAGGTTATTTATATTTTAAATATAAATCACACATAAGGAATAAATACTTACCTAGATATATGAGGAATGCTCCTCCCCAAAGCTAGATGTTGACATCGTCGTCTATCTTGAATCTTGATAGCGTAGATGTTCTCCATCCCTCTGGGTCTCTAAGGGTGATGAAGTGATCCCTCCCATAGTGGATGAAAACTTCTGGCTAGTCTTTCTTCTTGTTGAATCCTGTCTTAAATAAACAACAACGCTCATGGAATAGATTAAGCATTAGGTGTAAAACTATTTATGCCTTATCTGCTCTTAGAACTTTATAGATTTCCAATTAAACATTTTTTATCAAGACCTTAATATTTTTGGATTTTCTATTTTGTATGCAAAATTATTTTTGCGCATCCACAACAATTAGCTAAGACTTACTTGCATGGGTCTTAAGTTTTTTATAGATGCAATGCTATGCTACAATAAAATATTTTTTTATTTTATTTTTAATGCAATGGAGAAATATGCTAAATGCTTATGAGTGAATGCAGGAAAAATAAATATGCTAAAATTATGTAGGGAAATAAATATGAGGATAATTACCAATGTAACCTTTGGGTGAAGGTTCGGAGATTTAGGTTCGTCAAACGGGACCTTTTTGGCTTAATCAAGTACTTGAGGGGGTGTGTGACGAGGCAGAGTTCTCCCCTGTTTTCTCCTCTTCTGTTTTTCCTGAGTATCTGGTGAGTTGGGAGATAGCGATTCCTCTACTTGCGATGGAGTGCTTGGTGGTGTTATCTCTTTTCTTTCTCCATACTTTCTTGGTCTTTGGCTTCTCTTCCTATGGTTCCTCATCCAGAAACTACTCTTCTTCTTTGGCCTCTAGGGCAGCTTCTCCTTTAACAACTTCCTTTTTCTGATCAATCCCTTCCTTCTTGTTGGCTTATTGTTCTTGACATGGAGAACGACGTCTCCTATTCCTGTTCTTCTTGGGCTACTCATAAGTAGTATAACTATTAAAATAACAGCACAACTTTTCTCTAAGGAAATGAAAATGGATTTCCCCTTGCTTCATGTAGATGATCACGCTGGTGAAGAAACGGTCTTCCTAGGATAAGGTGGACATCTTCTTCTTCACCCATGTCTAGAACCATGAAGTCAGTCGGAACCTCGTGATCCCTGATCTTGACTATTATGTCTTTGGTTATTCCCTTTGGAAATCGAAATGATTAGTCCGCCAGTTGCAGCTATAAATATGTTGGGCATAAGGGTCTATCATGATATAAATGTCTATATGTTACCGTAGATATGATGTTGACGCTTGAGCCGATGTCACAGAATGTCTTGTAGAACATGCTTCCTTTGATCATACAATCAATGGTAGGTAGTCTAGGATCATCCTTCCTCTCAAGGTGTGATGGAGGAAAAGTAGGGTTAGTGGGTGGTTCAATTGTATTGACCATCCAAATGGGCTCTTGATTAGGTAGTTTTGCTTTGCTCTTCCACTTCTTATCGTTGTTCTTGTTTGGAGTAGGTAGGACGCCTTCATATGTGTAGACATTCTTCTTGATTGGAGTCTTCTTTTCTTAAGGCTTCTTCTCTAGAACCTTCTACTCTGGAAGCTTGTCCTCTAGAATCTTCCTCTTTGGAACCTTGTTCTTCTTTTCTAGGATCTTGTCATAGTCCAAGTAGTCATATGAGCATTAAGGTTGAACTCGGTTTGTGAGTGTAAGATGCTTGAAACAGAAATCTCTCTTTAGTATTCCCAATGGTGAAACAGATCTTGGTAGTGTCTGCGTAGATGATAGCTTTAGCTGTGCTGAGAAATGGTCATCCCAAAATGATGGGTGCACTTTCATCTCATCATGTTTCTACTACCACAAAGTCTACTCGAAGAGCCGAGTATCAAACTCCTGTGAGAACATTCTCTAGAATTCCCTTGGGGTAGCACAATGTCTGATCTGCAAGTTGTAAACACATGGTTGTGTAAAACAAAGGTTCACCTTGAATTTTCTCATAAATTACCTTTGGCATAATATTGACATTTGCTCCCAAATCACATATGGCTTCGTTGAAGGCGTGAGCTCCGATGCGGATGGGGATAACAGGTCTTCCTGGATCTCCTTTCTTTTCTAACATATCCTCTTCTCCCCACACTGGTCTTGGCAGTCTAGGTGGTGCGATGAAGTATTCTCCTGCATTGAAGATATCTACAAGATTCACAGTTTCTAATTCATCCAGATTCCTTGGAATCTTACCTTTTTTGGCCATGGGTACTAAAGCTGCTAGCTCAGAGATTTGAGATTCTATCATCTTATTAAAGCTACGTTGATTCTTTATGGAAGAAGTAAAGCTATCCATTCTATTATTATGGATTCAAGAATTTTATCGTTGGAAGCTATCTTTCTAGACATATTATCAATAACATTATTGTTGACACCGTTTTTGAGCACGTGTCCATGATTGGTAAAGTGTAGGCCGACAAGATAAGATGGCAGTACTTGATCTTCCGGGTAAGTTGCCGATGAGGATGGTTGCCGATGGAGAGATGGCTGAACGTGACCAAGTCCATAGGTAATGATGTGTTTGTGCCGATGGCTACAACAAGGCAATCTGCTGATGATGCGGGGGAAGAGTTTGGGAGTTGCCGATCGGCTTGAGGAGGTGTTCCAGTTTGTCAC
>Ga0182004_10003120_pt1 | contig 13094 bp, 13 predicted proteins | sample Sormic07211540_1_FD_120479 | JGI IMG/M metagenome (GOLD analysis project Ga0182004, IMG submission 120479) | Endophyte microbial communities from Sorghum bicolor roots, Mead, Nebraska, USA - 072115-40_1 MetaG | ecosystem: Host-associated > Plants > Roots > Unclassified | place: USA: Nebraska...
ACTAAACTCCCAACCGACTCACGAACAAAAGCACTCACCTAGAAACAAATCTACATGTATGCCACGATTTGTTAGCGGGTTAGGATCGAGTTAGATCTAAAAACTATATGCTTCACACGATTACAGGAAAAATTTTAAAAAGCTCGTATTTTTGGTTTACGTAAAAAAAATCTGGGATGTTACATAGGGGGTACAATACAACTCGTGGATTTCACAACGTGCAGATTACCTTCGTCTGCGCGTGTTTCATAGGGTGCACCGCAACGGTGCTCCCTTCCGCTCTGTTTTTTCCCCCCTTGACCATTGTGCGCGAGCCCGAACACTGCTTGAACCGCGCCTCGCGTGGCAACCAAAAAAATGTCCTGCTCATGAGCTCGAGTGCTTCTTAACAGCGTGTTGATTTCCCTCGACCTCCAGCGCGTTCCTGGTAGCACCAGCACGCATTCACGCACGCACAAAGCAGAAAGCACGTCACTGGTGGCCTGGTGCTCCGTTCCGCAGCGAGCCGTCTGACCCGCGACTGGATCGGCAAGCGCCGGCGACTACACCCAGCGTCAAACGATACTAATTCCTTTATTATTAGTGCGCCTCCGATGAATGGCGTACTTTGACTGTTCTGGATGCCAAGCAAGACTCACGACCTCTTCGTCGTCCGACGGGGCGGCTTACTCTGTTCCTTTCACATTTCCAACCACGCACTCCGCTCCCTCCATGGATGGCTCCACATGACTGTTGCCATCGGCAGCGTCTGATTAGGGCAGGCACCATGCACGTCATCACCAATCATATTTTTCACTGGCCGTCCAAATCACCGCCATAGGCATAGCAGTATAGCACATCCGCTCCGGCGTCGCTCCTGATCTGAAGACACACGACTCCAGCCGTGGGCGTGGACTCGTTTTTGGTAGGCAGTGGGTTCAGACCAGTAGCAACAGCAACTTGATGCATATCCATTACTCCATTAGCCGGCTATTATTTTTTTCTTTTAACGAAATAGACACGGTAGCACTTTCGTTTGTATTTGACAAATATTATCTAATCATGGATTAATTATGTTTAAAAGATTCGTCTTGCAAATTATAGGTAAACTATATAATTAGTTATTTATTTTATCTATATTTAATTTTTGTCGCAAGATTTGATAATTTGAAAAATTTTACAAATTTTAGTACTAGGCTACTACTGTTCCATCACTGTGATTCGCTGGACAGACACGGACCGGTTTTCCCAATCCTTTGGAGGCCACGATGTACCGTCACGGGTGGGGTTTCTGCTTTTGTCGTTATGCTGCTGCACGGGTACTCTCGGGGTAGGGTAGGCTGGTCGCCAAAGCGCACGCACCTCTTGTCCGTCGCCAACTCGCGGCATGCCATGCCGTGACCGTGAGAACAAGGCAGGCAGACAGGGCGACGGCGCCGATGTGTGCGGGCGCTGCCTGCATATGCAGTGCCACGGCAAAAATCGCCCCGCCAAAACAGAAATGCCACGTCCACGTACGGCGTCCGTGTCGCACGACACGATCCGCGCCGGCTCACTCACGGACGTAGCGAGACGGTGAGGTGTGAACGGGCGGGCCGTGGCGTCCCTTTCCCGGTGGTTCCCGCTGCCATCGGCGCTTTTACGGCCGGGCAGCAGTCCCGCTCGCACGGCCCCGCGCCTCGCGACGGGTCGACGAGACGCCGGGACATCAATGCCTGGTTCCCGTCGACGCCGACCCGTGATCGGCGATCGCTAGCTTTGCTTGCCGCGAGTCCGCGACCGCGGGCGGTGTGCGTGTGCGTGTGCGTGCGACCTCCGGCGGGTGCTGACGAACGGGCCGCTTACGGCGAAACGGGAGGACAGCAGTACCACGCACACTGCTACTGACACGGGCAGTGCGGTGATATCCGATGAGCAGGAGGAAAGTAGGGGCAGGTCCGGGCTTAATCCCTGCCATGCTGACGGCGTTCAAGTCGCGTTTATGGCTGCTGAACGGGTGCCTAACACACAAGGTACCATTAAGTTGGGGTTTACTCAAAGTGGAACGCGGTGTGTGAATTGTAATTAATGGATGAAATGAAAAATGGTTAAGGCATCTTGAATGGCAAAGGGGAAAAAACATGACCACGAAGATCATATGAAAGCTAAATCAGAATCTCTGAAGTCCAACACGATCATCCAGAAATATCTATCAAACAACCCCATTCTAAAACCCTACTCAAAAGTTTTGGAGGAATTGCAGGAACTCTTGCGTTCTAAGCAAGTCCCTGCGTAACCAACCCACAACATATGCTATTGTCATAGCGTCAAAGTAGCTGGTCTCACTCTCGCGGTCTCGCCCTTTTGCTTTGAGCTGGAAGAACCAAGTGAAGAAACTTCCCACAGGATAGACGCATTTCTATTTGGTTTGACAATAAAATGCTCACGAGACACTCTTCGATCTGGCGATTCCTCTACACGTTTCGTTGGACACAGCACAGCAGCAACGCCCCCCACTTGAGCCAGGAAATCCGTTCGCCGCTTAAAACGCTGTAGCGCTACGCTTTTGCCACCATCAAAACGTCGACCTGTCCGCTATGATTAGGCGGCCGAGATTGCACGAATCCTGCGCAATGTCATTTTAAATCCCCTCTCACCTAACCTCCTTTTTCGTCCAGTCCTCTTCACTCTTCCAACAAAGTCTCCTTCTCCCGTAACGCCATTAAATATTTATAGTCACTAGCAGAATTTAGATAATTCATCGGAACAAAAATTGAATTGAAGTGAATTTCAAAAAATTACGAACGAGAAGATAAAATAAAATGACAGCGAGAGGAGAAAAAGAAAAGAAAGACGCGAGGGAGGAAGGGGAAAAGGCGTGAGCGAGGGTCGTGTTTGACCACCACCTCCCCTTCTCCGCTCGTCTCGTCTCCCACCTTCCTTCCCCGTTGCCTCCCCTCCCCCCTCCGCGGCCCCGTCGCTGCTGGGCTTGGCTTTACCACTGGCGGGTTCCCACTCGGGGGCCAGACGCCGCCACCGCTGACTCCGTCTACACCGAATCCCCCCCGCGCGATTTAACCCCTCTCGCCTCGCCTCGCCTCGCCGTCTCCGCTTCCCTACAACGCGCACACCAAACGCGCACGCGCTGTTCGTTCCTCGGCCGCTCTCTCCATCTCCGCCCTTCTCCTCCCCCCTCACAGATCTCCGCGGGCCGTGCGGTTCCTTGACTCGCCTACTCCGGGGCTGTCGGATCTCCACGGCGGCTAGGGAGGAGGGATGGGCAACTGCTGCGTGACGCCGAAAGGAGCCGCCGACGCCGGCGGCGGCAAGAAGAAGTCCAAGGAGCCCAAGGAGCCGAAGCAGAAGAAGGGCAAGAAGCCCAACCCCTTCTCGATCGAGTACAACCGCGCGGCGCCGGCGAGCGCGCCCAGGCTGGTGGTGCTGCGGGAGCCCACGGGGCGGGACATCGCGGCGCGGTACGAGCTCGGCGCCGAGCTCGGGCGCGGCGAGTTCGGTGTCACCTACCTCTGCACCGACCGCGCCTCGGGGGAGGCGCTGGCCTGCAAGTCCATCTCCAAGAAGAAGCTCCGCACCCCCGTCGACATCGAGGACGTGCGCCGGGAGGTGGAGATCATGCGCCACCTCCCCAAGCACCCCAACGTCGTCACGCTCAGGGACACCTACGAGGATGACAATGCCGTGCACCTCGTCATGGAGCTCTGCGAGGGCGGGGAGCTCTTCGACCGCATCGTGGCGCGGGGACACTACACTGAGCGCGCTGCCGCCTTGGTCACACGCACTATCGTCGAGGTCGTGCAGGTGAGATTTTGTTTCGATACATAGTAGAATCATTACTATTGGACAGCAAAATTACAAATGAATGTCGTTATATGTGTTTCAGTTACTCTCATTATGCCTCGTGGGGTCAGTTTCTAGTCATCACTAATATGATAGCTTTCTCAATAGTTGATTCGATAGGTTATGTAGTAGTAAATGTTTAGCTGTGTCCACTCTGGCTACTAATTTAGACTATCATTCCTTGGCTAACATCTTGTAATTAGATTGTTTGTAATTTCATTTCTTCAGTCTTTAACTCGTTTATAATCAGAACGATGAGATGAGTTAACTTGTTCATCTGTTATGTCTTGTACAATGTCAGATGTGCCATAAGCATGGAGTGATGCACAGGGATCTCAAACCAGAAAATTTCTTGTTTGCGAACAAGAAAGAATCAGCGGCCCTTAAGGCCATTGATTTTGGCCTGTCTGTATTTTTCACTCCAGGTGCAGTTTATGTTCCTTTATCTATTTGTCATTTTGCTCCATCAGTCATTGTCGATGATGTCATCTTGTTGACAGTATGATCACTGGACTGTGGTGGCCTGTCTTATCTCTTTTGCTTCTTGGTTGCATGGCATATGTTGAAGTACTGAATTTGAATTTGTGTAGGCGAACGGTTTACTGAGATTGTTGGAAGTCCTTATTACATGGCTCCAGAGGTGCTAAAGAGAAACTATGGCCCAGAGGTTGATGTTTGGAGTGCAGGAGTGATTCTGTACATTCTTCTTTGTGGTGTCCCCCCATTCTGGGCAGGTTAGTTTTCTATGGAATGATGGACAACTGTGATACATCTGTATACAATAGCAGTTTAGAATGTTGAGAATTACAAAAAAGAATATATTCTAATCTCTTGTAAATTCAAATGCTCAATATGGCATACTGTGGACTGATACTCTTTTTTCTTAACATTGAATTTGGGCCTGGTGATTGGGAGATGGGGCTGTAGAGCATAAAAATGCATCTTAATTTTATGTTGTTAAATGTTTTTGACATTTTTTTTTGTTTCAATGTTGCAATGCAGAAACGGAACAGGGTGTTGCTCAGGCAATTATCCGATCTGCCATTGATTTCAAGAGGGATCCATGGCCAAGGGTGTCTGATAATGCCAAAGACCTTGTCAGAGGAATGCTCAATCCGGATCCAAAACGACGATTGACAGCTCAGCAAGTGCTTGGTAATAATCATTCTCACACTAGATGACTATATTGTGTTTTGCTTGTTTTTTTTTCAACCTTAAACCAGTGAGAATTATAATCCTAGATTTCTGAACCTTGTGTTAGCATTGATGGAAGATAATGCTATAATATTTCATAAGTGTTCTCCCCTATATATTTGTCTGATAACCTTGTATCTCCATCCAGATCACCCATGGTTGCAGAACATTAAGAAGGCTCCAAATGTCAATCTGGGTGAAACTGTTAAGGCTAGACTTCAACAATTCTCTGTGATGAACAAGTTCAAGAAGCATGCACTTAGGGTACATTTTCAGTCTGACTTAACCTCAAATGATACCCCTTCAATTGTCATATTTGCTCTGGAATTTCTCACATCTTTGAATACAGGTCATAGCTGAGCATCTTTCAGTAGAAGAGGCTGCTGACATAAAGGATATGTTTGAGAAGATGGATCTTAACAAGGATCAAATGCTTAGTTTCGATGAGCTGAAGCTTGGTCTGCATAAGTTTGGTCACCAAATGCCTGATGCAGATGTTCAAATACTAATGGAAGCTGTGAGTTGACATTCTTTTCCTCCACAACAGAAACTTAAACTTGCACCTCTTTAATATTGGACTCTAGTTTTTTGTTTTGTTTTGTTTTGTTTATGTCAAATACCTTTAAATAATATTTTATCAACCCGTTTTAATGTTTTCCTGGGCCTTTTATATTTACTGTTTGTGTATGTTGTGCCAGGCGGATGCTGATGGAAATGGGTCCTTGGATTATGGAGAATTTGTTACATTATCTGTTCATCTAAGAAAGATTGGAAATGATGAGCATCTGCATAAGGCATTTGCATACTTTGACCGGAACAAGAGTGGTTATATTGAAATCGATGAACTCCGTGAGTCATTAGCTGATGACCTTGGACAAAATCATGAAGAGGTTATCAATGCCATTATCCGTGATGTAGACACTGATAAGGTTTGTACTTCTTGGTCAATTAGTTGTAAATGTATGCTAGCTTCTTTCTCATTTCTCGTTTAGCTCATTTGGTGTAATGATTAAAACGCTGAACTCTGTGGTACTGAGTATCTCAAACTGTTTTCATTATCTTGTTCCCCAGGATGGCAAGATAAGCTATGATGAGTTTGCGGCGATGATGAAGGCCGGAACAGACTGGAGGAAAGCATCGAGACAGTATTCGAGAGAGCGGTTCACCAACCTGAGCCTTAAGCTGCAAAAGGATGGATCGTTGCAGATGACGAGTACGCGGTAGCCGATAACACCCATAGGCAAGTTGTGAATTACAGATGGAAACCCTGTGTAGATTTTCTGGTTGTTTGTTGACAGCTCTTCTGCTCGTCCTGATGTTTGATGATTGCTTTCTATTCTTCGCTCGCCGCCTGTTTGAAGCATTAGCTAGAGGGATTGTTGATGCTACGATTGTATTTAGACTGCATGATCCACGCCTCACTCATTTCCACGCCTTATTAGGGCAAAGTGTACTGTACAAGAGAAAGAGGGGAAAAAGATTAGGAAGTTGTACGCATTTCTTAACTTCTGTTTATCCATTTGCTTGTGGGTTGTTCTTTAATATCCTGATGACGAGTTCACGCGTGTGGTGCTCGATCGATAGCGGTTGTTTGAACCTGGATGGAGGAATTGAATTTACGGGTCAAATTTAACGGATGAAGACATGAAGGTGCTTCACTCCAAAGTCTGCTGCTTGACCACGTCTCTGATTGCCAATTTCCAGAGGTGTAGATGACCTATATGCCATATATGGAGAGTCCAGCCAGAGATCCATTGAGATATACAAAAGAAATCTTTGAATCTTGGTCATTGTGAGCGTAGAGCCAAACGTGACGTTTTCCTGTCCATGCCTAAAAAATGAGGGCACTGGCAATTTGGCGTTCAAAAGATGGGACAGGTGGGTTTGTTTAGACGTGACATGCTACTACGTTTGAACACACAATTTAAAGTTGGACTGGTCAACAGCCTGCCTATTATGACGCTAAAACAAAAGGGAAACGTAAACGCGCCTGAAAAATCGGCCGGTGCACGTAGCTGTCCGGGACCGGGTTGCCCTCGCTGAGGCACCAGCGACCTGACCGAGCGGGAGTTGCCGGCTTTGCTGCTGCCGGCCGCCCTGCAGCTGACGTCCACGAGCTCCTCCCTCTCTTCGTCTTCGGCGAGAAGCAGGTGCGGATTAGGTGCAGCCGCGGCGGAGGCCGTTGGTGTCCCTTGTCCGTCCGTCCTGTTCGCTTGACTTCTCGTGCGTGCCCGGTTGAGTGGTTGACGCTGCACACGCACGTACGCCGTCTGCTGCTGCTGCTGCCTGCAGGCTGTTGTCATCCCTGTGTGATCCGCTCGGATTCGTGCGGACGCGGGGTTGGTCCCGGTGACCGCTTTTGTCAAAGGATTTAAATGGTGGTTAAGGGACACATCGACAGGGGCGACGTCAGTACAGTACAGGCAGCACGCAGCAGGAGTCTTGCTGCGGCAGGTACTCTCGCTTGATGAGAACTGAGAGAGACGTACACGCTGATCCCAACCGATCGATGGCTCCCCTTGCAAGTCAAGTTGCATGGGAATGCTAGTATTGTTCACTCACTGGTTGCCCAAGTTCGATGACAGCCTTCCCTTAGCATCAGAAAAGCAAGGGCATTAAGGCCTTGTTTACATACACCCAAAAATCCAAAACTTTACAAGATTCCCCATCACATCGTATCTTGCGGCACATGCATGGAGCATTAAATACAGATAAAAATAAAAACTAATTACACAGTTTGTCTGTAAATCGCGTGACGAATCTTTTAAGCCTAGTTACTCTATAATTGGACAATGTTTGTCAAATAAAAACGAAAATGCTGCAGTGTCAAAATCCAAAAAGTTTTTGGATCTAAACAAGGCCTAAGGCCGTCGTCCGTCGGCCCATGATTATCACATTACTTCATGTACAAGTTTCATTTCCACTTAATGTTCTGATAATCGCCCTACCATATTTGTCATTGGCTGCCCAAACTAATTAAATGCCTGCAGCTATTTGATCGAGTTGGTTAGGTACTTAGGTTGAGACGTACTGTCTAAACATAACCATATACACTATCATCATCAGCCTAATCTTTACCACGTCATGCATCGGCACGCAAAGCTGCCGAACCAACAAACCAAAACTCCCTCTCCCACAAGAGTGGCATACTTGCTGGCACAGTAGCACGGCCTGATAAATAACCGTCAGTGGATCATGCATTCATGTGCAACCAAAGCTCAACAGGAATACAAGATGCAGGCAGTTAATGTTGACATCATCTGATCAACAGACCCTCATCTGTCTGCTGCGTGCTGCATGATAAATACATAAGACAAGACGGGACCAAATCAAACGTTGCTTGTAGAAGCATAAAAACTTGATAGTGAGATTAATGGTCCCATCTGGCTTTGGCCGTGACAGAACTAGTAACAAAGAAGCTGTCACAAGACCACCTTAAAATTACCCTAATCTGTGCCAATTTACACGCATCAGATGGCAAATGGTAATTTATTTGAAACAGAAATTTTCTATTCGGTAGCAAAGGCAAAGCAGGCCGAATACAACGCCGAGTTCGAGCCAGACTTACATGGGCCTAGATTTTCCTAGGGCCTGCTTGTTTTGTTCAAGCCCAGCGCGAGGAGGTCCATGATGTATTCGCGAGTGAATTCCAGAATCCAGAGAGCTGTCAGGGGAAGATTACCGCTGCATAACCCTATCTCTTCCACGCCCCGGCGGCGCGGCCTCCCGCCTCCCCATCCCGGTGTTCTCCGATTTGGGGGGCGTTCCTTGCCTGCTCCGGTCTGTTCGTCCGGGTTCCGGTCCAGCAGAGCGCGCTACGGCACAGATCGGCCGCCGTCCGTCCCTTCCCTAGACCTCCAGACCATCCACCGCCGCGTCGACTGATTTCTAGGTACTCGCGGTCACGGACCGCACATGTGCCCTTCTCGCGCTCCTCTCCCCGCCGTATGCCCCTCGGTGATATCTATTACTTTTTCAAAGTCAGCCTTTGGTCTGTTCTCGCCGTCTTTCCATAATTCTCTGTTAGGTCCATGGCTTCAGCTATTTAGCTCTGAAATATTCTAAATGTCATCGCTTCGATTTGGTGTCCAACAGTTTCAGTATGCATGTCGAATTGAACTAATAGATAACTTAATCCGTGTTCGTGTACAGCTAATTCCAGTGTCAGACCAAACACTCAGTTCGTTTACTTGTATGCGCAGATAACTGGGTAAGGCCGAGCTCATGCAAAATGGTTCTGTGCCAGGGCGTATCTGTTGGAAATGCTCAGCTGCTAGCTTTTCCTGGTAGATCATCAAGTCTTAAGAGAACCCAGTTTCATGTTAAGGCGAATCATTTTCCTGCAAGAGCTCTACGTGGTATGAAGACAGCAAATATATTTTCTTTTGGTTCACTTCAATTTCGACGCACCCACTCTTCTATTGCCATTGCCAACATTGTTTTCTTGATATTTCTGCGTTTATATCTTCTTGATTAAACATTTTTTATTGATAATTCTAATTCTAGACAGAATATCATGAAGCTCTTTCTTTTCTAATGAACTGAAAATGTTTCTTCTGATACCCTAAGACCTTCCTTTAAACATAGATCACTGTATGCCTCGAAGCAAAGTATTGTCTTAAACTATTCCACTTTAGTCGTGCATGTTGCTTCTGCTCAAACAGTATTATCCTCTCTTGCCACTCTAGAATATGGGTAAGCATGCAGAACATGGGACAATAACATAATGCGCCATTGAATGTCCAGAATAGGATAACTGAAATATAACTAAAGAAATGCTGTTATGATTTAGAGCCTGTAGAGTTACCTTGGCTAAACCGGTCCCGTGCTTCTCCAGAAGGTGGCTAGCGCTAGCAATTCTTGTGTAGTTGTGTGTGTGTGTGTGTGTGTGTGTGTGTGTGTGCTGGCATATTCATTTCACCTTATCATTATATGTTATTTCTGGTAAATATTTTGTTTCCTAATAAGTGTCATCATATACTTATAGTCCTGTATTAGATGCTATAATATCTGGTGTTGCTGATTTCCTGGGCTCTACCTGACAGTTCAATTTTGTGTTTCATGGAAGAAAAAAAAACTTTTGCAGCTTTAGGATCTTTATTCCTTTGATTACTTGTTGAGGACCCATTTTCTGATATAGGTTTGCTGAAAAAAATATATAATGTCTAGTTGGCAGTTGGCACATGTGAGACAATACCAAGTAATAGACAAAATACAATCATTTGAACAGGGTATGAATTTGAATTGTTCAGAGTTCCAGCCAGAGCATATTGTCAATGTGCAACCCACCTTCGTGTGCAACCTATGCAACCACCAATTAAGGCCATAGGATCTAGATCCAACGTCTGAGGTTTTTTCACTTAAACCCTTCCATCTGGATACAAACGGGTTAGATTTAAACCCACAGGTGGAGGGGTTTAAGTGAAAAAAACCTCAGACGTTGGATCTAGATCCTGTGGCCTTAATTGGTGGTTGCATAGGTTGCACATGAAGCTGTGTTGCATATGATACGTTGCCCAACAGGATATGTAACATGATACGGAGTTTGAGTCTTGGTTTAGTTATCTCCATTGATACTTTTTATGTTTAGAATGACATGGGAAATGATACCATTTTGCAAGTGTTTGTATACTGATTTCTTTAATGCCTGGGGATTTATCTATATGTTCCATTGTCACATTCTTTGATTATTGTCCCTAGTTACTATAATGGATTTCATTTTCATCATTGTTTGTGTTTTTCAGTTGTCACTGATTCCATTCATCATGGCATGCCTACATCATTCCTGAGGGAAAATTCTGTCAGGGGCATCCCATCACTCTCAAGACAGCACAACCTACATCCAAGGTCCGTTAGTTGTCAGGCATCCTCACTGGCATCTTTCAGTTACCCTGAGCTGACATCCAAACCCAGATGGTGGTGGAGAACTCTAGCTTGTGTGCCGTACTTACTGCCACTGCACAACATGTGGTCTTATGCCGATGTGATCTACCAGCTTCACACTTACTTGCAGGGGTTTTCGCTGTTGTATACCTTCATTGATACCATGACTCTGTGTCCTGGGTGGCTCTTTCTGGTGATATTTATGACAGTGTACTTCTTCGTTGTGAGGCGGAAGTGGTCGCCGCACTTTCTGAGGTTCCATGTGATCCTAGCGATCCTTCTGGACACTGGCTCCCAAGCAGTGGCCACCATGTGTACCTGGATGCCAAGCATCGTTTATCAGGGGAAGGCAATGCAGTACTTCTGGATGTCTATCGCATTTATACAGATCTTCACAGTGCTCGAGTGTTTGCGGTGTGCTCTTTGTGGAATGTATCCTGATGTCCCATTCATATCCCACACCGCTTTCATTCACTCTGATCTGAATCTGTTCAGATAGGTGCTTACTACATAAATTCCAGGATTCAGAAAGGGTGGTTTTTTTGAAATGGCTACTTACAGTTGTAGAGGGTGTGTTTTTTGTTTTGTTCATATAGAAGTCCTGTGTAATTCTTATCATAGGACCAGCTGTTATAATAGCATTCGAACAACACTGCAATTGATTTTCGTTCCTCAGAAGTTATTGTTTGTAAGTTTGGCTACCTGCAAATTTTATTTCGACGGGCAGTACTTGTTTATCCTAACGTATGTTCGGTCTGTACTTCAGGGCTGAAATACCTTGAAACTGCATTATATGGTGCTTCTAAGTGGCGATGAAGGTGCAGCTCTGGGCACATCGGAAATGGAGGGGTTCCGAGGAAATTTTGTGGAGATTTGCACTGCCTGTGAAATTCATTCTTTCCTTGCGGAGCTGGTGAAAAATTTGCCTCACAACAGTTTGATAACACACAAATCTCGACCGCAGGGAAAAAAAAATACAGTGAACATCACATTTGATTTTTATTCAATTTTGGTTATGCTTACACCAAATTAATTGCTTGAATGTTCAACTCCAACTAAAATAATAAAAACTTTCCCCAAAAAGGTTATGTCTTCGAAATTTATTCTGAACGGCTAGAATAAAACAAAACTGCATTGAACAAAATGAAATACTCACGTGCCTGATCTATTTACATTCTTTTAGTGAAATTTACAAAAAAAAAATGCTTTTTTTAACTAACTTTTTTTCGGAAAAGGTCCAAATTATTCCTCTCAAGTTTGGCATATGTCCAAATTATCCTCCTAAACTTACATTTGGTTCAATTTACCTCCTCCAACTATTTCAGTGGTCTAGTTTACCCCTTAACATGATTTGTTATGTCTGTTTTTCTACGTATTAGTTGAGTTTTAATATCAACTTTTATGATATGATAGAGAACATCATAAGTTATGTTAGAAAAAATATATCTTAACTTTTTACCAAACTGTAGAGATACAATATCATATGAAACATAATGATGAAAAAATTATAGTGCATTTTTCTAACACAAAATACAATGTCCTTTATCACCTCTCAAAATTTGAATCTAAAATATAATTTGTGCATAGAGAAACAAAAAAAAATCTTTTAAAAGTGTTAGTTTGACCAACTTAAATAGTTGGAGAGAGTAAATTGAACCAAATTTTAGTTTAGGGGATTATTTGTACATAGGCCAAACTTGGAGGGAGTAATATGGACTTTTTTTTTGCTAATGTCATTATTGTTAAGTAGTTTTAATAGGCATTATTCCTAGGCCCATAGGCCCTGGTGTGTCATGGGCACGGCTGATTCCAGCCCACGTAGTTTAGGATTGTAGTTGTTCTATCATTGCTTCCAGCCCTTGTAGTTTAGGATTGGTAATTGATCTGTCATTGCGTTTGGCAACTATACATGAAGAAGCATAGGAATCAGTGGCACGAGTTGGCGGAAGGAATTAAGGTGTGAATTTGACTTAGTCCCAATTTTACATTTGGTTGGTAGAGGAAAATAAGAAGGGGAGTGGAAGAGGGTTCATCTTTTATTGAAAGCACAACTTCCATCCAACTCCACCACCCCCCCCCCCCCCCCCCCCCCCCCCCGCCGCCGTCCTGCGCCCGCCCGCCGCCCGCCACACCTCTCCGCAATATTTTTCTCCTTTTTTTTTTTCTCTTCTCCCCACACTTCCCCTCAACCACCACCACAC
>Ga0182004_10003121_pt1 | contig 13090 bp, 11 predicted proteins | sample Sormic07211540_1_FD_120479 | JGI IMG/M metagenome (GOLD analysis project Ga0182004, IMG submission 120479) | Endophyte microbial communities from Sorghum bicolor roots, Mead, Nebraska, USA - 072115-40_1 MetaG | ecosystem: Host-associated > Plants > Roots > Unclassified | place: USA: Nebraska...
ATAGCTCGTCAGGAAACTGCAAGACAAATTTATTAAGCATAATTAATCTGTCATTAGCATATGTGGGTTACTGTAGCACTTAAGGTTAATCATAGAGTAACTAGGCTTAAAAGATTCGTCTCGTGATTCTCAACTAAACTGTATAATTAGTTTATTTTTTTATCTACATTTAATGTTCCATGCATGTGTCTAAAGATTCGATGGGATGGATGAAAAATTTTTGGGTGGGGACAGGGCCTTAGTCAGCCTTCCCGCATGCAAAAACTCAAGGGCCGCTGAATAGTGGGTGTTACTTGATTGATTATATCATCATCCTTGAACGTTAGGTGGAAGACGAGAAAGTCTATATTTTTTTAGTATTTTATTTACTTTTTTTATAATGTTCTCCCACTATCCCTAAATATTGATCACATGTTTTGCGTGCCAACAACTTTATAGAAAATACATTTAACATTTCTATTTTTAAATAAATTTATTAAAAAACTAATTTAAATATCTACCCAATGGTACTAATTTTATATTATAATATTAATATTTTTAACATGTATTTAGTCAAAATTGTTTCTTAGGAAGCGAAAACGATAGACATTTAAGGACGGAGGGAGTAGCTTTTTAGGGTGTGTTTAGTTCTCTACAAAATGTAAAATACAAAATATCAACTATTTTGGAATATTGGAATGCAAAATGTCAAAATTTTCAAGGTCATGTTTAGTTCCATTCAAAATGCAGAATTTATTGCCTTTATGAAGGCCTTTTGTGGCTTTTTTGGGATTTTTTGGTCTACTAAAGCATACCATATTATATGTTCACTGTATATATATGCTCATGTAGAGACTAACAAAATTAGGTTTTATGACTTTTTAATTTACTATGATTTTTCAAAGATTTAGCCAAAATAAATGAAAATAAAAAAAGACAAAACCTTTATAGCAAAAATTTTATATTAAAGCATACCATATTATATGTCATTGTGTAGATCTACTCATGTGGGGTCTAACAAAATTAGATTTTCTATTTTATGATTTTTCTATGATTTATTATGATTTTCAAAGTTTCAGCTAGAATAAATAAAAAAAAAAGACAAAACAACGACCACTGTAGCAAAAACCATCATTCACTATAGCAAAACCACTTTCAAAACCGCTCTAAGGATGTTAAATGCATGGATTGAAATGTTGAAAAAGATAGTTTGCCTGATTTTAAAATCGAGGGAGGAAAACATACTTTCATGAAAGTTGGTGGAGGAAAAGTAGAATTTTTTCTAAATAAAAACTCGCACACGTGTAATGGGCTAAACCAATCTAGCCCAGTTCAATCGCCTTTCTGGGCCGGAAACAAGAACATGAAGCGATGGTGATGGTTCGTACTGGAACTAATCCACACCGACGACATCGAGCTAGTTCCACGGTTTTCACCGACAGTCCCAAGGGACACCGCCATCGCAACAAAAAGTCTACCAAGCACAGTTTTCACCGACATCCCACGCCAGACACCAAGCAACCACCGCCTCACAGCGCCTAGCCTGGAGCAAAAGCAATAGAAAAGACGAACCACCCCCACCGTGGCGCAATTCTTCAACATGCCGATTACCTCGCTTGGCTGAAAAGCCATAGCTACAAGTACTATTAGTAGATTTGATAGATAGGCTTAAACGAACAGAGCCCAGTCACAGCATCGTCATTTGGACACGAGCGATTCCTGGGATTATCACAAACCACCTCCGTCATCGCTCATCATCAGGATAGGCCGTCAGTACCCATCCACATCCGGAATGGAAGGGAAAAAAAATTGCAACCACGCAACGTGAGTTTCTGTTGCAGAGTATACAAATACTTGATGAACAACACAACAGAGGTCCATGATGGAAGAGCAGCCTAGCTGTGCCGTGTCTCTCTCTGCTTTTGTCGGAAGGAAGCAGAACCCAAATCAGATTTCCAAGAGCCAATCGGTGACTTAGCCAAGATGCTGACAACCACCAATCAATCGCAATCACAATTAGCGCACAGAGAAGACGTGCCTTCCTTGAGCTTCAACTACTTCTTTGCCAGACACAGGAGACTAACTCAATTGGACCACTCCAGATTCAGAAAACTGATGGTTTCTGCGGCTGCCGCTGATGCTAATTTAAAAAGCAGATAAACTCAAACCAACAAGTCGTGCCCCCAGGTTTTCCATCCCATCCGATGCAAAAAGAAAAACTGGACAAAAAAGATGAGGCATCCAAGGCAAAATTGGCCTCGACTCACTGAGACAAGTAACAATGTCGCATTGAGAGACCAAATTCCAGGAAAATGTGTAGCAGGGAAAGACTCGCTGCAGTAAGTGTTAATGCATCCTAGTCCATCCTTGCTTGCAAGGCTTCTTTGCTCGGTTGTCTAACTTTCTTGTAAAGGCCGTGGTATATTCGTTTGATCACTGAGAAAGGATAAAGATATGAAAGAAATCAAGACACTGATTATTAATACGAAAACGAAAGATTTAAGTGACTTCAAAACATGTAGAACCATCTCTAGATAATGTGACTGAAAGAAAAAAAAAAGGATCCACAATAGTAGACAAAGGACATGTACAGATTTAAAAGAATGAGCAGATAGGAAAGAATCAACATTGATAGTGAGCTTTGACAGCCAATGAAGTGACATAGCAATGCTTGTAATGAAAACATTCGATCAATGATTCAATGTTCACACAGTTACAGGCAATTATTGCCAGCCAAGGAAGAATAACTTATTTATGAGCAATGTGTTGATCTCTAAAACATATTTACTGATACAAGGAAAGGAGCGACAACCAATCGAAGAACCAGAGCCTTACAAGAAAGCACCACAGATGGGGTAAAACAAAATTGATTGGTGTACTAACTGATTCACAGATAAAGCAATGCACAACAAAACATTCAGTTAGTGATTCAAATCAATCCACACACACACACACACACAATTCAATCAAACTGAAGCTGAACAAGAATAACTCATTTGCAATGTGTTGATCATCTTTATTTGTTCCTAGTATACAACAGTATACAACATGCAAACCAGGCATAGATAGCAAAATGTATGAAACAGAACTAAATTACAAGAGACCTGGAAGTTGATAAATGGGCAAGATAATAAGGCGCGCGCAGAAAGGATGTGAAAGCAACAGTAGAGAACTGAATTGCAGGGACGAATCAAGGAACAATCTTGAAGACCTTCATCTTCTCGATCCATGTGTTGAAAGAGGTGACAGTGTTCCTGAAGCCCAGGAAGCCATGCTCCTTGCTTTTGTTCATGCTGTCCAGAAGCTGGGTCTCGACGGCAAACATGGCATCGACGAACCACCAATTGGTGATCTCGTCAAGCTCCGTCGCTATAAGTTCATTCTCCCTGACAATCTCCGCCCAGACGGCTTCCTTCCCGGCCATGGCATCCTCGAGCCTGAACCTGTTCTCCTCCCCTTCGTAGCCAGCCCATTCCACCCCGAAGTGATCGGCGAGGATCGGCCACAGCTGCTTCCACTTGAAGATATCCCCGTTGCTGCAGTTGAAGGCCTCGTTCTTGGCGAATGGATCGACGGCGGCCCAGATCTCGTGCTCGGCAATAAGGTCCGCGTCGGAGGCGTCGCTGAACCCCTCCCAGGTGACCCTGGAGCCGGGCCACCGGAGCGTGGCGCCCTCCTTCCGGCAGATGGCTGCGTACACGCAGAGGCTGCCGACGAGGTTCATGGCGCTGCGCGGGGAGTAGCCGAAGACGGTGGTGGGGCGGTGCACGGACCAGCTGACGGCGCCGCCGCGGCGGGAGACGTGGTCGAAGAGGACGTCCTCCATGTCGTAGTAGAAGTTGGGGCAGTCGAGGCGGGGCATGTCCTCGGTGAAGGGCGGTTCCGGGGTGGCGACCTTGCCGATGGCCTCGAAGGGCCCGACGTAGTGCTTGCGCCCCGTCTGGAGGCAGACGTGGACGAGCGCGGGGCAGTTGGGGACGACGACGGAGAGCACGTTGCGGAGCATGGCGGCGTTGGCCTCCCGGTTCTCCGCCTCGGTGGCGCGGCTGGTCCACGCGACGAAGAAGACGTGGGTGACGTCGGTGAGGGGTGTGAGGGCGTCGTGGACGGCGGCGGCGTCGGCGAGGTCGAGGTGGAGGTGGGTGACGGCGGGGGAGGGCGCCGGGGACCAGGGCGGGAGCGGGCGGCGCGAGACGGCGTAGACCTTCCATGGACCGGCCGGGGTGTCGGCGAGCGGGAGGATGTCGAGGAGGGAGGTGCCGACGATGCCGGTGGATCCGACGACGAGGGCCACGCTCTGGTACGAGGGCTCCGCGGCCGCCGCCTGCTCGTCCTGCCGCTTCTTGACCGCGCCTATCGCGCCCGTCCACCACCAGCTCATCGCGGCGCGGGTTGGGCTGGATTTGGCGGCGGGCGGCGGCGGGGCTGGGATCGGGATTGGGGAGGGAGGGAGGAGAGGAGCAGAGCAGGGGCGATGAAGACCCTTGTCTGGCTGGCTGCCTGCCTGCCTGCGGGCGGTGAACGGGTGTGTGTGAATAATTGGGGGGTCCGTGTCCGCGTCACCCCGTGTTGCCTGCCTGGCACTCTGGCAGGCTGGGGTCAACACGTGTGTTTGCGCTGCGCGGCGGGGCCGGCCCGGGGGGCGGTGCGTGCGCGGCGGCCGGCGGTGGTTGTTTGTTCTTGTGTCGATTGGGATCCGACGCGGCGGCGCATGTTCATCGTGTCACAGCGCTAGGCCTGTTCATGGTCCGGTTAAGCCTTCTTTTTTGGTCCCCCCTTATATAAAAAATCCAAGCTGATCATAGAGACAGTCTTAATAGAATATTTATGATAGTTTTTATCTCTATTAATTATCCAGCAAATTGTTGACGTAACAGTAGATTTATTATAGGGAGAAGAGAAAATAGTTTTTTATTACAATATCCTAAGCTATTAGAAACTGTTATGATTTTTTTATTGGGACTGCTCTAAGAGTAAGTATACTAAGGGCACTCACAATGCAAGACTCTATCACAGAGTCCAAGACACTTAATTACATATTATTTATGATATTTTGCTGATGTGGCACCATATTTATTGAAGAAAGAGGTAGAAAAAATAAGACTCCAAGTCCACATTGTTCGAGCTAATAAATAACTTTAGACTCTATGATAGAGTCTGCATTGTGAGTGCCCTAATAGGTTTATAGCCAAGCTAATGCTGATGCGGAGAAGAGAAGAAAGGAGAGAGATGATAGCTTGACTCTCATGCAAGCACCAAGCTGAGCACGAATGCATAGGTAGTGGTGGGTCAAAATAACAAGTGTTGTGAGAAGGAATGGAAAGAGAATATGTTTTAGAGATAAATATAAGATAACTTATTGTATAACTTAACTCTAATCACTTAATTTGTAGCCAAACATTTAGCTCTATTATTGAACTTGCTCTAATAGATGTTATGTTTATGCTTGCGGTTTGGAACACACGGTTCACGGTTTCAATCTGTGGCAGTAAATATATCCACCTGGCCTCTGCGACTCTCACAATTACTTGCTCCCACGCAATAACACTACCGTCGTCGTCGCTGAGCTCAGCGTCGGCGATGGCATGTTCCGCGAGCTGCATGGCCAACTCGGTCCTCGCCATGGTCGGTCCATGTCGCTTCCGTCTGGGTGCAGTCACCACGGAGTGACGACAGTAAGGGGATGTTTGGTTTCGAGAGTTAATTTTTAGTTTTTGTCATATCGAATGCTTGACGCTAATTTAAAGTATTAAGAAGGTATTTGGGACTGTTTCACCAATTCTTTTTTACAAACTCTATGTAGCTCTAAAAAAAAGAAGTTTGTGGAGCAAGTGCTCTCGCAATTGGAGGTGAAATCATTTGGCTAAAAACCATGGAGCGGATCTAAAAAAACATGGAGTAAAGCAGAACAAAGCAATTCCAAACACCTCGTACGACTCTGTTTGTCATAGGTTAGTATTTTTGGAATACAACTTCACGAACAACTATTTAGGTAAAATCGAACTGTTTGGCAACTTCATGTAGCGATGAGAGACAGAACTAAGAGAAAGATGGAATAAACTACTTTTTTTCTAGCTCTATCCTTACTCATGTCTTTATGGGTGGAGGAAAAAACTGCTTCACCTCTAAAACTGTTTTGAAAATGACTATAACAAAAAAATAGCTCACCATAAGTCGTGAAACATGTGCCAATCTTGCCCTAAAATTAGATTAATTATAAAACTAATTGTACAGATTGAGACTGATTTACAAGGTACATCTATTAAATTTAATTAGTCTATGATTTAATAATATAATGTTATGATAAATATATGCTAATCATGTATTAATTAGACTATATAAATTCCTCTCAGTCTACTCCTGGATAATTAGTCTATCAGGGTAGGAAAAGAAACTCACTCCTGTAGTCATGCTCAGCCCAATTAAGCCTAGCCCATCAACCAACTGAGCTAATTGGTTGCTTGTCATCGTCATCGTGCCTTGGTTGGGGCCTTGTTTAGTTCAATTTTTTTTTGCAAAATAGAAATAATAGTATTTTTGTTTATATTTGACAAATAAATATTGTCTGATCATGGACTAACTAGGCTGAAAAAATTTATTTTACAAATTATAGATAAACTATACAATTAATTATTTTTTTATATATATTTAGTACTTTATACATTTGCCGCAAAATTTGATCTGACGTGGAATCTGAGAAACTTTGCAAAATATTTTGGAAACTAAACAAGGCCTTGGTTGGCCCATTTGTCCTCCTGTCTGCAGCCATGTCCTTTGGTTAACAAAAAGAGCCCAAGTCACTTTCAGCTTGAAAACGGCCCACTATTTATCACGACATCGGTTGGGCCAATCGTGGACCAGCTCGGCTGGGCCCGCAACGTATATAGAAAGATTAAAAATGCAGATGGCCTGATTGAAGTAATTAACCATATATGGAGGGTTCGTGTTCCATCTACAGCGCAAAGAGGTGAATCCACACGCCATCTCGATCTCCTCCCCTCCGGTGGTCTCACTGGCACCATGGCTGGTGGAGAGATTAGGCCTTGTTTAGTTCCCCAAAATTTTTAATATTTTCCATTATATCAAATTTTGTGGCACATGTATGAAGCATTAAATATAAATAAAAAAGATAACTAATTGTACAGTTTACATGTAATTTGCGAGATGAATCTTTTGAGTCTAGTTAGTCTATGATTAGACAAAATTATCAAATAAAAACGAAAGTGCAACAGTAGCGAAATCTAAATTTTTTCGCGAACTAAACAGGGCCTTAATAGATTGAGGCTTTGCTGGAATTTTTATATTAGCTATTAGGCCAGTCTCAATGCATGTTTCATGTGAGTGTCGTGCATATTAAGGGCCCGTTTAGATTTGAAATTTTTTGTCTTAAAGAATTTTTTTTTAGAATTGGAGTCTAAGAACTAAATGGGGCTAAAAAAATTTAAGGCTAAATTTTTAGGCTGCAACTGTGCACGCACTCCCATGGAAGCCCACCAATGACAACTGCAACTGCATGTTGTCATTGGTGGGCTTCTATGGGAGTGCGTGCACAGTTGCAGCCCAAAATTTTGGCCCCAAAATTTTTTGGCCCCGTTTAGTTGCCTCAATTTCACAAAAAATTTTCTCTTTAGACCAAAAAATTTCAAATCTAAACAGGCCATAAATAGGATGCCACATAAGCAAAATTGCTGACTTGGTAGGTTCATTAAATGAAGGAGTTTCATCAGATGTGAGAGGAGTTTCATCCCCATGAAACTCATGTGGCTCGGTTACCTAGTTTATAGTTTTGGTAACTGTGCCATAAAACTATGCATTGAGACTGACATTATAGTTTATAGTACAAATAACTAGTTATGGGTTTCCATCTGATGGCGTTGATTTCACTAATGTCCATAGTGTCCCTAATCACAATGTGCCTCAAGTTCCTCATATTTAGGCATTTCACGCGTCTATGCGTAAGCATTTGGAATATGGTCCATGGACTAACTAGGCTCAAAAGATTCGTCTCGTCAATTTCGATCAAACTGTGTAATTAGTCTTTATTTTCGTCGATATTTAATACTCCATGCATACGTCTAAAGATTTAATGTGACAAGAAATCTTGAAAAATTTTGGATTTTTGGGTGGAAGTAAACAAGCCCTATACTAGCCTCATGCTTCTCCTGCTCCCATCCCCCTTTCCTCTAATGGAGCCACACCACATCTTAGGGTGTGTTTGATCGGAGGTGTCAAACTTTAACAGGTATTATAGTATTTTTGTTTTATTTGGCAATTAGTATTTAATCATGAACGAATTAGGCTCAAAAGATTCGTCTCATAAATTATTCTCTAGCTATGTTTTTAGTTTCATAAATAGCCTATATTTAATACTTCATACATGTGTCTAAACATTTGATGTGATGAAAGTTAAAATTTAACAATGCCAATCAAATCAAATAGGGCCTTAGCTTCATGCTTCTCCCGCGTAGACCTTAGCTAGGCATGGGCTTCTAGGATATGCTGGAACAACCTTCTATTGTCCTATAATTATGTAGAAATTAAATACTCTATTATATTTATACTTTTTTTACTTTGCATACTTAACGCTACATAAATCTCCTTATTTTACTACTTTTATAATACTAGCAAAACATGCTTGTGCGTTGTAATGGGAGAAAAAAAGCTTTCAAACCTTAGTGGAAAGAGACTATGATAATGATATAATTTCTATTTATAATTTATCCTTTCTATAATACTTGAAATGTGTAATTTATTTTACGATGACTATGATATCCACAACATAACTTAGTGTTGTCATTAATATGACAATGTCCTATTAAATTTGTATCAAATTAAAATATAACCTTGAGAGATTATTTTGGTTTCTTGTTCCAAGACACAAAAAAATTAGATTTTAAATTAAATATCGAGCTTTGTAACTTTTTTAGACCCATAAAATGTTTAATTATAGTTCACAAGGAGTTATTTGCTGACGTGTCAAGAATTGGTTTGTGCGATGATGAAAACAAAGATTTAGTTCTTGGACTATTGATTTATTTAGATGTTAATGAAAACAATTATTTTTGTAATCAATACTGCATCAATAATTTAGTGACAAAATCTTTTATAGAGAAAATTAATAGTGACCTTGTTTATTATTTTTTTACATTTACATCCATATCTAATACTAAAGAGGCTATATCTATACCTAACACTAAAGAGGCAATGACTGTTTTGGATTTAGGCTTTATATTTTCTCCTTTTTGTGGATTTCTCCCTATAATTGTGTACTCCTAATATGACAGAATTGATAAACATAAATATTTCTCAAACATATTAACAATACTACTCTGGTAGTAAATCCTATGACTAGTGGTGGATCTAGGATGAAAATCTCCAAGGGGCTTAAGCTCCACTAGGCACAAAGTGATAGGGGCATCCCACGAACGGTTGGCCCTTCTTTGGTGCCTACGACTCTGCTCGACAGTCGGGAATAGGTGCGGACTTGGAGAACCAAATAAGAAAGAAAAAAAATACCATGGCTTCACTAGCCTAGAGTGGAAAGAAGAAATGTAATTCTTTGATGACAAAAAGCCAAAAAAGCTACCGCTACTGGGAGAAAAAAAAATCAGTGGGTGATGGGTCCAGTGTGTGGTGCGTGCGCCCCACAGTCCGCTTGATGCCGGGTAGAAACCCATTCCATCGGACGGTAGGTGTAAACGACTCGGTCCTGTCCTTTTACTCAGCTCTATAACGCCAGATGGCTCGGTCCTTCCCATAGCAAGATGTGTCGTACGAATCACCCTCCGATTGTTTTCCACGTCACACGACAAACATCAAGGCTAGGGACACATGAGCGGTTCAATGAGCGCCCACAGTTTTTTTTTTTTCCAATGGGCACACTCACGCCCCCTGACTACCCCTAGTCCCCCACGCACAAAACCCATAACCCGTCTCCCCCACTGCTTTCCGCCTCCCCACTGTTTTCCACCTCCCTATTGCTTTCCTCGCTCGCTGTCGATGTCGCTCCCACCCCACCTCCATTTCGATTTCGATCAAGAACTAGAACACAAGATGGAGTGCGAGGGGACTAAGAAGGTCGTGCTCGTCATCGGGTCCACTGGCATCGTCGGCTCTGCCCTCATCAACCTGCTCCTGCTGGAGAACCCTAAAAACCCCGTGGGTTCATGTAAGAAGGTCTACGCGCTCTCCCGCCGCCCGATGCCACCCTGGTACATGGCTGCCTCCTCCTCCTCCTTCTCCTCCAACAACGACCCCATACCCACCGTTATCCACCTGCACGTCGACCTCGCTGATGACGCCGCGGTCACCAAGGCCCTGGCACCCCTCACGGACATCACCCACGTCTTCTACGTCACGTGGGCCCCGCGCCATGGCTGGAGCAACACCGAGGCCCACACGGTTAACCGCGCCATGCTCTCCAGTGTCCTCTCCGCTGTCATCCCCAACGCCCCAGATCTCAAACATGTTGCGCTCCAGAGCGGCCGCAACCAGTCCGCCGACCCATTCCAACCGCCTGTGAGGGGAGCCTTCGCCGAGGACGGGTGGCTCGGCCCCTTCTCCGAGGACCTCCCGCGCCCGGACTATCCGGACCTTGAGGACGCCCTCATCGACGGCATCGCCAGCCGCGTGGGCGACGTCACCTGGTCCGTGCACCGCCCCGCCACCATCTTGGGATTCTCGCCGCGGAGCTCCAGGAACTTGGTCTCCAGCCTCTGTGTCTACGCCGCCATCTGCAGCAAGGAGGGTGCCGTCCTGCGCTGGCCTGGGTCCCTCGTCGCTTGGGAGGGGTTCAGCGATGCCTGTGACGCGTGGCTCATCGCTGTGCAAGCGATCTGGGCGGCCATGATGGCGCGCCCTAACGAGGCATTCAATTGTGGCAACGGGGACGTCTTCAAGTGGAAGCAGCTGTGGCCGATTCTGGCTAGCTACTTCGGGGTGCCGTGGGCTGGGTACGAGGGGGAGGACCAGCGCTTCAAGCTAGAGGAGGCCATGGTCGGGAAGGAGCCTGTGTGGGCGGAGATCATCAACGAGAATGGGCTCGTTGAGACAGAGCTCGACGACATCACCACCTGGTGGCTCGTGGATGCCGTGGTCAATGCTGAAAAGGAACATGTGGAGACCATGAACAAGAGCAAGGAGTTTGGATTCCACAGCATCTATGATACTGTCAGGTGCTTCGATACATGTATCAGGAAGATGAAGGCTAGCAGAATTGTTCCCTGATGCCTTTCTTTTTGGGGCTGCCAATAGCTGGAATGCATCGTTCTCTATGAACCTGGGGAGAGAGCGTTTAAACATGGAATGATCAACTGAGATTAATAAAGTTTCTATTTCCGGCAATGTTTCTATGTTTCCTTATCCATCAATTGGCTGTGGCGATTAGACATCGATATTTCTCTATTTGCGCATTTCTTGCATTGTTGTCACTCCTTTGTGCTATTTTATACTTGTAGCAAATGTTTTTCGTATAGTATCTTGCTGGAGACAAATTGTTTTATTTGTGTGAGACAAATTATCGAACGGCAGGGTAACAATGGTGTGACATCAACATTTTCGCGGAACTGTAGCTTTTTCGTATGCACTCCTCAATCTACTGGTGCTCCTTGCTCTAGTATTCATTAGAGCAGATCATAGGTTCGATTCTTGCATCAATTTCACATATATAGACTGTTCCATAAACTTATTTCAACTATCTGGCTCCAGAAAACTACTCTAATAATATATAGTGTCTTGATTCATATAGTGTCAATTGGAGAGCACACACTTGATTCAACTCTAACTGAAAGCATGTTGTCTCAATGTATCTTTCATACTATGGATTCTTGTTCTTGGAATTTTGGAAGTAGGAAGGAAAAGTGAGCCTGAGAGTAGCTATTGATTCCAGTTACATGGATTAGTTTCCATGCGTGCAGCATGCCCTTCTGAGATTAAAAACTTACACTTCAAAATTTTCCATGTCATTTAGGCACCCCGCCTCTTTTTGGCAGAAATGGTATCCTGATGTGTTAAATCCTCACATCTCTCTATAAACATGGATTACCTATACGGAACTTAAACTTCATACTCATTGATCATGCCACAATATTAGATTTTGCTTTCTTCTGATGTTGGCAGTCCTCAATCGCAAGGTTTTGTCCTATCTATCACCTACTCCTTCAATTATAAATTATAAGTTATTTTAACTGTTTTGGTCCATTCACTTTGCTATGTATCTAGACATATTATTATATATAGATGCATAGTAAAATAAATATACCAAAAAAAAATCAAAACATTTTATAATTTGGAATGAAGTAAATACTATTTAAGTTCGTACTACTTATATCTTATTACTCGTTATATGACAACACTGTGTTCCATCAGCTGTCGATAATTAAATTATAGCCCTCCATAACTCTGATGATAACGTCTCGCTGAATAAGTGAATAGTCCTACCCTTAGCAGTTTGGGAATGGAAACATGACCTATGTTTCCGTTCCCATGTTCCACGTTTCGGGAACATCTATGTTCCGGAAACGCGAATGTTCTCGTTCCCACGTTATAAAATAACACACTAAGTTTCCATTTCCGTTTCCGTTTCCGTTCCCGTTCCGGAGACGGAGACAAAAACATGGCTGCTATGGTCCTACCACCAGATCAGAGGCTGACCCGTTCACAGCGAACAGTATATATAATTTTGATAGGTCCAACAAATGTTGCTCCTCACATTTAGTTCTCAAAACTATACAACTATTTTTCTTGCATTCTTATAGTATATAACTGAAAGAAACAAATCTGCGCTAGTACGGCCTAGTGCACGGGTAGAATCATGTATATTAGTATCTCTACTGATGATGGTTGGAAACACGCACTACCTCCATCTTATTGAAAAAGTATCGTTTTGATTTTTAGACTTTTTATTTGACCATTTATCTTATTCAAGTTTTATTCAAATAATAAAAAATAAATCATTATTAAAGTATAACTAAATGATAAAATAAGTCATAACAAAAAAAATATTTATATTAAAAATTTGAATAAGACAAATGACTAAACAAATGTCTAAAGTAAAAAACGACATTTTTAATGAGACGGAGGGAGTATGTCAGTATGTGTATTGCCACATGTA
>Ga0182004_10003122_pt1 | contig 13090 bp, 11 predicted proteins | sample Sormic07211540_1_FD_120479 | JGI IMG/M metagenome (GOLD analysis project Ga0182004, IMG submission 120479) | Endophyte microbial communities from Sorghum bicolor roots, Mead, Nebraska, USA - 072115-40_1 MetaG | ecosystem: Host-associated > Plants > Roots > Unclassified | place: USA: Nebraska...
AAAACTAGTTTGGCTTTTTTTCCTAGTATATATTTTTGAAATGGTTTTTTTCTAGTATATTAGTATAATATAATGCATTAGGTGTCTCTGCCAAAAAAGAAAAAAGGCACGCGAAAGAAAGCCACGGAAAATGGCCGAATGTTCCTTCGGCGATTTTTTGGAGCACGGGCCGGGAGAAACGGCATGTGGACGAGAAAGTAGCTAGGGTCGCAGGAGTGGTTAGCATGGTGACATCGAGGTGATGCCATTATGCCAATTTGCCACGAGGGAGGGCGATTAGGATGGCTAAACACGATAGGATTTTGTTTTCAACCTGATTTGCAGCGTGGCCATTGATCCGGTCATCCAGAGTAGGCCAGACAAATCAGACGGCAACGCGTCCTGGCCACCCTGTGGGGTGTGTGGGCCCCATCCACAAGTGGGCAGAGGCAAGGCAAGTCACAACTAGTTATGGGCGTGCACCTGCCCTCAAAATTAGGCAGTGTTCATTAGGACTGAAACTGAAATTCAAATCACTAGTGCAGCCAAGAAATTAAAAGGAAACACAAGCTTGAAGGCAGCTGTTTTTTTTTTTTTTGCAATCCTCTAGTGGGTAGTGATGTGCCTCGGCTTGTCCTGTGCTGCTCTCATCCTATCCTAGGCAGATAAAAGGTTCAGGTCAAGTCATAAAAGGGTAGTAATGATTGTGGGAGTGAACAATGATGGTTGTAGCCGTGGAACCATGATTTTTAGAGAGATAAATTAAGTGTGCTGAATGACAATGGGAGTGAACATGATGAATGCAATGATGCAACCTCTGAATAGAGGGATACATATATAAGTATCATTTATATACTCATCTAGTCCCTCTCATTAGTGCATCACCGTAACACTTAACCTGAACAGCAGCAACAACGCTTCTCTGAAATGGCCGAGGGCTTGTTTAGATCCAAAAGTTTTTGGATTTTGACATTGTAGTACTTTCGTTTTTATTTGACAAACATTGTCCAATCATAAAGTAACTAGACTTAAAAGATTCGTCTCATGATTTACAAGCAAACTGTGTAATTAGTTTTTGTTTTTATCTATATTTAGTGCTCCATGTATTTGCCGTAAGATTCGATGTGATAGCTTGAAAAGTTTTTGGTTTTTGGGTTGAACTAAATAAGACCTGATTTGGCAGCAAGGCACAGGTCAAGTCCGATAAGGCTCCAAGTAGCTTAGCATTCATGAACCCTTCATCTTCCAACTAATACAGATATTGAAAGTGAATAAAAACAGCGGAAGTCAAGGCCTTGTTTACTTCCCCAAAAATTTTGCAAAATTTTTTAGATTCCCCGTCACATCGAATCTTTAGACGTATGCATGAAGTATTAAATGTAGATAAAAATAAAAACTAATTGCACAGTTTGGTCGGAATTGACGAGACGAATCTTTTGAGCCTAGTTAGTCCATAATTGGACAATATTTATCAAATACAAATGAAAGCGCTACTATTCATATTTTGTAAATTTTTTTAAAAGTAAACAAGGCCCAAAGCTTCGGAAACATTAAAGTGCAATGGATGGGCAGTGCAGTCCCAGCTCCCAGAGACCCAGCTTACCTGGCTGCCACTGGCCCACTGCCGCTGCCACATACGCCCATCCATAGGACCAGTCTTTCATGAGCCATCGGGTGAGCGGGACATGTCCTTGTGGGCATGCCCATCCATTTGGGCCTTGTTCAGTTCCTAAAAAATTTTGTAAAAATTTTTAGATTCCTCGTTATATCAAATCTTTAGACACATTCATAGAGCATTAAATATAGACAAAAATAAAAACTAATTATACACTTTGGTCGGAATTGACGAAACAAATCTTTTGAGTCTAGTTAGTATGTGATTGAATAATATTTATCAAATACAAACGAAAGTGCTACAGTGTTGCCCAAATGGTTTGGGCATGCCCACAATGACATGTCCCGCTCACCTGATGGCTCATGAAAGACTGGACACAGTATGCTGCAAAAATAAAAGTCAATTTACCGAAATGTTTTTTGTCCATGCCTCACTAGTGGAGAAACGGATCCGATATGGCTAGATATCCCTAATATTATATTTATTTTCATGTTTTGATTAGATTCGAATTTGAACACGTATAGTATTAACTATGCCGGATAGGATACGATTAGATATCGACATCATCAATATGCAATTTGAATATTCAAATATGAATATGATATTAGATGTTGAAGACTCAGATATGAACAGATTTAAACCCCTCTAAATAGATTTGGCCTTAATCGAAAAATGAGCATATTCACTGGTCTGAAAAGTCATAACTGAAATACAGTTTACTGATTTATCATAAGAGAAAAACACTAATACGGTTTACTGATTTATCATAATAGAAAAACACTGTTAGCCTGACAAAAAAAAATACGACATGCGGACTCTCTACCATTTTCATGCTAGCAGTGCAGGCGGCTCCCAACTCCTGTTATGTCTTATCGGAAAAAAAAAAATCTCCTGTTATGGACCATCCGGACTCGGAGCGCCTTTTAATGGACACCTGCTATTGACAAGAACATGAAACTCTTCTGCATTCATAGGCCGGCCCCACAGGCATCAAATTGCCATTGCAGACATTGTATTGCCATCAAGCAAAGATGATTCATTGTTTAGTTGCCAGCAAACAAAATGCGGCTTTTTAATAAACACAAGATTCATCGAAGCAAAAAGGTCCATGTATACATGTAGTCATGTACGTAGCATACATTCTGCTCGTCACCATTCCAAGCATCCACACCATCAGACGAATACAGAGGCATATGGTCATATGAACAACACACAAGCTTTGTTTGAAGGAATCCATCGTCTGTAAACAACGAGGACGCAAGCATTTTCAAACTTCCACGGACCGGAGTCAACCACTCAGGCCAATCTGCTTCCTCGTCTTGCCGATGAAAAGATCGCCGGATTTGATCTTGCCTGGCAAGCACCCGCAGATCGTCAGAAAGGGAATTTGAGCCAGCCCTTCCTTCCTTCCAAGAGAGACGAGTGCCAGCGGGTAACCGGTGCTGTAAGTTGACAGTTTGCTGTTAGGCAAACCCTTGATCAATAACTTCAGGTTCTTCGCCACTAGCAGGGCATGCTTCTGGGCGTTATACCCTTGTTTGATTTCCTGAACATTAATGGACATTAGTGCCAATGACTTCAGTAATATTTCAACCAAGGATGCTCCATGGACAGTATAAAAATTTAAGAAACATGAATTGTAATGACCAGTAATCAGAATCCACTAGACAGACAAATCTTTATCCAGAGCATCATAATGAAGGATAAGGTACACATTTGATAGTTTGGTAGTGAAAACTTTCATATCATCCAACTGCCAAGAATTAGTTACTGGAGATTAATCATTTAGATTATTATCTAACACCAACAGCCAAAATGCAGGAAAGGCACGGATGTAAATGGAGTAGCTAGGAGATGATTTTCAAAAATATCAGTGGTCTCTGCTGAACAAAAGTCATGTTACTGTCAATGTTGCATGATTGTTACATGATGGTTTAGTATTGCATCAGTGTGTGTGAAGAGGGCAATGCCAAAATGACAGGAGGTTTACGGGTAACCATAAATGAAGCGTGTCATTTGCAAATGAAATGAATTACGGAAGCCTATATATCTGTGTACTAAGACATGCAATAATGGAGAATATTCACGCTTTGCAAAGCTTTGGTAGAATCTCATTTAGGTTATCTAACAGTTATTATAAGCAAATTTTTCAATTTTATGTGCTGGGGAAACTGAAAGTAATCAGCCTACATAGATAAGGACTCATTAACAGTTCAGTATGCACGAATTTGGGTAGTACTTCAGTTTAGGCCAAATGGTTGCTATTCTCTACAAATTCAGTCATGGTAGGTGGGACAAGGAGAAAACCAACCTGAATAAAGTAACAGAGTCAAAAACAGAAGAAGAATCACAAGTTGGAAAACTTACAGGAATATCCGTGATGTCACCAATCGCGAAAATGTTATTATAACCCTTCACTCTTAAATCATTTTCCACCATTACTCTCCCCTTGCTATCCAAAGATTCCTTTAGGATGGTATCATGTAGCCACGACGAACTCAGTGGCTTTCCAATGCACACAAAGTGGCAATCAGCTCTTACTGTTTCTCCGCCTGATGTCTTGTACACCTTCTCCGTGTCTGATAATGAGCCCAAGTCAACAGATTGCTGAAGAAGCACGTCTACTTTCTTTGAAGTCAGCCAATCAAGGCACTTCTTTGAAGCCTTTTCTCCCATGAATTCGAGTAGACGTGGTCCTCTATGGATAAGGGTCACCTTCTTCCCCGGGTAGTCTACCGCAATCTCTGCAGCTAGTTCAACACCAGTTGGACCACCTCCAATTATCAGGACAGATTCTGATGACTCTATCTTCCCATTATCTGTAACAAGCATATACAAAACAAAACATAAGTGTGACAGGGAAGGTCACAAAGCAAAACTTTTTTTCAGTAAGTGCCTTGACTGAAGTTACCTCTCTGGAATTCTTTTAACCTCTCAGCTCTGCTGGCAGGAGAAGTCAAAGCATGGCCAGTCGCTATGACAAGATAATCATATGGAAGAGATTGACCATCAGCAGTCAGGACAGCGTCTTCGGTGATATTGACTGCAGAAGATGTCACGATGGTTGTGTCGTTGAGGTAATCTTTGTGATAGATTAATGATCTCTCAGCAAAAGATGGTTCCACCATCGAACGCAGCTCAGACCAGGGGATCTCCAGGTACTCTTTCCTGTCATCAGAAAGGGTAGCATGTATGAAGGAGCATTCCAATTACTTATGATTTAATGTGAACCAGGTGATGTTGTTAAGCTAAGTTTCCATCAGCATACAATAGGTAGATAAATCATCAGAAATTCCAGAGTGCTTCTTAGCAGCTAGCAGCTAAGTAGATCCAGAGCTTGAAGTTCGTATGTAGACAAAAAAACTCAAAATCATGCCCATTTCTATACCCCAGATTCAGGGCCTGTTTGGGACAGCTCCCCCAACTCCAAATTCACCGAAAATAGCTCCACTCCGCAAAAAGTTTGCCAAAGACTAGCTCCACCAAATTCAGATCCACCAACCTGATGGCCAGATTCACCAAAATGGTGGATGTCCTCAAGAGGTGCTCCACCAAACTCGAATTGGTAGAGTTGGGAAAAACTACCCACAACTGCCACGGGTTACACAAACATATCCCTTCGTTCTAATTTCCTGTCTCTTCTTCTTCCTCGCCCGTTCATCCTCCGTTGTTGCCGCTACTGCATACACCTCGTCGTCATTCCTACTCCGGCAGGACCTCTGCCAGCCACGAGCGTGCCACCACCGGAGCCCCGGCCACGCGGCAAGCGCTGCGCCGACCACGTCTCGCTCGCCGCTTTTAGCCGCACCGTGCTCCCCGCCGGCCGCAAGCGCACCCCCCGTCGTCCACGAGCGTGCCCTGAGCCCCGCGCGCCGACAGCAAGCACGCCATGCCCCGCCATGTGAGCTTCAGCCGCCATGGCCGACCACAGACGAGTTCCCTTGCCGGCCGTGCCCCGGCAACCCCGTCCACACGTGCCCGTCCCGTCCCCGTGCGACCCCATCCCAGCTGCCATGGCCGCCTGTGAGGCCCAGCGCGGCTGCACTTGCCCCCGGCGAGTCCCCGCGCGCCCACTCCCGGTTGTGGCCGTCGTCCGCCTCACCTAGCCCTAGCACCTAGACCTAGCCCTAGCGGTGAAGAAGACGGAAGAAAAAAATTCTCGTTTTGCCCCCTAATACGTGGGTCCCTATCCCAAAGGCAAATCAAGTCAATTCAAACAAAATGCCCTGCCCAAATCTGAATCTAAAGTATGTAGCCAAACGCTTCTATGGTAGATCTCACGTCGACTAGTGGAGTGGCTCGACGGTGAATCTCAGACACAGATTCACTTTTTGAGTGGAGGAGCTGTCGTCGGTGGATCCGGCCAGATCTCTAGGGCCGCAAGGATTCGGTACCGGCAGGGGCACGGGCCCCCCGAATGACACACCTGGACCTGGACCTTGGAAGCACGCACAGGCACGGCAGCCAGTCTAAGAAAGCAAGCAAGCAGCCGGTCGGCTCGGCATTTCCGCGAACGGGTGGCGGGCGCAGGAGCGAAGCGGGCGAGGAAAGGATCAGATGCTTACGGATCGAGGAGGACGACGTCGGCGTGGCCCTCCATGGTCTTGGCGAAGAGGGAGCCCGCGGGGCCGCCGCCAACAAGCACCACCCTCGCCTTCTCCCCCGCCGCCGCCATCGCCGGAGTCGGACGCTCGCTCCCTCGCGCGCGCCTCACCCAGTTGACAAACTCCCCCACCCGCTCAGCTCACGCGGCGTTACTAACGAAAGCTCGCGAGGGCAAAGGTGGCGGCTTTATAAAGAATCCGGTGCCCGCCGACCGCTGAGGCGTTGACTGACGCGGTGGGATGGGACGGTGGAGCGCCATGGCGCCACCACCTCTCTCACCTTCCGATTGTTGAGAGTGTGAACGCATCTCTTAAAAATTCTCCCTACACGACTACTACACGCAAGGAATGGCGATATTAAAATAACTAAATAAATAAACTACAAATTAACTAAATGAAAAGAAATCACGAATGTAATCATGTGGATTCGATTTGATCCCTCCTACCTTTTATTAATTTTTGTCTCAAGTACCCTGGTATCTTTTACATTATCTTTTTAGTTTTTTTATTATGTAAAGTAAAAAAAATATAAGAAAATAAACTGTGACGTGCATGGTCGCATGGTTAATAGGTGCAGCCAAGAAATTATTAGTAAAAAATCAGCGGGCTAAGCGTGCCGAGCACCCTGTTGCGCGGCGCTCTTACGGGACGGTGCCAGCGTCGAGGAGGCCAAGAGCGAGAAAAATACTAGTAGGAAGAAGAGGAGGGCACGTGGCCGAGTCTCGATCTCAATAAAACAACCTGCTGCTATGTTGATAGGAAGAGGACCAGCACAACCTACCAACACAATTTAGAATAATCAGTACATACATCATGTCTCAATTAATTTGAGTTTTTTCAACTTAGGCGGCTAGTCGCATATGATTTGATATTTATTGTGTACTGCAAATATTACATTACATAAAATATATGGTTACTATAGATGTGTGCTTTGATTTAATTTGTCTCTCTGTATGGCTGCGCCAAAATCAGAACGCTTGGTTGACATGTAGAGAGAGCACTATACTTAATGGAGTTGTTGTTGTTGCCGCTCATAGATAGCCGATTGTTAGTCCAGACACTACTAGCTCTAGCCATGGGCGGAGCTACATGTACCACTGTGGGTGCGGCCGCACCCATGAAAAAAATAAAAAACAATGACAAATATTAATTTTTTTTACTATATTTGCACCCATAAATTATAAAGTTTTGCACCCACAAGGTAAGCGCACTCTTTTTAAATTTGTTCTAGCTCCGCCACTGGCTCTAGCTGGTTCAACTCCTATACAGCGAGCCGAAGCCCCTTCCGCTTCCTCTTTGCCACATTAGAAGGCGAGGCACGAGTTGTATTTTTCAATTTGTGCTCGATTAGTCCATTCACTATGTTTGTGTGTATACTACACAACTATTTAATATCATTCCAACCTCAATGTGAATCTCTCAACACATGAGTGTTGAGTTTCATCCGTTTTCAGTTTTAGAGATTCAGTTATTGTGAATAGTTATTTTTATTTTGAGCCTTTTCAAATTCTGAAATTACCCCAAACTGAAACTCATGTCGGTCTACTATAAATGAAGCTTTGGTTTGTCTACAACTCAAACTCATGTGATCTTGGGTTCTGTTGTTAATCGTATCAAATTGTTTCTGCATGCTAATTTACATATATGACATGATTTTCTTATAACTTACTTTGGAATCCTGAGCATTTATTTGGTTGTTTAGGCGGTGATGTCTCTTTCTTTTTGTGCGTGTGTTATCAGTCGATGTCTTCTACATTCTACATTGATTAAACATCCACAAAGGAAACCAATTGCCAAGTGTTGTAATTCGGGTAACTTCCATCACAAACATGCTTAGTGATTAAAGGAAAGAAAAAAGTTTCTATCATAATTATAGACACGTGCTTGCCGCATGTGCATCGAGATTTGGAAAACCATGATTTAGAGAGAGAGAAATTACATGTAATGATGCAGCAACAATAATGCTTCTCTGGAAATGGCTGATTAGGCAAGCAATGCACAGGTCAAGTCCGATAAGGATCCAAGAAGTAGCATTCATGAACTGAACCCATCCTCCTCCAACTAATACAGGTATTAAAACTGAACAAGCATAAGAAAAAACACTGGAAGCTAAAGCCTGGGAAACAAAGTGCAATGGATGATGGGCACTGGACAGCAGTGCAGCACCAGTCCCCGGACGCCCACAGGACCAGATCAAATGGATTGGGCAAGCCCAGAATGACATGTCCCGCTCACCTGATGGTTCATGGCTCATGAAAGAAAGGGCATAAATATGCTGGAAAAATAAAAGGGAATTTAACAAAATGTTTTTATTCTCCATGTCTCAGCAGTGCAGGCTCCCGGCTTTCTCCTTTTCCTTTTTTTCTGAAGAAACCGCCGTTACGTTACATCCAGTTCTGGACTATTGATAGGGACGCCAATCTTCATCTTCTTCTCCATCCATAGGCCGGAGTGCCGGACCCATAGGCATCAGCTTGCCATTGCTGACATTGTTTTGCCAGCAAGCAAAGATGATCCATTGTTTAGTTGCCAGCAAACAAAATGCGTTTATATATTGACTATAAACACAGCATTTTATTGAACGAAAAAGATTCATGTATACATGTACGTAACATACACTCTGCTCGTCACCTTTCCAAGCATCTACACCCTAGGGATGAAAACAGATGGATACAGTATTACATTTATTTTCATATTTATATTCAGATTTGAATTTGAATACGGACAATATTAAATATGTCGAATAGGATATAAATGAATATCGACATCATAAATATGTGATTTGAGAATTCAGATACGGATACATCATCGGATGTTGAATATTCGGAGTCGTATATGGACAGATCTAAACTTCTCTAAACAAATTCGATGTCGGATACGGTCAGAAAATATTCGTATCAAATACAGAGGCATATGACCATATGAGCAAGACATAGCTTTGTTTGAAGGAAGCCATCGTCTGGAAACCAGGGCAGAAGAATTTTCAAGCTCCCACGGACCGGAGTCAACCATTGAGGCCCATCTCCTTCCTCGTCTTGCCGACGAAAACATCTCCGGATTTGATCTTGCCCGGCAACCACCCGCAGAGCGTCAGCAAGGGAAACTGAAGCAGTCCTTCCTTCCTTCCAAGACAGACGAGTGCTATCGGGTAACCGGGGTTGTAAGTTGTCAGTTTGCTGTTGGGCAAACCATTGATCAGTAACTTCAGGTTCTTTGCCACAACCAGGGCGTGCTTGTGGGCGATGTACGCTTGTTTGATTTCCTGAACATTGATGGATATTAGTGCCAACAACTTCAGTGTTTTTGCGATAGCGTTGCTAGTTCCAACATTAAAGATTATGAGGATCCTTTTTTTTTCAACCAAGGGTGCTCCATAGACAGTATAAGAAATTAAGAAACATCTTCGATATGTAATCTATCCATTTCTTGCTTGCTGTAATCCTATTTGTACTTTTGGGGCTTTGCCCCATCCACCCACCGGCTTAGCCGGAATCTGGGGAATGAAAGCAGGTTGGGATTCGCTTTGATCCCCCCCATCATTTACCTCAACACAAAAAAAAAGAAACATGAATTGTAATGATAGTAATCAGTATCCACTAGACAGACAAGTCTTTATCCAGAGCATCATAATGAAGGAAAAAGGAACACCTTTAATAGTTCGATAGTGAGAACTGTCATTATCATCCAACTGCCAAGAATTAGGATACTGCAGATTAATCATTTAGATTATTATCTAACTGCCAAGATGACGAAAGGGCATGGGTGCAACTAGGAGACTATTTTCAAATATCAGTGGTCTCCCCTTAACTGAAGTCATGTGACTGTCAATGTGTCATGATGATTCAGTACAACGGTGGGTGTGAATGGGACAATGACAAAATGGCGGAAGGTTTTAGGAGTAACCATAAATGAAGTGTGTCATCTGCAAAACAATTGAAGCCTATATATCTGTATACAAAGACACGCACTGATGGAGAATACTCATTCTTTGCAAAGTTTTGGTAGAATCTCATTTAGGTGAGCCAATAGTTACTGTGTGCAAATTTTCAATTTGTTCTGCTGGGAAAACTGAGAGTAATCAGCCTACATAGACATGCACCCATTAACAGTTCAGTCTGCACAAATTTGGGCAGTACTTCAGTTTAGGTCAAGTGGTTGATATTCTCTACAAATTTAAGTCATCATGGTTGGGACAAGGAGCTAGAAACCAACCTGAAAAAAGTAACAGTAAAAAAACAGAAGGAAAATCACAAGTTGGAAGTGAAAACTTACAGGAATATCTGTGATATCACCAACTGCGAAAATGTTATTATAACCTTTCACTCTTAAATCCTTCTCCACCATTACTCTCCCTTTGCTATCCAAAGATTCCTTTAGGATGGTATCATGTAGCCACGATGAACTCAGTGGCCTTGTAATGCACACAAAGTGGCAATCAGCTGTTATTGTTTCTCCGCCTGATGTCTTGTACACCTTCTCTGTGTCTGATAATGTGCCCAAGTTAACCGATTGCTGAAGAAGCACTTCTACTTTCTTAGAAGTCAGCCAATCGAGGCACTTCTTTGAAGCCTTTTCTCCCATGAACTCAAGTAGACGCGGTCCTCTATGGACAAGGGTCACCTTCTTCCCTGGGTAGTCTACCGCAATCTCTGCAGCTAGTTCAACACCAGTTGGACCACCCCCAATTATCAGCACAGATTCTGATGACTCTATCTTGGCATTATCTGTAACAAGCATATAAAAAGCAAAGCATAAGTGTGACAGGGAAGGCCACAAAAAGCATGACTGTTTTCAGTATGTGGTTTTACTGCAGTTACCTCTCTGGAATTCTTTTAGCCTCTCAGCTCTGCTCACAGGAGTAGTGAAAGCATGGCCAGTCGCTATGACAAGATAATCATATGGAAGAGACTGGCCATCAGCCGTCAAGACAGCGTCTTCAGTGATATTGACCGCAGAAGATGTCACGATGGTTGCGTCTTTTAGGTAATCTTTGTGGTAGATTAATGATCTCTCAGCAAAAGATGGTTCCACCATCGACCGCAGCTCAGCGCAGGGGATCTCCTTGTACTCTTTCCTGTCATCAGAAAGGGATAGCATGTACGTATGAAGGAACCTTCTAATTATGATCAAGTGTGAACCAGGTGATGTTCCATTACATTCGATTCAACATCACTACATCAGATTAGTATAAGCTAAGTTATCACCAGCACAGAATAGATAGATAATTTTCAGAAATTCCAAAGTGCTTCTTATAGCAGCTAGCAGCTAATTAGATTCAGAACTTGAAGTTCGTATCGAATTTAGACAAGAAAACTCAAACCATCCCCATTTTCTTTCCCCCAGATTCACTAGATCCGGCCAGATCTCTAGAGCCGCAAGGATTTGGTACCGGCGGTCGGTGATCCCAATACAAAGACTAGGGCGCAGCCCAAAATTCCAAGAAGCAGGTCTTCAGCAGCCTATGGAAATCCCTGACGTCCAGCCAGAGATAGTCCTTCCCACAGCTAGCCCAGGCCCCAGGCAGCAGAAGAGGCCAACACACCACAACCATCCTGCCGGGCCGGCAGCCGCCTCCGCACCTAGCGCTCGCATTCACCACAACCATTCAGACGAGCGAAGGCGAGACGCGTCGACGGCTCCAGCTTTCAGGCTTCAGGCTCCAGGCTCCAGCCGTTCATCGTCCACACTCAGAGCAAGATCGAAGGCCAAGACGACGTGCGGCGATGACGGCGGCGGCAGCAAGAAGCTCCGGCTCACCGCCGGCGAGACCTCCGCCTGGCGGCGGCGTCCACGAGCCTCGCCGCCGCTGCTCCTCATGCGGCGCCACAACCCAGCAGCTCGCCGTCGTCGAGGTGGCCAAGAGCCCAAGAGTCCAGTCAAGAAAGCAAGCAAGCAGCCAGTCGGCTCGGGATTTCCGCGAACGGGTGGCCGGCGCAAGAGCGGAGCGGGCGACGACGAAAAGGAAGAGGAGCTTACGGGTCGACGAGGACGACGTCGGCGTGGCCCTGCATGTTCTTGGCGAGGAAGGAGCCGCCGGCGCCGCCGCCAACCACCACCACCCTCGCCTTCTTCCCCGCCCCCGCCATCGCCGGAGCCGGACACGCTCTCCCCCCTCGCGCCCCACCCAGCTGACAACACCAGCTCACGCGGCGTTATTAACGAAGCTCGCGGACCGCCGCTGAGTACTCGACGACGGTGGAGCGCCATGGCGCCAACCTTTATCACCTTCCGTTTGAGTGTCAACGCATCTCTTAGTTCTCCTAAACGACTACACGCAAGAAACTATAATTAATTATTTATAATAAATAAACTATAAATTAACTAAACAAAAAAATCACGTATGCAATCACGTGGATTCGATTTTTGATCCCTGATACCTTTCCCAGTATCTTTTACATTTTCTTTTTTTTGGTTCTTTTTTATGTAAACAAAATAGAAGAAATCAACCGTAACGTGCATGGTCGCATGGCCTCCACTGCGATCTCGTCCACGCAGCATTGCTCTGCACGCGCCGTCGACGACCAGGCCACGCACGCCGAGGCACGTCGCCGCTGCTGGCCGGCCGGTGTGGACGCGAGGGAGGACGACGTGGGCACACGCGGCCTCGACGACCACGTCGCCGCTTCTGGCCGGACGCGAGGAAGGAGCTGATGCAGCTAGCTCATTCACAACCCGGTGCTATGCTACCTACATCGGCCGTCGGCTCCTCTGAGGAACTGCCTGCTGCAAGCTAGGTTTGCTCAGTCCTTAATTATCTCTTCTCTTCTTAAGGCCTCGTTCGGCACCACCGTATTGGTGTCAGACCAGTATCTCATCCAGGCCAGGATCGAGTGGATCCTGGTCAGTCACTAGAACCCGATGCTTCCTCCGTTTTCTCTCTAGGAATTAAACC
>Ga0182004_10003123_pt1 | contig 13089 bp, 8 predicted proteins | sample Sormic07211540_1_FD_120479 | JGI IMG/M metagenome (GOLD analysis project Ga0182004, IMG submission 120479) | Endophyte microbial communities from Sorghum bicolor roots, Mead, Nebraska, USA - 072115-40_1 MetaG | ecosystem: Host-associated > Plants > Roots > Unclassified | place: USA: Nebraska...
ATCACGGAGGTCTTCGCCGCCAACTGCGGCGTGGAGCTCCCCACGGTGGACGTCATCTCCGGCTGCCACAGGGACCGCGATGGACCGGAGGATGCGCTGCAGGCCGTGCTGGCAGCAGCCACCAGCAACAGCAGCACCAATGCCACCCAGGCGGCCGCGCTGGCGGTGATCCGCGGCAAGGAGCACACCCAGGTGGGACCGGGCGCACCGCCGCAGACCCTTCTTCTGGTGCCTCTTCTTCAGCAGTGGCAGCGCCAACTCCACCTTCCTGCTTCAGCGCTCAAGATCGACCCTCGTGCAACGCCGCGCCGCCGCGCGCCGGACACCTCGCAGTCACGCACAGAGAAGGGGAGTGGGCGATGGGTGAGAGGAAGATAGACACAGATAGCCGGCTCACTATTGTTGGGCGAGGGAGAGTTGAGAAGGAGGTTGGAGCGAGGGAGAGCTCTTAGTTTCTTCTTTATCTTTCAGGTTCTTCATCATCTGTGTACACTCGGTTCTTGCAAATATATCGATGCACCAAGGTTCAAAACTTCGATGAATTTTCACGAATTCTTGAGGGTGGCTGAAACCCAGAATAAAAAAAATCTCATATGACAGTAATAATTACTGTAATGCATATACTCTAGACTTACATTTTCTATTGTTTATATTGCATAGGAAATAGTCATAAATCATGTCAAATGTTCTGAGATCTAAAAATCTTATCTCTTAAATTTTGACAAAAAAATTATTCAATTTCAATAATTTCAGGAGTGATTAAAAAGTTTTAAATACCTTCCGCATGCCATTTCACGTGAAAGTTTTAAATTTTTATTTTTGATTTGAAATGGCACGCTGAAGTGGAACTAACTAAAGCAAGCATCAGTTGGTGGAGTGTAAGTGTCCACACCATTACACCAACCATCATGCATGCATCATGATGCTTATATAACAGCACGCACAAAAGAAAGATCCGTAGCACCTATCATAGCCGTATATCATGATCCACGGACGATGCACTAGCTACTACTGTGCGTACTATGGACACTTGGAGCAACTAACGCGTGAGCATGTATACACAGTGTCTCCATGCATGTATAACTTTGTATATGGTGTTAATTATATTATCTTCAATCTGAATTAGAGGTCGCTTTGATATTTTTTATACATAGATTTTGGTATGTATTTAGACATATATTGTATTTAGATACATAACAAAAATTGATCTATAAAAAGTCAAAAGTGACTTATTATACTTTAAAACAGAGGAGGAAGTAGTTAGCACTTTGTAAACCACACACAAGCAGTTGGATTGAAGAGGGACCCGTACACCCCCTAACAACATGTACGGACTGCATTTGAAACGGTTGGTTAAAAACTTGCTTGTTTCACGGCCGGAGATGTAAAAGAAAAAAAGTCAGTGGCAGGACACATGCTGCAAGTTATAGTAGAAAAAATCACAAGGTAGATCACCTGCTCTTTTGGTGGCATACATGCACGCATGTTTGGTACGCGTGTATGTACGTACTCGTCATTTCTCTTTACACACGAGAATGAACGGTGTATACAAATATGGACCACTAACAAGAAGGAAACGAAAAACAGAGAAGCAAAGGGCGATGATTATACTACAACTAGCTACACACGCACATCGTGTGCATACCTGATTCTTGCCTTGGTGAGCATCCAGTCCCCACTTTTTGTTTTCTTGCTGAGGCGTTGTTTAGTTCCTAAAATTTTTTGATTTTGGGTTCTGTAGCACTTTCATTTTTGTTTAAAATTTATTGTCCAACTATGGACTAACTATACTCAAAAGATTCATCTCGCGATTTTACAGGCAAATTGTGTTATTAGTTTTTGTTTTTGACTATATTTAATGCTCCATATATGTGCCGCAAGATTCGATATAACGAGGAATTTTAAAAAGTTTTTGATTTTTATGGTGAACTAAACAAGGCGTATACTACTCCCACATACTATACATTTAGGTATATGGACATACTTCCTGAAATAGTATGTACACGTACTCTTCTGTGAAAAAAGTATATGCATATACTCTGAGTATAAATACATACATGCTTCTAATAGTATGAGTACATACTGTAATTAGCGGGAATACTCCTGAAATATGCGTATGTGAGCATACTGTGTGAGTGTGCGTATGTGAACATACTCTTGAAATGTGTATGTGAACAAAAAAAGGTATGTCTACATACTATAAACCATTATTCTTGCTAGCTCGATCGGTCAATCCAATTCCAGAGGGAGTGTAGCGAAGGCGAGTACGAACAATATTCCTTCTAGTTCTAGAAGAGCACAAGTACATGTATCTAATAAATAGAGATCCCAGTATTACATATATATAGTACGTATACGTATCTTGAAAATTGTTTAAAAGAGAGAGCAATCAACCGACAACAATATTATTCTAAAAGAACATTCGTTGCTCCATCAGGCCGGGTAACATGCGTGTGACGCTATTTGAGCGCGCTGAAAATGATTAGCAAGATCATGCATGAGGGGGGGGGGGCCGGGCGGCCATCATCAGGCGCTAGTGCTACCTCCACACTTTTAACAGAAGAAGAGGCTATACTCTGGCCACTCGTTTGTTCGGTTACTCACGATCTTTGGCACGCAATGATCTGTCACGTTGCTTTCTTTAGGCCTTGTTTATTTCACCTAAAAACCAAAAAATTTTCAAGATTCTCTGTCACATCGAATCTTTGGCACATGCATGCATAAAGTATTAAATATAAACGAAAATAAAAACTAATTGCATAACTGTAAATCGTGAGACGAATCTTTTGATCCTAGTTAGTCTATGATTGGACAATATTTGCCACAAACAAACGAAAGTACTATGGTAGCGAAATCCAAAATCTTTTCGTATCTAAAAAAGGCCTTATTAAATTTTTTTTTCTCTTTTGATTATTAGATTCTTTAGAATGTGGTGTGGTATGGTGTGGACTGACTGCCTTGTCCGTGAAGCACCGCCGCGCCATCGGCCGGCCGGCCCGACGCGGGCGCGTGCGGGTGAAGCGTGCAAGTAGAAAAAGGCAAAAGAGGGTTGCCGTTGGTTGGCAATGCATCAGACTGAGAGTGAGAGCAGCTGGGGCTGGCAATAATATATCGGAATTAACTGTGGAATTTCATGTGCATCTGTAATAAGCTACTCTTCTCATCGGAATGCTATTGAGGCCTTGTTTAGTTCACCTCAAAAACCAAAAAATTTTCAAAATTTCTCGTCACATCGAATCTTGCGGCACATGCATGGAGCATTAAATATAGACGAAAATAAAAACTAATTGCATAGTTTACCTGTAAATCACGAGATAAATCTTTTAAGACTAGTTACTTCATAATTGAACAATATTTGTCAAATAAAAACGAAAGTGCTACAGTTCTAAAAACCAAAAAGTTTTCGGAACTAAACAAACCCTGAGAGATAAGATGCTACTTTTTACGGTATGTGATCCGATGGTACACACAATGTACTGACGAAGAGAAGACATGCCCCGTCGCTTCCCCAAAATGAAATCCAAAAACTTTCTTCCTCGTCATATCAAATTTTACGGCACATATATGGATCATTAAATATAGATAAAATAAATAACTAATTATATAATTTACCTGTAATTTTTTTAAATAGTTAGTTCATGATTGATAATTGTCACATAAAAATGAAAGTATTACATCGAAAACTTTTCGTAAAGAAACTAAACTAGGCTTAAATCAAACTTCAAGTTACCTATTGACAAGTACTACATTGCCTACACATACCACATGAAAACCTCTAACTAAGCCTTGTTTAGGTTACTCAAAAAACCAAAAAAAAATTTAAGATTCTTCGTCACATCGAATCTTGTGACACAAGCATGGAGCATTAAATATAAATGAAAACAAAAACTAATTACACAGTTTGCCTATAAATTGTGAGACGAATTTTTTAAGCCTATTTACTCTATGATTAGCAATGTTTGTCAAATAAAAACGAAAGTGCTACAATATCAAAATTCAAAAACTTTTTAGATGTAAACAAGGCTCAACTGTGCTACTTAAGTACGTATAGGTTACTGAGATGAGTAAATTGTTCCCATGTCCATATAGTACATTGCCAGGATATCATGGCCGTACAGTGGAGTTTCTAATTCATATCACCACGTTTGAAAATACGAAACCAATTTGGCATGTTTTTTCCCCCACCGGTTTGTTGAGTGAGGCCTTGTTCAGTTGGCAAAATTTTTGGATTTTAGGTACCGTAGCACTTTCGTTCGTATTTGGTAATTATTGTTCAATTTTGGACTAACTAGCTTAAAAGATTCGTCTCGCAAATTAAAGAAAACTGTGTAATTAGTTTTTGTTTTTGTCTATATTTAATACTCCATGTGCCGTAAAATTCGATGTAACGAGGAATCTTAATATTTTTTGGGTAGTTCTGAATTTTTTTTTGGATTTTGCTATTATAGCATTTTCGTTTTATTTGATAATTAGTGTCCAATTATAGGCTAATTATGATCAAAAGATTCATCTCACAATTTCCAATCAAAACATGTAATTAGTTTTTTTGTCTACATTTAATACTCCATATATATATGTCCAAATATACAATATGATGAGTGATTTTTTTTAATTAGAGAACTAAACAAAGAAACAGAGCTATAGAAAAGAACATTGGAGAAGTATCAGAAAACAAATCTCTATCAACAGTTCAAGCTTTATTTAGTTGCCGCCAAAATCCAAAAACCTTTAACATTCTTTGTCGCATTGAATCTTGCGCCATATGTATGGAGCATTAAATATAGATACAAAACTAATTATACAATTTACCTGTAATCTACTAGTCGAATCTTTTGAGTCTAGTTAGTATATAGTTGGACAATAATTATCAAATACAAACAAAAGTATTATAGTACCCTGAAAATTTTCATCCAGTGAACTAAGGCCATAGTTAGTCCATAGTTTAGTCCAAATTTTTTGGCAAAATGGATACTGTAGTACTTTCGTTTGTATTTGATAAATATTATTCAATCATAAACAAACTGGATTCAAAAGATTTGTCTCACAAATTATAGATAAAATGTATAATTAGTTATTTTTTAATTTATATTTAGGCCTTGTTTAGGTCCAAATTTTTTTGGGAAATCGACACTGTAGCACTTTCGTTTGTATTTGACAAATATTGTCCAATCATGGACTAACTAGGATTAAAAGATTCGTCTCGTCAGTTCCGACCAAACTGTGCAATTAGTTTTTATTTTCGTCTATATTTAATACTCCATGCATGTATCTAAAGATTTGATGTGACGAGAAATCTGAAATATTTTGTAAAATTTTTTAGGAACTAAACAAGGCCTTAATACTTTATACATGTGTCATAACAACGGAAATGACAAGAAATCTGAAAAAAAAATTATAATTTTTTTTAAAAAACTAAACAAGGCCTAACAAGGTGTCAACATGAGGAAAATTTCCGTGAGAGAACAACACGACCCTATATGGCCTATGCAATGCAGGCGGTCAGTAGAATTTTCATGATGCCCTGCGCCAGCAGGCAACCCCTAGAACCGAGAATATACAGTACTACAAGATACCAACAGCAGCATGTGACCAATACAAATACAGCGCCACTTGGGTCCCTGCTCCCAGCACCAGCCAGCCAACCTTGTTTAGTTCTAATTTTTTTACAAAATATACACTATTGCATTTTTATTTATATTTAATAAATATTGTCTAATCATAAATTAACTAGACTCAAAAGATTCGTCTCATAAATTATATGTAAACTGTATAATTAGAGTCCGTTCATTTATCTTATCAGCTGTATTTTTTTACTATGATAAATCAACGAACAATATTTTCAGCTATAACTTTTTAGCTTAGCAGACTCTTAGTTATTTGTTTTATATATTTAATGTTTCGTATATTTACCGTAAGATTCGATTTAACAAGAATCTAAATTTTTTTACAAAATTTCATTTAGAACTACGCAAGACCTAGGATCGATCGGGTAACCTTGTTTAGTTCTAAATTTTTTTTGCAAAATATGAATTGTAGTATTTTCGTTTGTATTTGATAAATATTGTCCAATCATAAACTAACTAGGCTCAAAAGATTTGTCTCCTCAATTCCGACCAAACTGTGTAATTAGTTTTTATTTTCGTCTATATTTAATACTCTATGCATGCGTCTAAAAATTTGATGTGACGAGGAATCTGAAAATTTTTGTAATTTTTTTTAAACTAGTTGGCAAAAATTTTGGGTTTTGGGCACCGTAGCACTTTCGTTTGTTTGTGGCAAATATTGTCAAATTATAGACTAATTAGAGTCAAAAGATTCATCTCGTGATTTACAGATAAACTGTGTAATTAGTTTTGGTTTTCGTCTAAATTTAATACTCCATGCATGTGCCGCAAGATTTGATGTGACGGGCAATCTTAAAATTAATACCCCCAGGGCAAGACCCAAGTGGAGTGGGGCTGCCCCGTGTCCGTGTCGTCTCGCCGGTTAAAAAAATGCCGCGCCGGCCGCCGGCAGCCACCGTCGTCGTCACGGGTGGCAGCGTCCCACATCCCACTCCTCCATCTCCATTCGTACTACTGTCATGTGGCGCCCATACTGCACCTCCCCACTCCCCAACTACCCCCGCCGGCCAATCCCAGCCGTCCACCCCCCCCACGGCTTTCCACGCCCCGTCAATCCCCGGCCCTCCACGTCCCCTCGTGTGCACCGCCGCCGGTGCCGCCCGCCGATTACCCCCCTCCTCCTCCTCCTCCGCTCCACGGACACACCCTCAGCGCGGGCGCGCATTAACACCGCTACGCGCACACACGCACACGCACACGCACCACCACGGACCGAGGCATTCGCATTCGCAAGGCACCGACGCCCAAAAATAACTAGGCGTCCCCACAAATCGCTCCACCTTCCTTCCTTCCCTCCCTCCCTCTCTCTCTCTCTCTCTCCCCTCCTCCTCGCTCCGCTGCGCTTGAGCTGTCCTGGCCTGGCCCCGAGATCCACGCCGCATCCTCTCCGTCTCCGGCGCCCTACACTCGCCTCCGGCGGCCCACACGCTGCGTCCTCCTCGTGACCTCCGGCTGCGGCCGACCGCCGGTTTTGCTTCCTTCCCGGTCGTCCAGGGAGCGGAGAGCACACTGGGCACGGCAGGAGGAGAGGCACGAGGAGGTGGGATTCGATTCCCAAGAGGCGCGGTACGGTACTAGCCTGAGCGAGAGGGCAGCCGGCCGGCTGGCTGGCTGGGCGCCGGTGACGGACGTGCTCGGCCTTCCTGCGAGCTCGCCAAGTTGGCAGGCCGGGTGCTGTTGTTGGAGCGCGTGGAGCAAGCCAAGCGGGAGGAGGCCTTGCTCGTAGCTGCATTGGGCGGTGATATCTCCGAGGAGGCAGCCGATTTCATCCCGGGAGGAGCCTCCCAGCCCTCGGACGCTCCCGGCGCCCTATAGGTGCCTCTCGCTCCGCTTCCGCTTTGGTCCATGGTCCATGGGGTGGAAGGTGGCGTCAGGGGGTAAGGCGGCGGCCCCGGCGGCGCCCGGCGGCGACAAGCTCAGGTTCCCTCCCTCCTCCTCCGCCGCCGCCGCGCGGTCGCGGATGAAGCTCTGGCTCGTGCGCGCCACCACCACGGTGCTGCTCTGGACCTGCGTCGTGCAGCTCACCGCCGTCGGGGATACCTGGGGCCCAAGGGTGCTCAAGGGCTGGCCATCCTGCCTCACGCCGCACGACGAGGAGGCGGCCGCCGCCGCCGCGCGCCCGCGGCATCCTCTCGTCGTCGACAGGGCCGCCGCGCTGCCGCTGCCGCCCAAAAGTGAGTTCGCCTGCTCATCATCGTTATCATTTCTCGGGTTGCTTGCTCGCTTTCCTTTGTCCTGTTCCGACCTGCTGTCTGCGCTCTGGACAATCACGATGCGGTTCCCAGCTGGACATTGACAGCCCGCCTGCATTGCATCGTGCCGTGCTAGATCCCTCCAAAGCTCCCGCGTACATTTCCGGGTCTCGCATGAAAGTGACCTGTGATTGGTGAAGATTTCGGTCGTTTTCGTGTGCTCCGATTGGCAAAGCCCGTCACGAGAATTTCGTTCATTCTGTGCTAATGTCACCTGTATGTATGTATGTTTGTGGTGCTTTCCGCAGCATTTGATAATGCAATCATGCTCACATCATTTTTTGGATCAGTATATGTAATTGGTATAAATATTCACGTCAGGTCATGCATGCCGTTCACATTGCATTGCATTATATTCTTTTGGTCGGTAGCACAACAGTTTTGCCGTTCTGGACCTTCTGGCTATTGTATTCTCACCATGATATTTGCGTTTCTCTGTATTTTCATGCATACTGTTTAGGTGGGGCCACATTTTCATAGGCTTCTCAGCAGCTCTTGGGTAGCTGCATCATTGGCCTTTTTCTAGTAACCCTAGTTGCATTTGGTGAAACAACACTTGATTTTGTCAATTAGGAGGTAACTTAGCTCTTAGAACACATTTCAGCTCAGACAGAGGACTATAGGAGCCAAGCTAATTGCACCTGTCAACAAAGACCTTGTTTGTTTCCATTAACTGAATGTCTTTCCTAATAAATGACTGCAAAAGTGTGGTCATAATTTTCTTGTTGCTATTCAAATACTCAATGTGCACCAGCATCATAGCTATAGATCCAATTAGTAAAATATGTTGTGCATGTTCTAGTGTTTCCTTTTGCTGATGCTTCGTTGCCAATGCCTTCCAGGAATATATAGGAACAATGGTTACTTGATGGTGTCTTGCAACGGTGGGCTTAACCAAATGAGAGCTGCAGTAAGCAATCGGGAAACCCTTATTTGTATTGATTTGGCAGTTTCTTTTACAATGTCTGGCTCTTAACACTGGCTTCTGGCCTTGCCTACTTTTTTATCAGATATGTGATATGGTTGTAATTGCAAGATATTTGAATGTAACTTTAGTTGTGCCAGAGTTGGATAAGACTTCATTTTGGAATGATCCAAGGTGCTGTTTGGCGACTTCAAATTGCCTTTTAATCTATTATTAAGACTTGTGTTCATGTCAGGGAAGCTAACTTCAGCAGTCCATTTTATCCTGCAGTGAGTTCCAAGATATATTTGATGTCGAGCACTTTATAACCTCATTACGAGGTGAAGTTCGCATTCTGAGAGAATTACCCCCAAGGGTAAAGAGAAGAGTTGAACTTGGAATGTTCCATTCCATGCCACCAATTAGTTGGTCTGATATCTCCTACTATCAAAATCAGGTAAGCAGCATCATATTTTATCTAAGACTAGTCTACATTGCAGAATTTATTGTATAAACTGACACTTGGTTAATTTTGAATCAGATTCTTCCTTTGATTCGTAAGTACAAGGTTCTCCATCTGAATCGAACTGATGCCAGGCTAGCAAACAATGGTTTACCAATGGAGATTCAGAAACTGCGATGCCGAGTAAATTATGCCTCTCTCAGATTTACCCCACAAATTGAAGAGTTGGGCAAGCGAGTAATTAGAATTCTTCGCCAAAATGGACCTTTCTTGGTGCTTCATTTACGTTATGAAATGGATATGCTGGCCTTTTCTGGCTGTACTCAAGGTTGCAGTACGGAAGAGGCAGAAGAACTCACAAGAATGAGGTGAAGTTTTGGAATCGTACCTTTAACATGAAGTGAAATTTCGTCTATTTCTTATCTGTAGTTGTTCTGTTGACTGGACACGCTCCAAACTACTCTTGGCTTCAGGTATGCTTATCCATGGTGGAAAGAAAAAGTGATTGACTCAGACTTGAAAAGAAAAGATGGCCTTTGCCCATTGACACCTGAGGAGACTGCTCTTGTCCTCAGAGCACTTGACATCGATAGAAGTATGCAAATATACATTGCTGCTGGGGAAATATACGGTGGAAAGCGCAGGATGGCTGCTCTAACTTCAGCTTACCCGAATGTGGTGTGTGAACAAATATATTATGCATCTATTGTATCGTAGTTGTTATACAGTAGTCGATCTCTCCTTTCTCATTGCTGATGTCTTGCTACAACTATTTTATGTAGGTGAGGAAGGAGACACTTTTGGAGCCTTCTGATCTGATGTTCTTCCAGAACCATTCGTCACAAATGGCAGCACTGGATTACTTAGTATCTTTAGAAAGTGATATATTTGTTCCAACATATGATGGCAATATGGCTAAAGTTGTTGAGGGTCACCGGAGGTTTGCACTATTCCACTTTGTCATACAGTTTATAAGCATATCAGCATATGCAGTTTCGACATACCAGGCAGCATGCTAATCGTATTTCATAATTGTTTATTCTGAGTGTTGCATTAATGATGTCCCAAAAAACATGAACTGTTAATGTTTTAAATCACATTGATGATCTTGTCTTCAACCACCATCAATTCCTCACTACTCACAGTGATGCTTCAAAATTTGTGCAATTGAGTTTTGAGACAGCATAGAAACAGTAGAACTTAATATTTCCCTATTTTCTGAAGCTGAAATCTGGAAATATGTTCATGGAAGTTTATTATTAGTGACTATATATTAGATATCTTATATTTTGCAATTTCTAAGTAGCATGTTAATTACTGGTAATTCCGCACTGTTAGCTATAGGTATATTTCATACTTTCATCATGCTTTCTACTATATGCTGCAAAGGTGTGCAGTTTATCGTCTGTAGTAATTACTTGTATCTTTCATTTTCTGTTTCTAGATTCATGGGTTACAAGAAGACAGTCTTGTTAGACCGAAAACTCATTGTTGAGCTAGTGGACCGGTACACAAATGGTTCTCTGCGATGGGATGAGTTCTCTGCATTGATCAAGGTTGCGCACGCAAAGCGGATGGGATCAGCTTCAAAGAGGATGGTGATTCCTGACAGACCCAAGGAAGAGGACTATTTCTATGCCAATCCCCAAGAATGCCTCCAGGATCGTGATTTTTTGCAAACCTCATAATATCCTTTCATGTCTATATACCATATTCACATTATACCATTCTTTCACAAACACAACTGAACCCAAAAGCAAATACTTTGGAGCCAGAAAGGCGACTCGGCTTCTGTCGAGTCATAGATGAGGCCAATCTGTAAACTTGAGGGAGGGAGGGAGAAAAGGGGGGTTGGATGTAGTTGGTAAATACACATTATAGAATGGAGGGGGGGATTTGTTAATTCCCAAATAAGAAAAGTGATGGACTTGTATAGATGATGGTGATAGAATTACCGCTAAGAAGAATGTAACTTAAGAGAGAACTGAGATGCAGCTGGGTTCCTGCATCCGGTCTTGCGTTGTGTAACATAGCAGTTGTTCTTGATAGCCGCCTCCATTGTCCCCACCGGCGAAATTTTGGCAATCATGTTGAAAGATGTATACACTTTTTATTGTATCGATACAATCTGTATTATATATGTAAATTGTGCAGAATGTTTCTACCACTTACAGTTTTTATAATGTGATTAGTACAGTGAATTCCTGCGTGGAGGGTGCTTGTTAACCTCTGAGTTCGTGTCAACTGTCGGTGTTGATGATTTCTCCATGTGGGCTTGGGCCAACGTACTTTTATTTCACCATTGGCATCTTTGTCAGATGTTCAGTTATCACTTGTCAATTGTCGTATCCAATATGCTCACTTGAGTTTCAATCTACGGTCTTGTTTAGTTCACTCCGAAAACCAAAAAGTTTTCAAGATTCCCCGTCACATCGAATCTTGTGGCACATGCATGAAACATCAAATATAGACGAAAACAAAAACTAATTATACAGTTTAGCTGGAAATCACGAGACGAATCTTTTGATCCTAATTAGTCCATGATTGAATAATATTTGTCACAAACAAACGAAAGTGTTATAGTTCCGAAAAGTTTTCACTTTTCGGAACTAAACAAGGCCTACATTAGGTTTCTAGTAGTAGCAGTTTAGGGTGAAACTGGAATGCAGGGCCTGAAAACGTGGACTCTTTTTTTTTTCAATTAAATACTCTCGTACGGCAATACTTAAAATTCAGCACTGTGGCCATTAGAACTACTGAAAATCTATTTCAAAAGTGGATAGCATTACATAGTTTAGTGGGATTACCTTCTTAATACAATGAAGCGCAGTTCTCCTGCGTTTTTAAGAAAAAAACATAGCTTAGTGGGAAAGAAACTAAGCCATATTTTTCTCTAATCTAGAAACAGAAGTACATAAAATTTCCACTAGAAATAGTGAAACTACATAATGAATCAATAACCTTCTAAACCAAATAGAAAACACACGTTGCAATTCGCCGGCGAGATTTGCAAACGTACATGTGCAGGGAGGCAGGGTATATTTTACACACATGGCTATTCATTGTCGGTGTATAAGCGCAGTGTGGGCTCTCCAACGCATCTTGCTGGACATAGCTCAATTCTCTACATTTTGCACCAAATAGCAAAAACAGTGTTTTTCTCTCACAACAAATCAACATCAGCCGCAGAACCAATACAACAAACAGCAAAGCCCAAATGGTTCCGCAGGGGTTTCAGAGTGTCTTGCGGTGCCCAGAGTGACAGCTACTTTTCTGATAAAGTATACATTGACCTTCGCTGTCCGTGTTGGGTGATTTCGTGGCCTGTAGTTGTAGATTTCAGCCGAAGCTACTCCCTCGGATTGCTACAAATATATCTCCTTTTTTAAGAAATCAATCATTCTTAAATAATTTATCTAAACATATATAAAAGGAGTATCAATAAGATACCTACAATAAGCAATCAATACTAGATTAGTCATGTTGTATATTTTTTATAATAAACCTATTCAAAAGGTATGCAAATATTTATACTATTATTTTAATAAATATAATCAAAACTTGAAATTATCTGACTAATTAAAACAGGAGAGATTTACACTTGTTTTGGAGCAAAGTGAGTAAAATGTTGGCATCCGTATTGCTGTTGTCATAAGAGATGGTCGAGCTCGGTTTTCAAAAACAAGACATCAAATGTACTCCCTCCATTCTAAATTGTAAGTTGTTTGACTTTTTTTACTCCAAGTTTGACCACTCGTCTTATTCAAAAAATTTGTGCAAATATAGTTAAATTTAAGTCATTCTTGAAGAACTTTTATTAATAAACCAATACACAACAAAAGAAAG
>Ga0182004_10003124_pt1 | contig 13089 bp, 9 predicted proteins | sample Sormic07211540_1_FD_120479 | JGI IMG/M metagenome (GOLD analysis project Ga0182004, IMG submission 120479) | Endophyte microbial communities from Sorghum bicolor roots, Mead, Nebraska, USA - 072115-40_1 MetaG | ecosystem: Host-associated > Plants > Roots > Unclassified | place: USA: Nebraska...
GTGGTGGTGGCGGGATTCAAAAGTCCAAAAAATTCCACACGCGTGGCTATATTCCCTGGGCTCATTTGCCCCCGCTGCCAAAGTAGCCCTTAAATTCATTTCAAACCGCACCGGAAGAGGGGATAACAGTACTGTTACAATAGAGAAAGTGGCATCGCCAAGCATTTAGGCTGGATACATCTTGATTACATCTGAGACGTTTACGCCAGACTAGAAGATCATCACAAGTTTTGGAGATGACAGACCGGACAAAAGGCGATTCATTCCTAAAGATCACACCATTTCTGGCATCCCAAAGTCGCCAGAGTATGGATTGCAGATTTATGGCCTTGTTTAGTTCTAAAAAAATTTACAAAATTTTTCAGATTCTCCGTCACATCAAATCTTTAGACGTATGCATGGAGTATTAAATATAGACGAAAATAAAAACTAATTGCACAGTTTGGTCGGAATTGACGAGACGAATATTTTGAGCCTAGTTAGTTCATGATTGGACAATATTTGTCAAATACAAATGAAAGTGCTACTATTCCTATTTTGCAAAATTTTTTAGAACTAAACAAGGCCTGGGCCAAAAGTTTGGCATCCAAGCGCGCTGGGACTGTTGCATTCCAGGCGTCAACATCACAAAGCTCTGCAACATGCGCCTTGTTAGTTCAAAAAAAAAAATTGCAAAATCGACATTGTAGCACTTTCGTTTGTATTTGATAAAAATTGTCTAATCATGGACTAACTAGGCTCAAAAGATTTGTCTCGTCAATTTCGACCAAACGGTGCAATTAGTTTTTAATTTCATCTATATTTAATACTCCATGCATGGCTGACTTTCTGCAAAAACTCACAAAAAGTGTGAAATGATTGCGTTATGAAATAACACAACTGATTTTACGGCGAAATGGATGGTGAGTGGTGAGAAAAATATTGAATTTAAATTTTATATTTAAAATAATAATTACAATATAAAATAAATGTATAATAAAATTAAAACGAAATAAAAGAGGTAGCAATAAACGTGATCTAATTGTCCTCTAACAATCATCAAATTGGACAAAAGAGGTTGTAAAGTGCGACCTGGTACATGCTAATGTGATCCATATCCGGATGCATTATAGACGTCTTGGCTAGGAAAATGATTAATTTTTGCGTGCACTGCTGTGGATATATAGGGTTCGTTTAACTGGTAAGTCATGGCTGAAAATATTATTTCCGTAAAAGAAAACACTATTTGTAAATAGTTTATATTTAGTACTTTATATATATGTTCAAATATTTAATGTGACGGGCGATAAACTTTAACGGAGCAAACAAAACGAACCCTAAGCTGTTACAACAAGAGCAAAATGTACTGCCCACACTGCCGTGAGTTTCCCTGTTTCACGGAGGTATTGTCGGCTCAAGAATACTGTGGCTGTTCAATGAATACCTCTGTTGTTGAATAAATCCTAAGCCCTAAAGCCTTAACCTCCGACCAAACATGCTCTACCAATAGGCTCAGGGCTTGTTTAGTTCACCCTGAAAACCAAAAAGTTTTCAAGATTTTCCGTCACATCGAATCTTGTGGCACATGCATGAAACATTAAATATAAACGAAAATAAAAACTAATTACACAGTTTAGCTGTAAATCACGAGACGAATCTTTTGATCATAGTTAGTCCATGATTGGATAATATTTGTCATAAACAAACGAAAGTGCTACAGTATCTAAAACTTTTCACTTTTCGGAACTAAATAAGGCCTCATGTGTAGAGTCCAACCAAGGCTCGTTTGGTTCACCATGCAAGTTAAACTTTAACTCTTATCACATCAAATATTTGGACACACGCATGAAGTACTAAATATAGACTATTTACGAAACTAAAAATACACATAGAGAATAATTTACGAAACGAATCTTTTGAGCCTAATTAATCCATGATTGTACACTAATTGTCAAATAAAACAAAAATAATATAGTATCTGTTAAACTTTAACACCTAACTAAACATCCCTCAAGCTGCATTGTGTGAATGTTACACACTAGGGCCTTGTTTAGTTCCCCGTTATATCGAATCTTGCGGTGCATGTATGGAACTTTAAATATAGATAAAAAAATAACTAAATGCATAGTTTACTTGTAATTTGCGAGATAAATCTTTTAAACTTAGTTAGTCCATAATTAAACAATATTTGTCAAATACAAACTAAAGTACAATGTCTATTTTGTAAAAAAAAAATTGAACTAAACAAGGCGTAGTGTTCCATATATGTTCTCCGGCGAGAGCATTACGCACCATTTGGCCCAGCTAGTTGCGGCGTTCGCGTGATCGGGACCCAAAACTGCCCCGTTGTTCCTATATAACCACCAGCCCGTAAACCACGCGTCCTCTACGCCCTCCTCACCTACACACGCAACCACAGCCTGCCATGGCACTCCGCGCCATGGCACTCCGCCAACGCCGCCGCCCACGCCGCCGCGCCTTCCCTGTCTCCGACACACCCACGCAGTCCACGGACCACCGGAGCCGTGTGGGTCGTCCGACCAGGCGGATCGCCGACGCCTACAGCGCCGTAGGGGGCGCGTTGCTGGCGGCGGCCAGGTCTGCGCTTCACCCGCGGGCGGCGCTTGTCGCTGCTCTCGGCCTCGACTCCGTCGAGAAAGAGGCAGCCGCGCGGCGCACCGAGCTCGTCGACCAGGACGGGGACGCGGCGTTGCTCGGCGCCAATCTCATCAAGCAGGACCAGGAGATCACGCCGCTTGGCTCCAACAACCTCGTCGACCCGTACCAGGCACTACCAATCGGTTCCATCCTCGTCGACCAGGACGGGGAGGCGGCGTTGCTCGGCGACAATAACCTCGTCAAGCAGGACCGGGAGATGGCGCCGCTCGGCTCCAACCTCGTCGACCCGTACCACGAGACGGCGCCGCCGCTCGGCTACATCCGCGTCAAGGCTGAGGGAGGCAAGAGCTGCAGCGAAATCGTCGAGGAGGAAGAGAAGGACGGAACGACCGCGCCAATCGGTTCCCATCTCACCGGCGGCATCGACCGCGCCTTCCTCGCTCGGAAGGGAGCACGGATCGCCAGCACGCCCAGTCGCAACGGCCCCCCGGAAACCACCGGCAAGAATCATCCTCCTACGACGTCGCAGCGGGCGCGGAAGCCGCACCAGCCCTTCTGGAAGAAGGGCGGAATGTGCGGGGACATCTTCGTTGGTGATGATCGAATGCCCCGCAACTCCGCGAAGGGGCAGCACATTGCTGCTGACGCCGGTCGCCTCCCCAACCCCACCTCTTCTACAGCCCGTGGCACTTCTCGTGCGGCCGGGGTCCGGCATCACCTCGCCGCCGCCTCATCGGGGTCGGGGACTTCTCTTCCCCCGCCGCCGCCGCCGCCACCTTCGGGGTCACCACAAGGCGCACAACCCGCTGCCTCAGGCGCTCTTCGACCGGTGCCGCATCCAAATGATGTGAGTTTCCACAGCCGGTTTACTTCGTCTGTTGTAGCGTCTCCCTCTAAGGGAAAATTCAACTTCCCTATTTCAACCTATTTACTTCGTCTGTTGTAGCGTCTTGCTCCTTCTCTATTTGAACCTGTTTCTGGTTAATTAGGGAGAATGCATCGTTATGAACTTCTCTATTTAAACCTGTTTCTGGAGAATTAGTGGTTGTACTTACTGAACAGAATGGTCTTCTCAATTGTTTTTTTTAATCCATGTGTTGCCATGCTCTGTTTATTATAATAATCAGAGACAATTCTTATATTAACTTCATATGCACCACTTTAGGTTGGTTCTACTACGACATCGCTCCCTCGCTCAGCTGCAGCCGTGGGAGCTGCTGTCGCAGCCGCCGTCACCAACAATTCTTCTCCACTGCAAATAACTATAGCTGCTACGCAAGCTATTCCCCCGCGGTCGCCGCCGCCCACGCCGCCTCCATCTCCGGGTTCAGGTGGTTCTGGTTCGGCTGCACAAGGACCACGACTCGCTGCCGCAGGCGGTTCCCCTCCACCGGTGCCGCCTGCTGGCCCTGCTCATCCCGTTGTGGCCGCTGGTCCACCCGCACCAAACGATGTGAGTTTCCACAGCCGGTTTACTTTGTCTGTTTCTGTTTTGTCTAGCGTCTTGCTCCCTTAATTTAAGGCGTAATTCAACTTCTCTATCGGAACCATACGTATCTGCATCGTTATAATTACAATGATGGTTGTACTTACTGAACAGAATGGTGTTTTCTCAATTGTTTTTTTTAATCTATGTATTGCCCTGTTCTGTTAATTTATATCATAATGCAAATTCAGTATTGAACCTGTTTATGAATAAGTCCCTAAAATCACCAGATCTTGCAATCTTGATGGAGCATGTAATTTAAATTTCATACTGTTCTGATCAAGCACAGGTCCACAAGCATTTGACTGTTTGATTTATTGTCAAATATTGCTTTGCTCGAGTATTAATGTAAATAAATATGTAACTTTGCTACTCCTTTTTTTTTTTGAGAGAACAACTTTGCTACTCGTATACTGACGTTTTGTTTTATTAATTAACTGGATGTGATGTGTACTTCAGTACTATTTCGTGATGACCTCTAACCAAATTCTTTTCCGCAGCGCTATTTCAACTGGGAGTCAAATCATATAAATCTTGCGGCACAAATCGTGTCGACCATATTTCAGGTGATGGGGTTGGGGGATGCCCTGAAAGCATGGACAGCGGGTCACTTGATTCATGCTGGTAGCGGTTGGAGTAGTCGGTCTCGGTATGATGTCATCGACAACTGCTGTGGGAGTTAACTGGATCAGAATAGTGGCTGCTAATTTGGCACGGACAACATCCACAGTCGCAGTAATTCTGTTCCTCCTAATTCTTTCAGAGCCAATTGGCTATGGCTGGGGTATTGGCTTCAGTGCCTTTTTCGGCACCGGAATGATCGTGATTTGGGTAGTGGGGGACCCTGTAGTCTTCCATGCACTGAGAGACTGGTCTGGGAGAATGACAACAACATGGTGCAGTTCATGTTGGGACAGCATGAAGCAGCGAGTGAACGCGCGGTGGGACAGCATGAAGCAGCGAGTGAACGCGCGCTGGGACACCATCAAGCAGAACGTCAGCGCAAGATGTGACAGAATCAAGCAGTGGCTGAACGCAGCGCCTCGTGAGCACGACCATGATTTTCCTTGTAAACCCGATTTTCCTTTCAAAGGAAGAGCAGAGGCTCGATGACCTCGACCCAAGAACGAGAACAGAGGTGCCTCATGTCCATGGACCTAGAAGACGAAGCTTCCCTCCTCTTCTTTTTTTTTTTCCCCTCGCCGTCGCTGACTGAATTTCACTCGCGGACGACGTCCCCCGGCGCTCTCCATTGGCTCCCCTGGCGCCGGCATGCGGGCTCTGCCGGGCACTCCCGCCTTACGATCCGCGCTGTCTGCGCCTGACCCATGGAGTCCCGGCGACCATGGCCCATGGGCCTCAACGGCGGGGCTCCATCACGTGCGTGCGCACGGCCGGGCCCGGGGGAGACAGCCAGCCAAGACACGCTAGCATCTCGCGCTCCTCCCCTTCACCGCCGGTTCAACAAGGGAAAAACCACCGCCTCGTCGTGTGGCTCCGCGGAGAGATTGTCGATTCATCGCGCGCCTCCGCGATTCCCGCGGCCGGCGACCCCTTCCTTCCTCTGTTGGAACGTGGCGTCGTCCGGGTCCGGGCTGTGGGACGTGAGCGCATTCGGCTCAACGGTCCGGCTTCTCTGACACGGTGGGTCCCACCTTTACCTCCGCCTCCTCAGCTCCTCCTCCTCCTCGTTGCTCCTCTCTCTCCCTGTCTCTGCCGCTGCACAGATCCGTCGCGAACAGAGGACGTCAGCAGCGCAGCGCCGCGCCCGCCCCCGCTCCCGCTCGAGCTCGCGCCTCCTTTCAAATCTGGTGGTTGTCGTGCGGAGGATGTCGCCGCTCGGGGAACACGGTATGGTGCTTCTGCTGCCGCTCAGAGATCCACCCAAGCCTGCTTCTGCTGGTGTTGGATCTGATTATGTTGGTAGGATTTGGGAAAGGAACAAATCCACTGAGTTGTTTTCTTTTACGGATATGGTAGTGCCATGAAAATGTTACTGTGACTGGCTAAGTGAATTTCTTCTCATGCAAAATTTATTTCCTGGACCTAGAAACAATCAGTTCTTTTCAGCAAGTGAAATGCTTAGTTTGAGTTTTGATGAGTGAAATCCTCCAGTTAGCTGCTCAAAGCACTGCTAGCTAAATGTGCTTGGTCCAATTATCTGCTGTAAATTCAGATAGAGTATTTCAACATGTATATGTTTTGATGTCTTTGCAGGAAGCCATCCAAATGTGGCGTATGCGGTGTTGTAGTTGCATCATCTGCTGATGTGGAATCACATCAGTAAGTGTGGATTCTCTTGCATTTGCCACTTTGACTCAATAGATAGTGATGCATTTTTTTCATGGCAGGGAATGATAATTCTATTCTTTTCCCATTTCCCAAACAATCTTGTTCATTGGATTGCTGGTGGTTACTCTGTGAAACATGTGAACCGAAATAACCAAACTTGTCCATTGCCTTCATGCTTGATGGCTTGTATTGTAGTTCACAGGTATATTGGTCATGTCCAGTGTAGAACTGTAACAGGAAATTGTACTAAGTCATAAAAATACTATGTCTGGTAACATCAGTTATGCTAACTCACCCAGTAGCAAAAGCACATAATTGTTTGTTTTTGAATTTCCTGCTGACAGTTCATGTATTTTTGGGATTTATCTAACCAGCCCATTATATGAGCTGGCTGTGTTATTAGCTCTAAGCGACATGTCAATTGAATACAGCCAACAGCAGGCTAAATTATTAGTCATGCTCTTAGAGGCGATAGGGCTTGGTGCAGCATTGCTCTGCTCCTGCACGTGGCGGGCTGGTTGCTGCTATCGCTCTCTGGTGGGTTTACTCGTGGTGATAGACCTGAATGGGCTATTTATTCTTGTGCTATTTCGTTCATGTTGTGTTAGGTTTCGAATCCTTTTTTTTTCACTGTATAGGACTCTCTGTCACCTGAAAAGACTAAATAATGGTTGTGTAGGTTGCCTAGCAGTACCAGTTTCTAATATATGGGCTTCTTTACAGGTCGGATAATAATTTCATTCTGTGGTATCTTTTATTGTTGTTAGCTGTCTACAAGTTTTCTAGCTTCTTAGCTTCCTGTTAGATTATGCTTATGATGTTTCTTATAAAATAAATCTTTTGGGTGCCTTTTTGGTCTGAGTATGGTCTATTTTTAGAGGAAAAAGTATCAATTACTCCCCTCAAGTTTGGCATATGTTCATATTACCCCCTAAACTTACATTTGGTTCAATTTACTACCTCCAACTATTTCAGTTGGTCTAGTTTACCCCTTAACATGATTTGTTAATTTTGTTCTTCCATGTATTAGTTGAGTCTTAATATCAACTTTTTTGATATGATACAGAACATCATAGGTTATGTTAGAAAAAAAAATATATCTTAATTTTTTCCACAAGTTTGATAGCTTAGAAAATTTAATAAATTAACACTAGAGATACAATATCATATAAAACATAATGATGAAGAAAAATTATAGTGCATTTTTCTAACACAAAATATGTACAATGTTCTTTATCACCTAATAAAATTTGAAACTAAAATATAATTTGTACATAGAGAAACAAAAAAGAAAACTCTTTAAGGTCTGTCTTAGACCAACTCAAATAGTTGGAGGGAGTAAATTGAACCAAATGTTAGTTTGGGGGGGTTATTTGGACACAGGGTAAACTTGGAGGGAACAATATGGACTTTTTCCTTTTTAGATTAAATAGAGCTTTCTGTGTGGATTGTCTGAGTCTCTTTTATGTCTGCACGATACCTGCTCAGTTTTTTACATAATCCTGAATGGCATAGTGCTGTGCTGTTTCATTTATTTTTGTGTTAACTTTTGGCTTCTGTATTTTCTTCAGTGTATGTAACACTCTGCCACCTAAAAAGTCTGAATGACATTGTGTAGGTTGCCTGGAAGTATCAGTTTTACTATGTGGGCTCTTTTGCAAGTCAGATATAGTGTCATTCTGTGGTATCTTTGATTAGTGTTAGCTGAGTACAAGTTTTGTGGCTCCCTTGCTTCCTTCTTAGGTTATCGGTGAAGAACAGTGCAGGAAGGGATATGCACTTGCTGTATTTCCGTACATGAGTTTCTTGGCACTCTTTTGCATGGTAAGGTTCCTTGTGATGAGCGTCTATGTGAAAGAAATGGTATCTGAATCTGCTTTCTTCTTTCTTGTATGATCTACATCTGCCATTCTATCTTAGTATTCTCCATGTGATAAACGAATGTATGATCTGTTTAAGAAGAGATACTAATTGCTTACTGTCTTCAGCCTGTGTATCGTTTCACGCCTTTCAACACTTACTCTAAAATAGTATAAGGATTCTACAGAACCTGCCTCGAGTATTATTAGAGATGGCCTAGTATTGTGCAGTTTCACAAGGACAGTAACTTAGCTTCCGTGTTTGATAATCAAACCATGTTTTCGATACATGGCATCTTGGACGTTAAATTATTTCTTCCTGAAATTTATGCAGAGTTAATATGACACTCTGCGGTCTTTCTGCAGATTTTGTATTAACAGTGCATTTTCCACACCAAAATGTTAACACACCCAAATGTACACAAAATCTAGTGTACACATATAATGCATTTTCTGTGCTTTTGGTGTCCTATTTGCTATAAAATATTTAACATCTGAATTCTCATTTCAGACCCCAAACCAAGCCTTTTATAGCAACTAACAGATGAAGTTGACAAGGAGTGCAAGATGACTGATAATGTAAAAGAATATTATGAGATTCTCAGGGTACAAATTTTGTAGACCTGTCAGCATATGGAACTTTCCTATCCTTTTATTTGGATCCTATTGTTTCTTTCCAGTTTTCAGGAAAAGTACAAGCGGATATCCACAATTCGTTGTACTACACACATATACTTCAAAGATTAAATGATGCTAGATTGCATAAAATGGTCATAGCCAAATATATGTGATAGGTAGAAGGCAGGGCATAAATCGTCATGTTCTGTTTCTCTGGTTGAACTTGGTTAGCACTCGTGATGATGTTGAACCTAAATTGTCTTACAGTAAATGTTTATTCTCGGTTTGAATAGTGAGACTACTACATTTCCTTTAACTTGAATTATGGCTATTATCATGCTTCTCCCCAAATGTAAATATCACGTACTCACTTCGTTCCAAATTACAAGTCATTCTAAGAATTTTGGAGAGTCAAAGTTTTTCAAGTTTATATAATAAGATAATAACATTTATAATACCAACTAAGTATTATTATATTCTTCATTAGTCATATTTTCAATATATACCTATTTGATGTCGTAAATATTTATGTTTTTCTCTATAATTTTGGTCAAACTTGAGATGTTTTAACTTTCTAAGATTCGTGAAATGACTTACAATTAGAACGGAGGTGGAAGTATCATAGTAAAGTTGAACTGATGATCACATGAAAAAAAAAGGTCAATTCGATGTAATTTTCTGCATCTGTTATGCAGGCATTGTACAAGTTGTCTTATTTTTATTGAAGATAATAACATAAATTGCCCAGTAGCCGTATGTACGCGGTACGTGTGCAGACAGACGACCCACGGCTACATTTTTTCCAAGCCACGCTACATTTTTTCCATGGACTCGTGATTGGTCAGGCCTCTCTTCAACCGTGGACTCTCAGACGACGGATTAAGCTGGGCAGAGCGATTAATTAACTTGGCATCCGACGATAACATTAGAATTTTTTAGGTGTAGAAGAGATCAAGAGACAGAGAAAGAGAATAGTAGACCTAGACTAGAGATTGCTGTAAGATAAAAGTCCTAATAATAGAGATTGTTTGACTTGTTGTGAGATACTACAAAGCATCGACACATTGTAGGCACGTTTGGATGATTGTCACTTAATTCTTTCTATAAAATTAACTTTTTTTTTTGAAGAATTAGAAGAAGAGCAAGCAAATGTTTTACGGAGAGTTATTACATTGAAAACTAGTGAGCACAGACACTACAAACACTGAAAAGGGATGGAGGAAATCCCATTATGGAACTACCGAACGCCCGCAAGCCTGCTTCATTAATTAGACCCAGCTCTTCCTTAATCCTAGCACCTGAATGGACGTCCGCAAGCCTGCGTCGGACCCAGTTCTTCCTTGATTAATCCTAGCACCTGAATGGAAGTTCGCTCTGCTGCATGAATTTCAATTCACGTCTCCAAACACAATGAATATATAGTTTGTTTGAATGCACATGCCTGGAAACAGTTAACATGGCTTATTTGGTAGGTTTTTGCGTGCTGGACTGCTGGTGCTAACATTTAATCTTTGGTAGGTCAGCATCTCAATCAGGACTTCTCAAGGTGATGTTGCAATGTCAGTCGATAACATTAGTATATATGGTACCTTGAAACATTATGCATGAGACATGCTAATGCTGTTAGAGATGGCATCTATCTTTAGTATCTAGTCTGATCAGCTGTTTAGTTTATGCAGTCATGTTTCCCCTGTTGCCATTGTGTTGTACTGTCTATTTGGCATGCAATCGAGGCACTAAGGAGGCCTTCTAACTGATTTGTGCTCGCACATTTGTAGCCATGGCTCATGGAGAGTTGTCAATCAGAAACTGGCTTTAGTTCTGATTAAAATGAACAAAATGGCTATATCCATTTCTTGGCACCAAGTAGGCCTTCTCACTTACTAGCTTCTATCCGGTGCTTTTGAGATTCCTGTTGTTTATCCTTAATTAATTCCCAGTAGAATTGCAACTAAACCAATAGGCAGCGGCAGTTGCCCTACTTCCTGTTTGTGGTTGGAACAAAGAAAATCTATGGTAAGTAATCTACAGTTTGGTTAAATCTACCTGCTGTTTTTGAGAACCCATGGATAGTGGCTGAGATCTCAAGGTCATCGAATAACCTTCGTTTGCTGTATCTCTTAACTGGTTATGATCATTGATTGTGGTTTATTTGCAAGGCATGTCATCCATGGGGATTTGTTCTTGTAAGATAGATAAGGTTAGGGTATGCTCTGTGAAAGAAAAAAAATAGTTTCTCAGTACGGTATTATGTAAGTGTCAAACAAGTCAGTTCACCGGCCGGCCAAGAGAATTTTGACAATCTTTGGCCTTGCAATTATAGATAGTATCTTTAGTCCTCACTCTCAACTTTTAAGGTGTCACCGTTGCCAGTGTCGACAGAAATCCGAGCAGGGCTTTCGCCCGAAAGTCTTCCACCCACCAAATCGAAACACCCAAGCACAAAGTGTGCCATCGTTGCAACACCAACTTGCCAACGCTATGCGAGACAAGCCACCAAAACAACGATCACAGCCAGTCACCATAGGCAGGAGATCGCTGCAGCGACGACAAAGTTACACGTTATTACAGTCATGCATTATCTGTCGCGGCCATGCCGACCTCCAAAGGTCGCCTCCTTCCTGCCTAGCACCAGCCACCGTGGAGGCACACAATATCTTGTTCCTGCAGCACCAATATTGCAAGGAGCTTCACCATCACTGTACCTTGCCAACTACTAAGCTAAGGCCTTGTTGTTCAGTTCTCAAAAATTTTCAAGATTTTCCGTTACATCGAATCTTTGGTCGCATGCATAAAGCATTAAATAAAGACAAAAATAAAAATTAATTACACAGTTTACCTGAAATTTGTGAGAATCTTTTGAGCCTAATTACTCAGTGATTGGACAATGTTTGTCAAATAAAAATGAAAGTGCTACAGTAGCAAAAAAAAACCAAAATTTTGTGAACTAAACAAGGCGTAAGGCAATGGCACGAGCATCGATCCCTTTGCAGGCCGCCATCTACGAAGGGTCACGGGTCACCTTCTGCTGGCTGTTGCAACGAGGTAAGCCAGAGCCATATAGGCATGCGTGGCTAGTCAGTAGTCACCATCGCTGATGGCCTAGCTCGGCGTGCAGGTTTATTTGGAATTCAATCAAACAATTGAAACAACAAAGCTCTTTTATTTTAACAGAAAGAAATAAAAAAATGATTAGTTTGTATTTTTAATAAATATTTTTTAATACTGAAATTCTCTGTTAAAAGAGTTCCAAATATGCATTATTCATATGTAGCATATTGGTGCTGCATGCAGTAACACTGTTTCAAATTTTATACACACGAGCATTGCATTACATTGTATCGCGAATGGAGGGAAATTTCTACTGACAAATAAGATAAAATCTATTGACTGGCTTTATTATTTATTTCAGTCAGGAATAACTGGTGGCAGCTGTGCAGATTAAGCAGATAATAACCAATCATCGATAGATCTGCAGAATCAGGTTTTACTGAGCCACTGGTGTCTCCTGGCCAAGAAAAGGGTAGTCTGTGTAGCCAAGCACAGGATGTGAGGTGTAGAACGCGCTCCTGTCATACTTGTTGAGACCCGCCTTCTTCCTGAACCTCTCCGGCAGGTCAGGGTTGGCGAGGAACAGCCGCCCGTATGAGACCAGGTCGGCGTAACCGCCGCCGACCACCCTGTCCCCTTCCTCCCGGCCGTACCCTCCGTTCACCATGAACGTGCCCCTGAACGCCTCCCTGAAAGCATAGCACTGTAAATTTATTTGCAAGACTGAGGAAATTGCATTGGCTAACTGATCATTATTACCGGCTTTGATAGCGTTTCTGGCGGCGATCCGGAAGTCATTCACCATTTGTGGTATATCTTCTGCTTCCAACCTTGGAGGGGCCCCAAACTCTGCATCATCGATCTAGCAGTAAAGTTTTGTTAGATAATGATTATCTACCGAATTTGTTAGGTATTCAGCACTATTTTTCTCTCACAATAAATCAGTGAACAATATTTTTAGTTTTAGCTATGACTTTTCAGCCAAACGAATAGAGACTTAGGGTCAAATGCCGCAGCCCATCAGAGGTTCTAGCGAATACCAAACAAAACCATAAAGAATAATGAAGAACACAAAAGATCAATGAAGATCGAACAAGACGACACCAGTGGTGGGTTGGATGCCGCGGCCCGTGTGCCAGATCTGGCAGAAGAAGAGGGCACCCTTGGCGTGCACGGCGTCAACAA
>Ga0182004_10003125_pt1 | contig 13087 bp, 10 predicted proteins | sample Sormic07211540_1_FD_120479 | JGI IMG/M metagenome (GOLD analysis project Ga0182004, IMG submission 120479) | Endophyte microbial communities from Sorghum bicolor roots, Mead, Nebraska, USA - 072115-40_1 MetaG | ecosystem: Host-associated > Plants > Roots > Unclassified | place: USA: Nebraska...
CAGTTTAGCTGGAAATCGCGAGACGAATCTTTTGATCCTAGTTAGTCCATAATTGGATAATATTTGTCACAAACAAACGAAAGTGCTACAGTACCGAAATCCAAAATCTTTTCGGAACTAAACGAGGCCTTGCCCAAGGGGTTTTGTGGTTTCCCACTAGCATTTCTCGCTTTTTGAAGTACCAACTCAAAGCCTGGACTAGATTCTTCCCTGTTTAGTGGCGCCTTTTTCGTGTAGTTAGGAACCGAGCCTCTGGCTATGTTTCCTGGTTGCTTTATTTGTCACTGATAAACTGACAATAGGTCATTAACCTTACTTGTTGCCCTGTGGTCGCCTTTTCTGGAAATTAGTAGGTATATTTGTCCATGCTAACGCTACAGTCCATATTAATTCCAAAGTTAATTTTATTAAATTTGAAGTACTTCATTAAAAATAAATCAAAAACATATTTCTATGGCTTAAAAAATTGATGCAATGCATGTTCAAAAAAGATTGATGTATTTGTCACAAAAGTTAGAATTCAATCTCGTTTTATAAAAGTGAGGGAATCCCAACTATAACAAAGGCCACTGAATTTATTATTCACCTATAGGATACAAATTCATCTCATATTTGAGCAATCAAAATACAGTTTTTTATGAGTTCTCATGGTTTGCACTACATATTTCTTCCCCCACCCACTTGCACAGAAGATAAGCATTGCAAAAGATCAATATGTATGTACTGTGTAAACAACAACAATTTTAAACAAGCAAAAGACAATACATATATCTTGATATTCAACCATAGAATGAGATATTTGCTGGTACATACCTTACCTCGTAGGAGGTAAGAGTTTCAACAAATCATAGCCTGAGTAACTAAAATATTAAAAAAATGAAAATCATGATCAACAATTAAAGAAACAAATCATCCTAAGATCATGTTTGTCATGCAGCGCCCCTGCCTGTTTTGCGGCCTTAGGTCGCGTGCAGGTGAGAAACAGTATGTCACCTAAGCACTTAGCCTCTTACCCCTGCATCGTGTAATATATTGTATTTTAGCGTTTAAAATTTATTTTCAAATATAATAAATTTTAGAGGAGAAAACTTACTTTTATATTAACATTTTCTATTTATCAATCAATCACCTTTAATCATATAGCGTCTTATTAGGAAATAAAACAAGTTCTCATGAAAACATCATCATAATTGTCGAAACACCTAACCCTACCGCCGTTGTGCGGTCTTTATCTTTGGCAGTAGCATGTGAGTTCTTTTTTTTCACTTGTTGTTTTCAACATGATCGACTGTGTTTATTTCGCTATGACTGTTTGCAGGCTGTAGCTATATGTTTACAGTGTAATCCAGTTCATTTTTACGGCCAAAGCAGCAGCTGCAGGAAGCGCAAGCGCCTAAATCATGTGCACGCAGTAATTTGGGGGTTGGGTTAATGATAATCACGATTGAAGTTAGGGGTTATACGGTAAAAACAAAAAACAAAATGATTCTTTGAAAAAGAAAAACTAGGTCTTCCACTCTTCCTCCACTCGGCAGATTTCACTGACTCCCACCGGCGGTCTCCGCCTCCTCCGCCGGCCGCCGCCATGCCGCACCTCGTCCGCGAGCGGCTCTACTTCGGCGACATCAAAGACGCCATCGCCGCCCTCACGGAGTCGTCCCCCACGCCGCACTTCACCCACGTCCTCTCCGTGGTCAGCTCCGCCTCCATCTCCTTCATCACCGACTGCCGCCCAGGCCCCTCGATTCCCACCGAGGAGGTCCGCCGCGTCGTCGCCGGCGAGAAGGGCGCGCCGCCGACCGCAGCCGTGGCCCCCGGGACGCTGATGCGGGTGGTGGAGCGCGCGGGCCAGGGGCTGCGGGTCACGCGCATGGCCGTGCCGCTGCGGGACACCGAGGAGGAGGACCTGCTCGACCGCCTCGAGCCCTGCCTTGATTTCATCGATGAGGGCAGGAAGGTCGGGAATGTGCTCGTACATTGCTTTGCTGGGGTGTCGAGGAGGTAGGCGTCTGCAGCGTTGTCATTTTCGATTTATTTTTTGGATGAAGTTAGGATTTATATTTCGGAACAGTCATGTTTAGCAATGGAATTAGGTTCGGCATGTGGTAGTGATAACATAGCAGTACAAATGTCGGAATGTGGTTTGCTCATTTGCAGATATGAAATTTGACCAAACCAATTGGTGTAAACTGAATGTACTGAATGTTTGTGACACAAACCGCTTTGAGTAGGCTGCTGCCTGCTTGACATTTGAGAATCAGAATTGGACTTACCCATGTAGCGTTTCTATCTAGTAAATTGATTTGCACAAACCTGTTCACTTGTAATACTGTCAACTCCTTTTTGCATCTTTGTGTATTTATTCATAATTTATTTCAAACTTACTGCAGTGCTTCCATCATTGTTGCTTACCTTATGAGATCAGAACAGAAATCTCTTGAAGGTCTGAACTCTCTTTTCCTGGAAAGAGAACATGTATCTTTTCATCTCCTGTACTTGAATTTTACTCATGTTGCCTTTTTTCTTCGCAGATGCATTAGAAGCTTTGAAGGAGATTTCAGAGTCGGCATGCCCGAACGATGGCTTTCTTGACCAGGTGAGATTTGCTCATGAGCTGCTGGCAGCAATGCAGCATATGAACTTCTGTAGTGTTTGTTGCTTAGCTGAACATTCTGTGCCCTGCAGCTGAAATTATTTGAAGAAATGGGCTTCAAAGTTGACACTTCAAGTCCTTTGTACAAGAAATTCCGCTTAAAAGTGTTAGGTTAGTCCTGATCCATTTTGTTTAGAGTGGTGTTTACTAGTTCTCTAGTTGCCGTGACAGAGTAAATAGGCCTTCCAGTTTCCACGGGGTATTCTCTATGTTTTATTTGTTTGATCCCTCCTTGACTACTCTCACTGAAAATAGTGTCAGTTTGCCCATGTGTGGTTTAGGTAGACCAATAGACCAATACATGCTTTCAAAAGTAAACTTGTTGACACTGAATCATGAAATGTCTTCCTCGTGTATTTCAATGGTGCACAAGTGGCAGTCGATATAAAATCAGTTTGTGTTCTGATACCTTTAGATTGAAAGCATGTTCTTCCAGAGCGATCCCTGATTCATGCTGCAGAGCATTCAAATGTTTTTTTCCTTGATAATTTGTCTTGTTACCAACGAACTTCTACCTGCACTTATGTATCAATATGAAGTGCTGTACGGTTAGGATTTTGTATATGTAGCTGCACCTGAAATGAATAAAAATGTGTTTCAGTATTTTTTTTCCTCTCTAAATAGTTGAGATCAGTCTTAATCTGTTAGAAGTTTGAGCATTCAACAATACTATCAGGTCATCAAATAAATTTGGTCATTAGTAAATAATAATCCTTATTCATTATGAGGCAGTAGTACGCTTGGTGCATCTTTTACCATGTAATTTTTCTTATTACGTTATTCCTTATAGATCTGTTTGCTGCATTGTTATGAGCGTGTGAGGACATTCTTGATTTAATGCAAGTACAAAAGTACCTCTAGTTTCAATTTATTTCAACAAACATGTATTCTGTAACCTAGCTTGTGTTTTCTCTTGCAGGTCAATCCTACAAATTTGGGGAGAAAATAAGCAGCTATATGTTTGAAGATGACCCTGGCCTTTCTCCACAGTCTGGCTCTTGTCAAGATTCTTCAAAGGTTGAGCAACGTAAAACAGCTTACCGCTGCAGGAAATGCAGGAGAGTTATTGCTGTAGAGGACAATGTTGTAAGTCATGTTCCTGGTGAGGGTGAATCTTGCTTTGATTGGAACCGAAGGAAGAGTGGTCATCCATACAACAACAAAGAACAAGATTGCTCATCTTTGTTCGTTGAACCTCTGAAATGGATGACTCCAGGTAGGCTGTTGTTATTACCTTCCTCGGGAATATGAATCTGTATGGCCTATGAAATAGCTATTTGTGTTGCGAAAAAAACATATCATAGAAGCCTTGCACATATGGTTGTTTCCCATTGAATAATATTCTACACCTAGGGTGTAGAATAGCGTTGCCGTGTGTGTGTATATATATATATACTTGATGTTTGAGCAGTTGTACACCTGTTTGGTCTTAGTTGCGCGATTTTATTGCCCCATCCTTTTGTTAACTAAACCTTACACGGTTTCACCTGCCTTTGTTCACCAAGCAGTAGAAGACGGTGCTTTGGAAGGAAAGCTATCATGCATCCACTGCGGAGCTCGGTTGGGATACTTCAACTGGGCAGGAATACAGTGCAACTGTGGCAGCTGGGTTACTCCTGCCTTCCAAATTGTTAAGAGCAAAGTTGATATCAGCACCATCTAGACCTCGGGTATAGGACCCTCCCCTACCATCAACAACTTTGAGAGACGAGGAGCATGGCACTACTGGCGCCTGTCGGCTTAATATTTTGTGTACAATATGAACTATACAGAATACAATGAAGCAGCGTCTTGTATGTTTTTCCATTGCTGATCAGAAGCTGTGTGCAGCGAACACCGTGTATTAGGGATTTGCTGATGTAACAAGTTGCCGTGATGTCGGTGATCTATATGGCTGGAAATGGATCGAATATAATTTGAGCAGAGAAAGGCACACGAACTAGTGCATTCAAATGCGTGCCCAATATGAATAGTATTTCATTCCTTTTTCAAGGTGCACATGTATCTTATTAAGATTCAAACTTTTTGTGATATGCAACCACCTAGTCTAACAGTTCTCAGATTTCCTTACTACCTTCGTTTTGTTGGATTCATTTCTCATTCTTTAATGTACTGAACTATGATCATGAGTTTATTTTCATGCATCAAATTTAAAACCCGTCTAGCAGCGCAATATGCACACAGATTTTTTCTATTTGAAAACATCTGAGTATTTTGGTAAAAAAAAAGAAGTACTCCCTTTATCCAAAAAAAAGAGTCTAGTTCTAGATTTCAACTAAGTCAAATTTGTTTAAGTTTAACTAAGTATATGCTCCGTGAAAAGTAGTATCATTATTTATGTTTTATCTACTATTATTTAAATGTATTCCATGGTTAATTTGACTATACTTATCTCATATTTTTATAAATGTTAGTATTATAATTTTCTTTTGTAAATTTAGTCATATTTAAAATTGTTTGACCTTACTGAAAAACAAGGATTGCATTTTTTTTATACGGAGGATGCTACAAAAGGTCGGTGTACAATGCAGATTTGACTTGTCAACAAAAAAAAAATGCAGATTTGAAAACGGAAATATAAATAGTGCAGGCGTGCAGATATCGGTAACAGAATGAACCCTAGCCATTGGATCGCGAGGGTCGGGGCCATCTGAGCCGTCCAGATAGGTACTTCTCGAGCCTTCGCCGAGACGGCGAGACCCGCCGTGCTCCCGGCTCCCGCCGCGCCCCTCTCCGGCCACCCGCCCCCGCATTCCTCCCCCGCCGCCCGCGCCGGTTTCCATGAACTAGCACCCCCTTCCTTCGCCAAGTACCCAGACGCTTCCTCCTCCCCCTTCTCTTCCGGCTTGGGTGCCCATGGAGACCAGCGGTGCGGCCGCCGTCGCCGCCACCGAGGTGGGCTGGTACGTGCTCGGCCCGAACCAGGAGAGCGTCGGACCCTACGCGCTCGCTGAGCTTCAAGGTGACTGTTTCCTTCACCCTCCTAGCAATTTAGTGCGTTTCGAGTTCTGAGTTTTCTCTGTGAGGTCGGCCTTAGGGTTCAGTCTGTCCTGAAAATCAAGCTTCTTGCCCGTTTTATTCTTGTTTTCTCTGAAGTTTAATAATCGGGTTGGGTATCTCGCCAAGAGGATTTCGTTTCCACTCTTTTCAAGGTGAATAATTGTGTTCCTTCTTTTCCCCAAATAATATTCTGAATGAAACAAATGTTGCTCCCATTGCAGAACATTTTGCAAACGGTTATCTCAATGAGAGCACGATGCTCTGGGCAGAAGGGAGGAAGGAATGGATGCCACTCTCGTCCATCCCTGAGTTACAATCTGCAGTCACATCAAAGGATCAATCTAAACAAGGTTATATGTTATTGCCTTGTAGTCTTGTATTGTACCTGTAATGGAAATTTTGTAAGGTTTTCTTATCATTCATTGAACTTATTATGTGCAGATGCTCCAGATGTTGATGATGATTTTGAGAAATTTCAGAAGGAGGTTACCGAAGCCGAGGCAGATGTGGACCAGCAAGATGATGAGCGGCCAGCAACCCCGCCGGATGGGGAGGAAGAATTTACTGATGATGATGGCACCATTTACAAATGGGACCGTACTTTGAGGGCATGGGTTCCTCAAGTAAGTACTGATAATCTGTCTTTTCCTTCCCTAGATAAATAAACTGCTTAGATCCATCAGTTGATTGCATGACTTTTCACCATGAATTCATGACAGTCTCCTGGCTTAGAGCCTTGATCTTCTGTACTTTCTTTATGAATTATCAGTGTAGATCATCTAATAAAAACTAGTATCAGATGTGTATTGTGTAGACTTACATATCATTTCTTCAATTTATCTGTTAATATGTGGTACAACAGACTAATGGAAAGTATCACCCGCCACATAGTAAACTCAGAAGTTCTTGTTAACTTATTTAACATTTGAAGCATTGTACTAGTTTGGAAATTTATGCTTGGAGAACCTTTAGTATTCTCACTCATGTGAGATTTGCAAGAGCTTTAATTGACCTGAGCTCTGTTCTTTACTGTCTCATAGCCTTGAGGACTGAAACCATCTATTCATATAAATCAACCTTTCTTTATTCTCGAGCTTACTATCTCATTGGTTTCTTGCGTATGACCATGATACTTGTAGTTTGCTGAACATTGAAGACACCAATGGGTGTGTTAGTTTTCACCTTTTTTGGAAGTTTTAATACAAGAAAAAAACAACTATGTTTGTCCCACCAAATACTAAGTTGTGGTTTTGTTGCTAATGTACTTAGCATTGCTTTGATCTATTGGTTATGTTGGCAATAATAATGGTATATACATTGGGAGTTATCCATTACATTTCATGTTCCGCTGTATTCTTTTGAGGAAAAACTCGCCTTCTTAATACTGTTTTCCTCTCATCATTTTTTACAACAATTTTCTCTTCCTGTATCCTGTATGTCTTTATAGAATGATGCATCTGGTAGCAAGGAAAATTATGCTGTTGAAGAGATGACTTTTGCACTTGAGGAAGAAGTATTTCAGGCACCAGATATCCTGGGTCCTTCTGCACTAGAAGAAATCAACACTCTATCTGAAAGCAAAAACAAGGGATCAGATAAAGCAGAAACAAGAGGAGACAAGAAGCGGAAATCTTCTGAGAAGCCAGCTGAGAAAAAGGTATAGTTTCCAAGTCATTCTTGGAGTTCTTTATAAGTTTGTGCATGTTAATTCTAGTCTTCATGTAACCTATTGAACTTCTGTGGTAGGAAGCTAACAAACCTCCAGAAAGTTGGTTTGATCTCAAAGTCAACACACATGTCTATGTAACTGGTTTGCCTGATGATGTCACGGCTGAGGAGGTAAATTGCTTCTATCAACTAATTCTACATTTCATTTCTCTTATGGAGATCATTTTGTTCAATGATCATGTAACAAATTCTTAATTAATTGGTTATTTAAAAATTACTTGTTCTGAACTTCTGATGCTGGATTTCTTTTGCAGATTGTGGAGGTATTTTCCAAGTGTGGAATAATAAAGGAGGTATGCTTTTACTCTGCTGTGTTGCAGAGAAAATTGTTGTGTTGTATCATTCATTCTTGATGTTGTTTTGATATTTTTCACCGTGAAAAGAATTAGTTTTTTCAGTATTTGGACTAATATATAGTTGCCATCTGAGAATGTAACTAATTGGAATACTGGCAAAGGAACTTTGTAATTTAACTTATCAGAATCTTGGGACCTTGGAACTTGGATTAATCATGTCACTGCTGTTCATTATTGCAAACTGTTCAACTCAGCAATTATGTATTTTACTGTCGAACCAAGCATTTAACGAATTTCAGTTGTCCTTGCAGCATGCATTGTACTAGATATTGGTACAGCTTTCCATTGGCCGTCATAGATGGATAATATTAATTGTTGAAATGTTGTGGATGCCTTAAATAAACTGAAAAAATACAATATTTATGTGATATTTTATTTCGAGTAGGTATTGCTTTATTAGTAATATGTTATATATGTTATAAAAGCATATGGCTTGTGCTGTGGCAGTTATATTTCTTTCCTGAACTTTGATGCATTTAGACACCTTTAAATGCTGATAAATGATAATTCATAATACAGGACCCAGAGACTAAAAAGCCACGGGTGAAGATCTATACTGATAAGGAAACCGGCAGGAAGAAGGGTGATGCGTTGGTGACATATTTCAAGGTATCACCTTGTTAACTTGCTCAGATTATTTGGACTCATTATGCATTTCTTTTGACGTGCCTTCTTTTTCCAATGATTTAGGAGCCTTCTGTAGCTTTAGCGGTTCAATTGTTGGATGGGACATCATTCCGTCCTGGTGTTAAGATTCCTATGTCTGTAAGTCCAGCCAAATTTGAGCAGAAAGGTATTGTTTCATGATACTAAAACCAAATACTCTATGTGCCATCAGCTACAAAACTTGTCACTGATGCCATCACATGTGTTTCAGGTGATGTTTTCATTTCAAAGAAAACTGACAAGCAAAAGAAAAGGAAGATCAAAAAGGTCGAAGACAAAATGCTTGGATGGGGTAATTTGGATTGCTGTTTTTTGGTAGTTGTTGTAAATAATGTAGCTGATTCAAGAATTGGGTCTAATTTCATTTGTTTTCTTGATAATTTCCTCTAACTAGGTGGGCATGATGATAAGAAGCTGATGATTCCTACTACAGTAATTTTACGGCACATGTTCACTCCTGCAGAATTGAGAGTAAGTAGCTGAAATATGCTTGATGCCTCCTGTAATATGTGCTCTTTTGATCTGAGACAGCACTTAATTGTACTTGGTTGCATACTGGATCATTCAGATTGTTCATATGAGGTTCATGCTTCATAGCAACTATATTTTCATTCCTATTGGATTAACGAAGAATATCCTGCAGGCTGATGAAGAGCTTCTTTCTGAGCTTGAGACTGATGTTAGAGAGGAATGCATCAAGTTCGGTCCAGTGGATAATGTCAAGGTACACCTAATCCCAGATATACAGCTTTTTTGTAAATTTGTCTAGAAAACAGATTTGACCAGCTGTTTCCAAAACAAACTTTTCATCATTTCAATAATAATTACGAGGTGCATATTTTAAAATTAAGCCAAATCAGCATGGATCAGCCATAATTTCCTTAACTGTTCCTGTTGCTGTTTTCCACTAACCTGCTGCAGTTACATTGATTAATGTGCTTGTTGTTTTCTGCATGCAGGTTTGTGAAAATCATCCACAAGGTGTTGTATTGGTGAAATTCAAAGATAGGAAAGATGCTGCCAAATGCATAGAGAAGATGAATGGCAGATGGTAAGTCAACAACTCAACACACACGATTCTTTCCCCCTTTTGTTTCTGATGTGGCGATGTTAGCGGGGAGGCTGAAATGGAATTTTTGGCTCACAACCTTGCACTTTTTGTCTGTTTCCAGCACAAACCATTTGTTATATCATTTCTTCATTGGCTTTCCTGTGAAATGTTGCGGAAAACTTGTCTGATTAGAGATGCCGAGTTGCCCTCGGAATTGTGCATGTTTGCTTGTCTACACGTAGAAGATTAATTATCTAGCATTTATGCACCATGATCGATCTGTTCTGATAGCATTTGTCCTCATTTCTTACCTTGCAGGTTTGCTGGGCGGCAAATCCATGCGAGCGAAGATGATGGCTCTGTTAACCATACTCTTATCCGTGACTACGATGCAGAGGTGTCAAGACTGGATCGGTTTGGAGAAGAGTTAGAAGAGTCAACATAGACGATATACACCTGGGATTGCTGCCTTGTGTGATAAGATAGCAGCAGTAGTTTTGTGTTTTACCTCATTCATAGGTTGGGTCTTTCCACTCCTAATTGACATCAGAAAAAGAAAAGTTATTCGTTATCAGTTATCAGCCATGAGCACGCCGTTTGTTGTTGCAAGACTGCAACTTAAAGAGATGCATTATTTCCCTAACATGTAACACCTGCTAGTAAGTACGTTTGCAATGCTCGTCATATCTAGCAAAGTAGCATCACACTGCTTTGTCAAAGATTGGCGTTTAATGAATGAGAAGTTCATTCAGATACCCCTCCCTATAAAGTGTCAGCATTTTTGTCCGAAATGTGGAAATTTTTATATTGTGCATAAACCACTACTAGCTAGTGCATTGCCTTACAGTCTAACCGAGAATCTGAAATCTGAAATTCCAATATGGCTGAAGTAGTTCCGTCAGCTTGACTGCAACAATTAAGCGACTTCCATCCAGACTCCAAAAGAGAGAAACGGCTGGGATATGTGTATCATACATATGCATATAGCATATACTCATATGTGCTAATGTTAGTTCAGCAGTAGCGCACGGAAATCTTTGTTCTGCATTTTTATTGCTAGTAACAAATATTGTCCGTGCGTTGCAATAGAAGAAAAAAAAACTATATTAATAAAAAAATGAAGACACATATATTATATTCTAAACTATAATTAATTTATAACAAAACATGGCAGAAATTTTATTTTTAGGTAGACGAAGCCGCCGATGTGGTCCTGAGGTGACCTGCATGCAACCAGAGAACACTATCTCAAACTAATTAAATTTGGAGTTGGTCAGCGTAATTCTAGCACAACCCTCCCTTGAAAAGAATGGTTGAGGCCCTCTCTCTCTCCCTCTATTTATATATATATATGTAGAGAGAGATCTACAGTCACACACACTTGCAGACGACGGAAGTTGTAGATACATCAAAGATGATGATGAGGTCGACTAATGCAATTTGCCTCGTTGCATTCATCGTCGTCGCCGCCGCTGCCACCTTGACGACGACGACGACAGAAGCAGCGGCGGCGTCTCCGGCGGCGGCGGAGTTCCTCCAAGGTCGGTGCAGCCCTAGCGTGATGCCAAAGGTGATCGCGCGGCACTGCTACGACTCCCTCCTGCCGGAGGCCGGGAGCTTCAACGGCAGCAGCATCAGGGTCATCGGCGCCGCCACGGAGCTCATGGTGGCCAACTTCCGGTCCTTGCTCGCCGAGCTGCGGAAGCTCAACGGCACCAAGCAGTACAAGCTGGGCAAGTGCGCGGAGCAGGCCGCGGAGTTCGAGCCGGGCCCCGGCAAGAAGGAGCCCGAGAAGCTTGCCAAGATCAGGGCCCTGGCCGCCATGGGCGACGACAACAAGGTGGAGTACGTGTACGACATCTCTTCGTGGATGGACGAGATGGACATGAAGTTCTCCCGGGACTGCCAGCCGGAGATGAAGGCCGTCCCCGACGCCGACAAGCTGCTGCCCACCAAGGCTGTCATGTACCCATCCATACTCGTCGTCCAGGGTCTCGTCAGCGGCTACACGCCTCCCCGCTCCGAAATGACGTATCCATAAATCGTCGTCGTCGACGTCTCATGCATCCATATATGGTCCACACAGTCACAACTTGATTAATCTCTGTTGAGTACTGTTTCACAGTTAATAACTTGTTACTGTAACAAATAAGTGAAACAAACGTTTGCTATTTATTTATTTATTTATTTATTTATTCCCTGTTTGGTTTGAGGAATGTTAATTTGGTATCTATTATTATTAGTTTTTTACTTCTCATATTTATATTTACTTTGTGGAATAGAATGAGTCACGTTCGCCTCTATATATATAGTTTTGAGGGCCTACTGTAAGCCCTTTATGGACTATCTTTTAATTTTGTAATATATATGACTAGCAAATATATATATGTAAGTCTCAACGGAGTCTAATATATATAAAAATCGGATTCCGTATGGTCACCAGATATGAGTTGTTTTAACTCGAGCACGGATCATATGAGTCCATGTTACATGAGATACGTACAACGACCCAATATATATTTTAATCGGTCTCGTATTCATTATCAATTTAGTTATAGATTTATTTAGATATTATAAATCTATAACTAAGTTATACATAATTCAATGAGTATAAAATTTATACTACAATTCAAATATACAATAATTAGACCATCATAAAAATTTCATCATCATTTTTGCCTCCCCAATCCCAAATATAATCGTCGATCATCTCATGCATGGTCCATGGTCACAACTCACAACATGCCATTCTTTTTTTTAAAAAAAAATGCTTCATGTACGTTCCCCTGCAGGGGCGGATCTAGAGTAGTAACATGGGGGTACAGCTGTCCCCCCAAATTTTTTTGAAAAACATCTAGTATATATATCCTTTAATAGCATATACATGTATGATACATTGTTATATATAATTGCTAGTCTGTTCAGCCCATACAACAATCTTAACACTTTACATTCACAACTATTTTATCACCATTTAGTGATCTAATTATGTTATGTCCATGTTGATGAACTATATCGTTTTCGTCCGTATCTCCACGATTAAAATCCTAGATCCACATGTTCCCGTGTCCACCCTTCGATGGAGGTTATGTTACTACTTGTGCCGTTAATTGAATTTAGAATAAACAATGAAATAACCAAATATCCTGTTGGAACAAGATATTGGGTATTTCTAGCTTTCCTTCCTTCAAAAATTCCTATAAGAGATTGAACTTCAAGAGCAGCTTGTTGGTCTAAAGGAAAGTTGTGAGCAATGAGCATTAGGTTTGTGCAGTGGCGGACCCAGAAACGGACCAAGAGGGGGGCTAAATAATATAGCTAAAACTTTTTTTTGCTCGCTCAATCCAGTACACTAATAAATATAGCTAAAATTGATAATTTAATATTGATTTAAAGTGCTCAAAAGTAAATATTCATAGAATAAACATAGAAAAATACCAAATACATGAAGTCTTTCACTAAAAAGAAAAATTGTTAAACATTTTTTGAGCCCAAGAGGGGGGCTGCAGCCACACCAACCCCCCCCCACCCCCCCCCCCCCCCCCCCCCCCCCCCCCCCCCCCCCCCCCCCCCTTCCCCCACCCCCCTCCCCCTACAAAATAAATTATTTTATGATCATCTAACAATATTATA
>Ga0182004_10003126_pt1 | contig 13087 bp, 7 predicted proteins | sample Sormic07211540_1_FD_120479 | JGI IMG/M metagenome (GOLD analysis project Ga0182004, IMG submission 120479) | Endophyte microbial communities from Sorghum bicolor roots, Mead, Nebraska, USA - 072115-40_1 MetaG | ecosystem: Host-associated > Plants > Roots > Unclassified | place: USA: Nebraska...
ATTATTATTATTATTATTATTATTATTATTATTATTATTATTATTATTATTATTATTATTATTATTATTATTATTATTATTAGATCATTTGTTAAAACAAGCCTCGGCGTCTCATGGTAGCATGATGATATGATGGTAGGAGTATTTAGTAACCAATGTCCACTTAAACGTTAAACAGTAACCAATATATCACATATCATTTAACTGATTATTGGGCTAAATAATAACCAATTAAGTAGGCTAAACTTACAATTTAAATGACACAAATAGTAGATCCAACGCAAATAGCCGATCAAAGTACATTGTATAACAGGTTAAACGGTGAGTGGTTTGCCAGCAGGCCAACGATGTGCAATGTGCTGCCTCTGCCGACCTACATCGTGTATTGGCCGCAGGAACCAGGGAGGAGGTATTGCGGACGGACACGTGAAAAGCTATCATTGGGCATCATGCTTTTTTGCAGAGTCCGGTGATTGTGCTCAAACGCTTTTCAAGCATCCACCTGTCAACTGATGATTAGCACTTCAAATATTGTCAAGTCCAAGTTCTTCGCGTCTCTTACACTTGTCAAAAAACAACAGCACGACCTAACCCAAAAACAAAACAAAGCAAATTACACTGCCCAAAAACGGTGAAGTACGTAAACATTTATTTTTTTAAAAAAAAAAGCTGTAGAAAATCTCCGCGTCCAAGCAAAACCAAGGAGCAAACGACACGTCGTGACACAGGCATGCAGCATCACTGGGGCCCCTAAATAAAGCAGCCAATCCGCACCTCCCACCGCACACGCTCTCACCACTTCCCAACAGGCATCACAGCACGCACGTACGGACGGACGGGCACTGCACGCGGGCGTCGCGTCGCGGTCCGCCGGACACGATCCCCGGCAAGGCAATAATGAGGGCGCCCCCCGGCCGACGCGGCCTGGTCGCCGCCGGCGCCTGCGCGCTGCTGCTGGCGGCGTTCCTCCTCCTCGGCAGCCTGCTGGTGACGACGCCGCTGGCGCCGTACCTGCTGCCGCCGCTGGCGCTGTCGCTGCCGTGCCTGCCCAAGGTCACCGCGCCGTCGGGGTCCGGGTACGGCGCGGCGCCCGGCGTCGCGGAGCTGGCGGAGGCCGCCGTGACGTACGCCACCTCGGAGACCGTGCCGCAGCAGTCGCCCGAGGAGATCTCGCTGTCGCTGGCCGTGCTCCGGCGACGCGCGCCGCTGCGGCTGCTGGTGTTCGGCCTGGGCCACGACTCCAGGCTGTGGCACGCGCTCAACCCCGTCGGCGTCACCGTGTTCCTGGAGGAGGACCCCGCGTGGTACCGCGAGGTGCGGGCGCAGTCGCCGTTCCTCCGCGCGCACCTCGTGGCCTACCGCACCCGGCTCGACCAGGCGGACCGCCTCATGGCCACGTACAGGAGGCACCCGGCCTGCCTCCCGTCCACGGCCACCGGCTCCGGTGGCGGCGGCGGCGACGGCAGCAACGCCACCGGCCTGCTGCGGGTGCGCGGCAACTGGGCGTGCCCGCTGGCGCTGCACAACCTGCCGCCCGAGGTGTACGAGACGGAGTGGGACATGTTCATGATCGACGCGCCCAAGGGCTACTTCGCGGCGGCGCCCGGGAGGATGGCCGCGATATGGACCGCGGCGGCCATGGCGCGCGCGCGCCGCGGCGAGGGGGACACCGACGTCTTCCTGCACGACGTCGACCGGAGGGTGGAGAGGATGTTCGCCGAGGAGTTCCTCTGCGAAAAGTTTCGGGTCGGCGGCACCGGCCGGCTCTGGCATTTCAGCATCCCGCCGGTTTCACGGCGCGGGAATGCCACGGCGACCGCCGGTGACCGGAGACCGTTCTGTTAAACCGGATTTATATCGTCGGCCCTGCAGTTGGAGTGGAGTTTTTGTTCAAAAAGCAGATGTAAATTTTTGTTTCAAATTGGAAGCAGAGTGCTAGCAGGCCAGGTAGTACCAAACACATGTACTTTGTATTACTCTGTACCTCCTTTCTTTCGGAGGTAAGTAAAGCAGCGAGGTTACTGTTTTCCAAGACAAGTATTTCATCAGAAATAGCTCCAACAATGTGATGTCAACTTCAGCCATAGTAGCACTACCTATTGGGTTATGCAATAAGGTCTTGTTTAGTTATCAAAATTTTTGAAGATTTCCAATCATATCGAATTTTTGTGTGTATGCATAGAGCATTAAATATAGATAAAAAAAAACTAATTACACAGTTTATCTATAATTTGCGAGATGAATCTGTTAAGCCGAGTTAGTCCATGGTTGGACAATATTTACCCAATACAAACGAAAGTACTATAGTAACTAAATTTAAATATTTTTTTTGCAAACTAAACAAGACTAAGAATTGTAATGGACAGCGGGAAACATGACCCATACCATTTTTGGTGTATGCAAGGACATGGGGGGCATGGTCCATCAACGTAACCTGTCTCAGCACCGTCCTTGTTGTCTTCTGTCTCACATCCATGAACCATGAGTGGTCGAATCTCCACAAAGACAACATAGCTAAAATTGTTGTCAAAGCCCATATAGCCTAGTGGTTGTAAGAGCTTTAATAGCACCTTATGTCGTGAATTTGTATCCCTAAGGAAGTGAATTTTTTATGATTTAATGGCGATGTGCTTTCAATGGTATCAAGCCCAAATGTGGTGATTCATCGGTCGATTATGTTTCTACAGAAGTGGAGCATCTTAACCAGGGACAAAGAAAGAGGCTAGATTTCGAAGAAGGTGGACAAGCTATCACGATTTTTGGAGCAAAACGACCAAACCTAGTGATATAACAGCGTCTTAGTTCGTTTCTTGCATTTCCTGGCTGTAATAAGTCTAGACATTATTGCTTTTGTTTTGCTGGATTTGTGGATCTAAGGGGGTGTGCCCTGGGCACTTTGCACTCTTTCTGCTTGTAAAGCTAGTAATCCCAGCAAACCCTTTGCTTTCTTTAAAAAGCGGGACCAATCGGTCTTTGGTCTGAAAAAATGGTAGACCGCATTCATGCACCGAGATGATTGTACTGACTTCGTCAATCTTGAGGATTTGTTGGTTCAGTCTTCGAAGATGCCTATTGGTTGTGTCCTAACTATTGTCGTGACATAGTCACGGTGCTCCTTTAATTTCACTGTCACATGGATCCGTCAACTCCTCAGTGGTACTACCGACGCCAACATTATTCATTCCCCCACGATTGGCCAAGTTCCACCACCATGACCTAGTCTACTGCTAGGGGCACCGCCCGACATGGGCCCAAGGACGATGACATCCGCATCTCCTCTTTAGGATCTTTGTAATGGTCGAGTGACACCCCCCATGGCAAATCAACATATAACATGCAACAATGTGCCACCAAAACAGAATAATTAAATCGAATTGCTAAGTTTATACAAATACAATGCCAATGGAGTAAATCTAAGCAATGCTACATAACTGTAACCCTCTATGGTTTGGCTAAGTGAAGTATCGCTCAAAATCTTATCATTGTTAACATGCAGGTTATCTTGGATTTTCCCATTCCAAGGTCCACTAATCATCGATAAATGAGCATCGGCTCGAATCAACCAAGTAACAAGAACCTACAACACAACTTAACGATAGCACCTTGAGTATTTTGTATACTCACAGCACTTAATTCCAAGATATATACATTTGGTGGATGCAATGGTAATATCAGGCATTTTACATTTGCAGAAAAGCGATGGCGCCATTTCTTAGAGAATGATATGCTCATGACTCATTGTTCGATTGGTTGTTAATAAGATTACAAGTAGTAGATAGCACATTTAAAATGATCAGCATATTAATTTGTTTCATGACATTCATTCATTATTATCTCTACCATGGGTATAGAAAGTAAGAATAACCAAAAAGGGTTATGTCCCAAGGGACTTCAGGCTTTCAATTAACTCTACAAAGGTGTACTACTGTATCCACATAAAAGAACAGGACTAACCACCATACTCGTGCGCGAGGTAAGGGTTGCCTCACGTCTCCAACCTTTCCCTAATCTAGCCAAAATGTTTGATGAAAGGTTCGATTGGTTCCTGGTTAATGCTACCACCATCTAACTGTACAACCTTCTTATCAGTTTCATGGATAGACCGGTCGCAATTAGTTACTCAGCTTGCCACCCCCAATATGCGACATATGGTTTGTATGGGTGGTTACTCGAACTCACTTTTCCCAATACATGATCTTTAAATGCTCCGTGAGCTACTCCACTTGAGATCCAACACTCACAGTGACCTACCGCTCGCATGAGCAAGAATTACCAAATTGACCATCAAGTTTGTTTTTTAATATTGGGATTGATCCTTAGTCATGATTAGGGAATTAGATAACTTGTAATCCTCTCATTTTTAGTAATTAATTAACCTAGTGTAGCATCCTACACAAGCAAGAGTGAGTTCCCTTCTCAAACTCGACTTCTAACAAAACTAAACAAGTAAGCTTTTAAAGGTTGCCATCATCGTTAATTGAATTGAAGACTTTAGCTACTCATGAGTTGATTCTAGACAAATGAAACATCATCGATTAAGTTATTGACCATCTTATAATGAAATCCATAATCATAATGAAACAAAAGTAAGTATCCAAAATAGGGCTAATAATAGTGGGGTGCATGCTTGGTTATGTTGTTTGAATGAATTCAAAGCTGACGACGATGACTTGTACACATTTCTCACACTAATAGATTTCCTAAAAGAAATAGCAATCGAGATTGGAGATACTTGATAGAGAGATAGAGGTTTAAGAATCGATTTGGAACTTGGGAAGAGACACCTAATAGGGCTCTACTACTACACTATTTAGAACTAATCTTGATCTAGTATTGTTGACCTCTTGGGTAAGCTTCCTAATCAATCTCACACTTTATAAAAGGACGTCCACTATACATGGTGGACTCTTCATCAAGTTGGACTCTGAGGCTAGATGGTTCTATTTTGTCTCTATTAGGGTTGATGGATGCTCCGTCGGAGGTGATGGACACTCCATTGCCTCATAGAAGGTTCTGATGGCTCAGGACTTAGGTATTTTGTGGTTCATATGCTTCATCGGATGGCTGGGCCATTTGGAGGCTTGTTGGCGGTCATTAACAGAGAGATCTGACCGCCAGTTAATGTATAAAATAAGAGAACTTAGCAAACCAACATCACATATACATATACTTTTAACCTAGTTCCACATGTATTTGGAGATATCTATTTTAACAGGTCATGAACATGAATACATGGGAAATATTCATCAAAAGGCGCTTTTCAACTCACATTACGTAAAGAAACAAGAGTACACCAACAAGATGGGTACCAACGAAGACCCCCCCACGCAAGGCTAGGCCTAGGAACCCACCAGAGCCCACCACGCAAATGCGGTGGCCGAGAGGTGGTTGGCCGTGTCCGGCCAAACTTGGGGTTCGGCCAAACCCCTACCAGCCCCTCTCGCCACCGCCCTTCTCCTGTGGTTGCATCCTACAGTGTGGGGGTGGTTCCCTACATGCTCCAGTGCAAATCTTAGATGAGCACCGCCTTTCCCACCTACATAAATAGGAGGCCAAGCTCCCCAATTCACAACACACAACAATTGTGCAATCCTCACTTCCACTTCATAGATGTACCTTTTACTTTCTTGTTATTAGTTCTTGAGAAAGCCAATGCTACCTTGGAGAGCTTGACTCCTTGGATGAAGACCTTCTTGGGTATGAATAGAATTATGAGTTCTTCCAAGTTCATTCTCTCAGTATCCAATTATAATCTTATTTATGAACAAGAGTATAGGTATGATGTTATAATCTTGATACATGAACTAGTGCCCGATTTCGTTACTTTCAATGATATTTAGTTCAATTACTTATGTATATGTAATACTTTGCCTTTTTTATTCTTGTTTATTTACTAACCATTGTCCTATTTATGCAATGGCATGAGCGAATTTTGGACTCTTATGTTCATAGCAAGAATGGACTTCCAAATTAGGATTATGTAATGTTCAAAATGGAAAAGCCTCATATAAAAGTGTCAACCTTCACATCTCTCAAGGACCAGCATGGGTATAATGCTCGGGACTTCTTATACTATAAGAAGCAGTGTAGAAGAAATATTGCAAGTCTTTAGCCCTCGATTTTGTCAGACATGCAAAGATTATGCTACAAGACAATGAGAGTGAGAACGAAATCAGATTAGTACTCTCAAAGGAACAAGAGACAGCACACCAAGTCAACATAATGCCCCTCAAGCGACCAAGACAGTAGCTGGAAGAAGATGAGCATCCATTTATGGATGATCCTTTTGATGTATACAAGGACTAGCTAAAGAAGCTACGATCAGAATAATCCAACAGTATATCATCTATGTTTTCCTATATGTTTTCGTATTGACCAGAACCTTAGCATCTTTGTATAAACTACACCTCATCTTACAATTTTTTTACTAATATATTTAAGGATGACACTAGGAGTCAATGCATATAAGGAATTTTTAAGGATAAAAGGGGACATTCCAGAAATTAGTAATTTTTTTCATTCTTTAACCAATGTTGTTTAGTATTGGTTTTTTTAAAAAAACTGAACCTTTAACCTTGTGTGCAGTGGTATTTGTCAAGCAATGTGACGCTGATGCAATCGTAGACGAATACGATGAAAGCAACACAAGCAATGCAACACCACCCTCAAATAGCCGAGCCATGTAAGAAGGCAAGAGACGAGGGAAATGGTTTGTGATAATGCATGTACTTTAAATTTTGGGTTTACATATCTTAATTGAGAACTACTATAGCTCAAGATTGTTATTATCTTTTTTGTAAGGACATGGCTCCAATGAATGCAATAAAAGAGGTCATAGCACTATTAAAGGATTAACAGTAGGCAACAAGAGAGTTAAGGAACACATTCGTAGACTCCCAATTGAATTTTTAGAAAGCCATGGAGGATCCATTGGACCAAATACCCATGCTTTTGTTGATGGGGTCGTTATGTATACAATGCAATGGGCCCCACTAATTGGAGTAAACAGTTGAAAGGATATAAAGGAAGAAGTCAAACTAGAAATTACATAATAGATACTGGTATGATGTGTACTATTTTTTATTAAGGAACATTCATGTTGCTCTTTTACTCTCTGAGTGAGAACTGATAATAGCTTTAGTGGGGTTCCTTATTGAATCAGTGAGGTTATTATGACTAAATCAATATAGTTGCACAAGATAGCATATCATGACTAAATTGTAGAAATGTGTGTGCCTCTATTCTATCCAAAAAGTGAGTGTACGAATGTAGAAATTATAATGTTGACATTGATTTATGCTAATGTCAATGTACTAAACTAATGAATTTATCCCTTAGATGCTATTAGATTTCTTTTCTTGATTATTTCTTTCGTCATGTTGCTTCATGCCTAGATATTGTGCCTTTTAGTTTAGATGTCAACTGAAAGCATATTCTATAAACCCTTCCCATTGTATACAGAAAAAAGGCATGTTCAATTATTTCTATGACTTTAGGATTGGGTTTGATCGTTTATTTGAGAAATTGGATGTGTGAAGCGAAGCAGATAATTTACCTTTGTCATGCAGTATGTTTCATTAAATAAGTTTATTTTAGGCTCTCCAAATAGGATTAGTACTATTGCACTGGATGATTAGTACTCTTGCACTCGCATCAATTTTACATACCACTTGTTCTCATTCTTCAGAAACATAGTAGCAAGAACTACTCCAACCGTCAGCAGCAAAGAACCAAGCATGTGATGGGTTCAAAGAACTTCTCACCATGTATCTTTGAGCTGGTAATCATTAGATACAGTAATCTAGTCCTTCCATTGTATGGTGCAATACTTGTGTGCTAAACTTTTTGGCATCCTAGAGAGACCAAGAAACTGGTGAAGAGCCAATTGATCTTCTACTTTAGAGGACCACTCACACAAAACATGGCGCATGGTCAAATCCTGTATCAGCTTCAGTATATGTAAGTAAATGTTATGTCAACCTTTTTTATAGCTTCTTGTGTCAAGAAACTCTTTACAGGTTGCCTCATCGACTTGTTTGACACTCTCCCCCCAATTCCATGCCTTCTTTTCATCAAATAACACATCTCTGGAGATTATTAACCTATCTCCTACTAGATCGTACACCCGATAACCCTTTGTTCCAGATTCATATCCAAGAAAAATTCCTCGAACTTCTATCACCTAGTTGGTCAGGCTCGGTCCAAGCTTCTTTGCGAACGCCATACAGCCAAAAATGCTTAGATGCCTGACACCTGGTTTTTTCCCAAACCAAGCTTCAAAATGAGTTTTCCATTTAGGCACTTCGTGGGTGCTCTATTCAACAATAGACTGCTGTTTTGACAGCCTCACCCTAAAACCTGCTGGGCACCTTCATAGTTTTCAGCATACATCGCGCCATTTCAACGACCGTCTGATTGTGTCATTCAACTACCCCATTCTGCTAGGGCGTGTATGGTGTGGTCTTGTTGTGGTTGATTCCGTGCTCTGTACACAATGTGATGAATATGCCTGACTTGAACTCGCCACCACAGTCGGTTCTGAATGCCTTGAGATGTCGTCCTGACTCAAGTTCAGCTATTGTCTTGATCTTCTTAAAATGATCAAACGCCTCAGACTTTGCACTAAGCAACTCAAGCCACATGAATCAACTATAATCATCGACAATCAGCAAAAATATGATTTGTCTGCAGGTGAAAGTGGTGCAACCTGTCCACATAGATCCATGTGCACAAGCTCTAGATTGGCTTTAGCATGATAAGCTGCTGCACGAGGGAAGGGGGCTCGGTGTTGCTTGCCTAATGCATAGCCATCACAAACCTACTCCACTGCTCGAATCCATGGTATCCCCTCCACCATTTCCTTTGAACCAAGCTCGTATAATGATCTAAAATTGAGATGCCCGTATCTCGCATCCTAGAGCCATGCTGCTTCTTCCATCTTGGATATCAGGCAAATGGGGGAACCCAACTTGACTTGCATCATATATAGCCGGTGCTTTCTTTCAGCACGAATCAGAACTTGGCGTTGCCATTGTGCTGCCTACCTCTGTTCCAGCACCTCTAGAACGTCATTGTCGATCTCCACACGACAACCTACTCCCTCAAGCTGTCCAAGACTTATTATGTTACATTTGAAGGAGGGAATATAGTATACTTGCATGAGCACGCGATGTTCAACTTGTTTCTCGGCCTGAGCCACAGCAACCATGCCTTGTATCTCCACTGTTGAGCCATCACCAAAACGTACAGCACCGTGCACAAATTTGTCAAGAGTTGCCAAGGCCTCTCGACAACCTGTCATGTGATTTGTCGCGCCTGTGTCAAGGATCCACGCTCCCTCGTGGTAGTCTATCAGGAACACATGTTCCTGATTCAGGAACACGCTTGGGGTTGTTGTAGTAGGGGTTCTAGGCAACATGCAAACCTCTACCACCAATAGTGCCCTAGTTTCAACATCGCCCGCAACATGATGAAGTGCATCAGGCTTTTCCTCCTTGAGCTTGGTCTTGCATTCTTTTGCATAGTGCCCATAAATCTTGCACTTGTTGCATCTGCCTCTCCTCCTTGGAGTTCCCATCGACTTGAGTTTGTTTCTAGAGTCACATGCATCACTGCCGCCACGCGCTCTAGACCTATCCTTGCGGACATAGCGAGCACCACCGCCCTTCTGGCTCGACGTCGAGGACTGCTCCTAGATCATCTAGCTTTTATTCTTAGCCAACCACGCATCTTCAGTTAATAGAAGCTTTGTCGTCTTCTCTACAACTTTCTCAATCGGGGGCTCAAAGCGATCTTCAGCCGCCCTAAGCCGGCTGACCAGCTCCTCAATCATTAGGGTCTTCAAGTCACAAAACATCTTGATTGTGACCCCTACCTAATTGTAGCGTGCTGGAACCACACGAAGGAACTTCTTCACAAAACAGGTGTCTTCTATCTTCTCCCCCAATCCCTCTAGATCTGTGGCTAACTTCGAGATCCTAATGGCAAAATCATCTATGGTCTCACCGGGTTTGAAGGTAATCTACTCAAACTCTGACAATAGCTTCTGAGTATTCACTTGTTTTACCCGATCAGCCCCAAGACGCATGGTCTTCAACATGCCCATGCCTCCTTTGTTGTTTTCTTCTTTAGAAGCATTGAGTGCATCTCTGTTGGTACACCATGGAGCATGGCTCCAAGAGCCAATCTATCCTGGTGCCGCTCAACTTTATCATCTTTAATTGCATCCCAAAGGTACATGCCTTCAAGATTGCACTATATGTGGGATGACCACTCCTGGTAATTCGTGCGTGTCAGCGTCGGCTAGATTAAATTGTCGGCTGCTTGGTTGAAAGAACGCTCCATGGACTCCTTCTCTCCTAACGTAGATGTATTCATGTCCGATGACTGTGGCAAGCTTCAACTTCTCGACTACGATGGATTGAACCACCATGCTTCCTCTACTTCTCCGCCCACCAGAAACACCTGAAGTGGCTTTGATACCAATTGTTGTAGCAGATGATGCTTAGCTCCAGCTAGAACGCGGCAGCTTGGTCACTGTGGTGACCACGGCAAGGTATGTAAGTAGATGGAAAATAAACTGGAGACAAATAGATTTCATGTTGCCTTGATATCACAACTTTTTGGTCCTTTGTTCATGCTCTATTTATAGATATGTAGATACATGCTTGGCCTTGATATCCAAGCAATCCCCAGGCCACATCATCTACCGTGCGCGTCACTGTTTCCCTGTGATGCATGTTGCATGCACAATACATGATGTGGCGTTCCTAATATGACCGACTCAGGATGATTCGTGATCTAGCACACCACAGATCACGATATCCTTCTATCTAACTAATGCAGGACTCTAAACAAACTAGGAAACAGAGATTACATTGTGCTTCCAAGTTTAGCTAACGAAGATGAGGCCTTACAAATATTCTCCCATCCAAAAAGATGAAATTGATAGGCAATTATAAGAAATGTTGTAGAATGGAATTATCAGGCCTAGTAGCAGTCCTTTTGCCTCTCTAGTTTTATTAGTCAAGAAGAAAGATGGCTCTTGGCATTTTTGCATTGTTTATAGACAGTTGAATGCAATAACTCTTAGGAATAAGCACCCAATGCCAATTGTTGATGAGTTATTAGATGAATTAGTAGGTGCTGCATGGTTTACTCAATTGGACTTCAAATGGTTATCATCAACTATGATCATCAAGTATCCATTAGGGTCTTTATGAGTTCTTGGTTATGCCTTTTCGGCTAATAATGCCCCTGCAACTTTTCACTACTTGATGAATACAATTTTGAAGAATCTGCTCAGCCATGGAGTCTTAGTATTCATGGATGAAATACATATAGCAAAACTCTAGAAGAACATGTTAAGCTACTTAAGGAGGTTTTCTAGATCCTTAGTGATCATCAGTTTTGTATGAAGATGTCAAAATGCTCATTTTCCCAACAGAAAGTGTAATACTTGGGGCACATAATTTCTATGCAGGGCTCCTAACCCAAGTAAGGTGGATGCAGTTAACAGCTGGCCTAGACCTAGGAATCTTAAACAGCTCAGAGGCTTCCTTAGATTGATACGGTATTACAGGAAGTTCATTGCACATTATGGCATGATTAGTAGACCTCTGATAGCATTACTAAAGAAAGACGCACCATTCTTATGGACTTCTAGTGAAGAGTAGGCTCTCATTGCTAAAGGAGAAATTAACATAAGCCCTAGTGTTAGTTGTCCTAGATTTCAAGAAGGATTTTTGTTCTAGAAATAGATGCTCGTGATTATGGGACTAGTGTTGTCCTGATGCAAAATGGACATCTAGTAGCATATTTGAGCAAACCTCTTTGTCCCAAGAATCAAACCCTAACAGTTTATGAAAAGGAATGTCTAACTATACGTTGACGGGAAATAAGACCCAGTTCTATATACTCAGAAGCCCGTCAACAGTCCTCGATTGAAGGAAGATAAGAATCACACGAACATATTTATCACTAATAAAGTTCCACTTGTACTCTTAGATTGTTCAATGTAGGGAAGAAGGAAATGAGCCCTGTGGGCCCCATAACCTAGGTTGACCGACCAGGGTTTGGGCCCACCAGGGGCTCCCCTCCATGGCATGAGCCACGGCATACTCCAAGGAGTCAATCCCAACCCTTGGATCCAAGTGTGCTTGCCCTCAACGGTTCAAACACTTAGCACATCGATCCTTGGGCCTACATGGAAGCAAGCAAGTGTGCAACTAGACTCAATTTTGGACAACACTTCACATGACAAGTGGGGACACCACCAGGAGGCCAATGGTGGGCCAGGGGCCCCAAAGGTCAGTCGGCTGACCGACTAATTAGGCGAAGCCACCTAGCCAAGCCTCCCACTGACCTAAGGACCTTCCAGAAGGTCAGTGCGACCCACTGTCAGCCAAAGGGCAGGTCGACCGACCTACAAGTGGGTCCCATCTGGAGTCAGTTCACTCCCACCGACCTTCCTTATGTGTGGCAATGCTCCAACCGTGCATCTAAGGCGGTTGGGAGGTCGGTGCGTCCAAGGGTGGAGAAGGAAGGAGCACGCGGATCGCTGATGTGGCACCCCCTCTCTCACCCATATATAAGGAGGGGTCCTCCACCTTCCCAAGACATCTCCCATCTTCTATCTATCATTTCATTTCCAAATCACACTTGGGAGATCAAGTGTAGTGTAGTCTAGTCTAGAGTGGGAGTTAGAGTCAAGTCGAGCGAAGCTTGGGTCTCCGGAGCTGTCTTCTGGAGAGTCTGGTATAACTCTTGTACCTTTTCTCTTGTATTACATTCTTTATATCAATATAGTCTTTCTTTACTTTACTAAGTATTTACTTCAAGTCTTTACTTTGAGTATTGCTTAGTGCATTACTATGCTTGTAGTAGTGTTGTGTCTTAGTCTTATTAGTGTAGCTTCCTTAGTTAGATTAGTGTCTTCAACACCTTGTGTGTGTTCCACTACCATGGGCTTTGGCTATTTACGTGATAGTTGAAGTTATAAGACTAGTGTAAGCGAGGTGCTTAGGCTAGCGCTTATTAGTGGATGCCACCGTATCAAACGTGTTAGCGGGCGGCGGCGAAGCGTGAC
>Ga0182004_10003127_pt1 | contig 13084 bp, 11 predicted proteins | sample Sormic07211540_1_FD_120479 | JGI IMG/M metagenome (GOLD analysis project Ga0182004, IMG submission 120479) | Endophyte microbial communities from Sorghum bicolor roots, Mead, Nebraska, USA - 072115-40_1 MetaG | ecosystem: Host-associated > Plants > Roots > Unclassified | place: USA: Nebraska...
CATGGACTACTGCTGTTGAGGAAGGACGAAAGATTATCCTTTTTGCAGGGCAATTGGCTCTGAATAAACAATGATTCTTCGCATAGGAGTTCCCTTCTTCATTGACCGGTTTGTTATGCACCCAAAGGCCATAGCCATAGGAGAAAGAGACTGAGAAGCCTGTTTTAGTTTCCAAAAAATTTTATAATTTTCCGTCACATCAAATTTTAGACGTATGTATGGAACATTAAATATAGACGAAAACAAAAACTAATTGCACAGTTTACCTATAATTTACATGACGGATCTTTTGAGTCTAGTTAGTCCGTGATTAGACAAAAATTATCAAATATAAAAAGTGCCACAGTAGCCAAAGCCAAATTTTTTTGCGAACTAAACAAGGCCTAATTCAGCAGAGGCGATTTTTTTTGTCCTTAAAGGTATGTGCTCTCACTCTCTCCTTTATGAATTTGCATTGAGAAGTGTGCAAATACACATCTCAATGCATATTCGTATTAAGATGTGTGTTTGTATACTTTTTGATGCGAATCCAGTGGTAGAAGGAGTAGGAGTACATGGCAAAAATAACTTTATCCTGATTTGGCTCTATTTTGACTTGATCCCATGCATATATATTCCCATCATGGGCCGGGACATACATGCATGTTCCTGTCACACGCGGGGTATTAGCAGGCTTGCTCAAACACCAAGTGGAATTGGCATCGGGATTTAAGTCTGGGGGAGTGCAGACTTATGCTGCCCGTTAATTTGTTTTTTAGTTCGATCGGGACTGATCGGCGCTGGCATTTCTTATTCCTTATTATTTGTGGCCGACTGGCCGTGATATTGTCGTCTTGGACAGTGATGCCCTAGCTTCGTCTCTTTTGTTTGTATATACGTGCATGAAATGTATGGGCACGGCTCGTTGCTAGATCCAAAGGCCGGCCGGCCTTTGCCGTGTGTTTTTGTGTGCTGGCTGTGATCTGCGGTTTGGAATTTGGAATTTGGGTAGGGGGATCGGAGCCTCGCAAGCGACAAGGTAAGGCGGAGTCCAACAGGTTTGAAAATCTCGGCACGATCGGTACGTATTTGGATGTTTCTTTTTTCTCCAGGTTGTATGTTGGATCTGTAATTATATTGCTGTTTCTTTTGATGTGGGGTACGGGTGGTTGATTTTCACGACCTTCTCTCTTTCCCAGCGTTTGTCGTGACGAAAACATTATTGACCTGGTAATGAACTAAAACTTTGTCACATAAACCTTAATTCTAAGCCATCCAAACATGTGAGCTAGTTTTGAAAGAACATATTTTATTTTAAAAGAACGACAGGTGAATTAATTGGTAGAATATTTTTTAGTTTATACTCGTCTAATAACTAGTCCCACTAATTGGAAGAAGGAAGATAGAATGGACGACAAGGGTTTGTTTGGTGCCCAACCACCACATATATGCCATACAAGGTGTTGCGGCTGCCGAAGGTATGGCATGGTGGCAGGCAAAGTGGCCGCCACAGCTATAGCGAAAACCAACACGTAAATTAGTTGTGACTGCCCCGACCTACACGGAATCCAAACACCAGGCATCATATCATGGCAGTTACATAAACTGTGGCATGACAAGGGACGGCAAACAACCAAACAATCCCTAATAGCCACTAGTCTATATATCTAAATAGTAGCGGACTATGTCATCTAAAAGTAGCCATTAGTTCATGTATCTAGATTTTATTTTAAAGCTAGGAATTATTTTTAAATACCTATATCTATATCTATATCTATATCTATATCTATATCTATATCTATATCTATATCTATATCTATATCTATATCTATATCTATATACCTCTCTATCACTATCTCTATCTACAACTATATCCATAACTAACATTAAAGACAGAACTTTTTAAAAAAAGTAAAAAAGTTATTTTTGGAATATCTATATCTATATATTTCCATCTGTATGTCTATATCTACTATATGTAATTAGTTATTTTTTACCTATATTTAATGCTCCATATATATGCTGCAAGATTTGATGTGACGAGAAATCTAAAATATTTTGTAAAATATTTTGACAAATAAACAAGACTTTATTTTCTCTAGGGGCTCCGTGGTTGACTGGTCGGCGTGCCCGGCGCGTCGTCATCTGGGCACTCACAATGCAAGACTCTATCACAGAGTTCAAGACACTTAATTACATATTATTTATAGTATTTTGCTGATGTGGCAGCATATTTATTGAAGAAAGAGGTAGAAAAAATAAGACTCTAAATCTTATTTAGACTCCAAATCCACATTATTGGAGGTAATAAATAACTTTAGACTCTATGATAGAGTCTGCATTGTGAGTACCCTCACTTGCTCTGTTCATCTGCCACCGCCGCACGCAGTCACGCACGCCCTGTCGCTCGCTAGCGGCGTCACTGATGTGGTTAAAAAAAGTTTGCTGCGGGGGCTAATGATGATTTATTATAAGAAGAAAATATTGTTCTATATTAAAAGGAACATTAATAAATTCAAACGAACATGACATTACCCATCTGCTGGACTACGGCATCAACAGGTCGTCGAGTCTCCTGGAACCACAAAGCCCACGACACGCTGGATCGGCTGCACTTCCTCTCTGAATCTCAGATTAGCCTGATTACTTTAGTTTATCCATTGAATTACCAGCCATCTAATACTATTTTTCTTTCACAATAAAATCAACTAATAATACTTTCTATCATTATTTATCAGTTAAACGAAGAAGACAAATAGACAATCTGACTACAGAAGTGCCTTAAAGCTGCAACCGCACCGGCTGTTGAGCTGTCGGTGACGAGTGACCTGTATAGCTGTATAGGCCTTGTTTAGTTTCAAAAAAAATGTAATTTTTTTTCAAATCTCAGTCACATCGAATATTTATATACATACATGAAGCATTAAATATAGATAAAAATAAAAATTAATTACACAGTTCATCAATAATTTGCGAGACGAATCTTTTAAGCTTAGTTAATCTATAATTGAACAATATTTGTTAAATACAATTAAAAGTGCCACCATATTCATTTTTTTAAAAAAATCGGAAGTAAACAAGGCCATAGACTCTGCCGGACCTTGATTCAGGTGGGAATGTTTCAGGACTGCCGTGGCACGGTTTGGGAATATCCATTCCACATTTCCACACGGGGGCACGGCGGTGGTCGGGATCGCCCCTGCGTCGGCGACTTGCGGAGGACAGGGATGGTCGGATGGAGTGGGTGCACACAGCACGCGGCGACACATGATCCCACTAGACTGCTAGAGCAACAATTGTCACGATAGAGATGCTCAAAACACGATCCTCCTCGCAAAATCGCAAGGCAATAGTAGGGTTGACGTGCAGGAGTATATTCATGCCAGAGAAAGAGCTGTATGGTGTGCCGGCGTCCATTATTGCAGCACACTTTCGGTTAATGAAGAGAAGCTATTAAAAAGCGACTAAAGCGTGAGAGATCGTACAAAACCAGTAGCGAACAGATTAACTTTGGAAACGAAGTGCATCTGTTCACATTGCACTTATGTAAGATTTGGGTTTAAATCTTTTGGATTCCGATTTTGTACAGCTTGATATCGGCTTCTACTCCGAACCTCAGCAAATTGTCTATGGTTTCAAACGCTGAAATCCAGACACCACACATAAAAGGCTTTTTTTAGCAGTCATATATAAGGCACTGTTTTTTTTAGCAAGCATAAGGCACTTGTTTTTTTTTTTTGAAAATGGTGGATGTGGTAGCGTTGGATCGGTGATACGGGACAGTTCAGGAGGATTTCTAGCAGCCACTCATAGCTTTGTCAGGCACTTAGTCGATGCACCAATGGCAGAGGCTTATGCTCTTAAGAAAGGATTGATGTTAGCTCAAAGAATTGGATGCAACAAAATCATCATTCAATCGGATTGCATGGAAGTGGTGCAGATTATGCAGGAAGGAGGGTTTTCAGCGAACTCTGCGGCTCCAATTTATAATGAATGCAACATATTGTGGAGTGGTTTTCAGGAGATTTCAATTGAGCACTGCAATAGAGAAGCTAATCAGGTTGCTCATAGTTTAGCGCAGCGAGCTCGATCGCTTAGACAAAATTGTATTTGGGACGATGATCCCCCCTAGCTGCATCATAGATGTTTTGGCAAACGATGTAACTATTTTGCATGAATAAAATCAGTCCCATGTTTAAAAAAAAGGCACTTGTTGCTACCGAATGTGGTAGGCCTCTTGGGCCAGGCTAGATTGGATGATTTTCGTCTGGGCTTGAAACTAGCCCAATAATAATTGTATACACGCGGAAGCCACCGACCCAAGCCCTATTTCACACGAAAGCCTATCTCGCTTCACGACTTCTCAAGGGCGGGAAACCCCAAATCCGCTCAAAAACCACCTCCACTCCCCACTCCCCACTCCACATTCCACAACCTTCTCCATTCCCCACCCAATTCCCCCAAAACCCTAGAAAAATCTCGCGCGCGGAGCTTGGGCCGCTCACCATGAGCGCCCCTATGGAGGTCTCCTTCTCCGCGCCCCCACCCGCTCCGGACGCCGCGTGTGCCGCCACCGCTGCCCCGTTGATGCCACCTGCCGCCGCCGCCCAGACGCTGCCGCCCCCTGTCGCCGCGGTCTCCTCCTCGCCGCCGCAGCAGCAGCAGGCGGCTGCGGCTGCGGCCGTGGTCGCTCCTTCCCCGGCCGACGACAAGGTCCTCGTGTCAGGTGGGTGGTGCCGCGGCGCCCTCGGCTGGGCATCATCATCCTAGCAATTTCGAATTCGAGTGCTGTTGACACGCCGGTTTCGTGTGTTTTCCGTTTTTTCATTTTGTGCTTGCTGCAGTTGAGGTACTGTTGCACGCCGCGAGCGCGGCTCGCCACGAGGACGTCCAGGTGGCGGTCGAGAGGTTTGTGCTTGATCTAGCTAGACTTTGTTCGGAGAAATACTCTTATCGTTGTTTTGTGATTTGGTGAGTAGTATGAGCAGTTCACGTGAGTTGGTTTAGAGATGATGCGTGGGGGTTCTGAAAATGTGGGATTAAGGTTGACGGGCTTATTGCTATTTTGCACTGAGCGCTTAGAATGTCTGATAAGTAACTTGTATTTCTGGAGGAAGTGGCAGAAAGCAAAGATGAAACAATGTAGCAAATCAGGACTGAGTTTTCAAGATTTTCTAATAGGTTCCCAGTGTGCACCCAAATGCTAAACAGTCAAATCACCTGACAAATAGCTAATATGAAGTAGTCTACAAAGTTTTGTATGGTAGTATGGTACTAACAATAAGGTCCGAGTCACCAGTTCAGCTGCAGAGGGCGTGCAGACTGCAGAACACAGGCACCAGTCACCAGTTTGCCACTGAAGCAGATCCCAGAGCCCAGACTAGTACTATGTCAGTAATCCACACTGCTGCCATTGCCATTCACAAATTAGTAATCAGAGCCCAGACTATGGAGTAGGAGCAAATTTGGAAAGAAAAATGTCATACAATTTATAAGTCCTGTGATTGATTAGTGGTTAGGTGCAGATTATTGGTTTGTGAAATGCCTATAAGCCAGTCATTGGCTTAATGAAATTATGAAGAAATCAAGTATTCTCTAAATACTGTCGTTGGTAGTGATATGCTAAGAAAATAGTGCCAAAAGGCTCGTCTCTTTCTTTCAACATGTGAACTGGTGGTGTAAAGCCATGGACCTAGCATAGTTTTCTGAAGAAACTTTCCGCATTTGAATTCTAGCTTAAGTGCTCTATTAATCTTTTTCACACTAACTGCCATCTTCTCTTCTGAGATATTAAAATTTACTGATGCTCATGCTTATAGTTTTGTACTCACTTGCTCAATCAGGATGCTAGAAGCTCGATGCTTAAGCTATGTTGATGGGCCTGTGCCAATTCCTGCTGATAATTCTTTTCTTCTTGAAAATGTCAAAAGGATACGAATATGCGACACTGGTATTGTCATTCACTTAGGCTGGGAATTGTGGTTACTTGTGCTCTGTTACTCATAACATCCTTATTCTGAGTGCTAAACATTTATGCAGATGAGTGGGTTGGGAATCGCAAAGTTCTTTTATTTTGGCAAGTTAAGCCTGTTGTGCATGTGTTCCAGGTATGAGATTCTTAATGTTTTTTATGTTTACTTCCTAATCACTTGCAGTTCTATCCAAAACTGATGTCATTTTTTTATGTCAACATGATTCCATGTGACCATGTTGGTTATCTTGCTTCTTCACTCAGTAAAATGTTATAGCTGTTTTATCTGGACATGCTTCCACAACTGCTGAATTTTAGCTGTTGGTTTGAGTTCAAGTTACAGTTGTTTTCTCTGGGGACATTTTACATCCTAATATTAATCCAGTTCAACTTCACTAGTATCCATATTTTGTATCCATTCAATATACTAGCTGCTGTCCAGTTTATTCACCTCTAGCGCATTTGGTTATGCTGTAGCTGAGTGAAGATGGTCCTGGTGAGGAACCAAGCGAGGATGATACACTCTCTAGCTTTAACGAGTGGGCCTTACCTGCCAAAGAATTTGATGGTTTGTGGGAAAGGTAAATACTGTTTATCCTTAACCACTTCAATCTCCATTTTTGTTCTGTGGATGATCTCATTAGTGTTTGCAGTTTACTATATGAAGTTGGTCTCAAGCAGAGGTTGCTGAGATATGCTGCCAGTGCTTTGCTTTTTACTGAGAGAGGTGTGGATACATGTCTGGTTTCATGGAACCGGTAAGCATCTATAACACTGTTATACACATTTGCAGTCACTATTTATTTTACAAAAAACAAAGTAAAAAATTGTGTACTCTATAGAGTGAAATGATTCTTCAAGCTTTTAGTTTTTATAAATTACAGGATTGTACTTTTGCATGGTCCACCTGGAACAGGAAAGACTTCCTTGTGTAAAGCACTAGCACAGAAACTTTCCATTCGCTTCAAGTCAAGGTCCGTGCTATATGAGATATACTTTATTTTACCAGATGTGTTATTCTTCACTGACACTTTTACATACTAGGTATTCTATGTGTCAGTTGATTGAAGTGAATGCTCATTCATTGTTCAGCAAGTGGTTTTCTGAAAGTGGAAAATTGGTATGCCTTTTTGTGCTAAAGCTGTTATCATATGTTCTAATGTTCATATTCTGAGATCACTTTAGGTATTTAGTGTCTAATCGGATTTTTTTATGGCTGCACCTTTTTGCATGAGCTCCCTAATTTAATAGTTCCTGAACCACTTTTATCTTTTCTGTACGGTGGATTGTCAAAATAAGAAAAACAATATTTCTACATAAAACACCCACAAAGGGTATTTCAATTGTAATACCCAAACAGGAAATTAGCTCTTTTCTCTTGTTTGATGATATTGTAATGGAATGACAACCATTTCTTCTCCTTTTTTCACCAAAAAATCCGAATATATTCTGGAAATATTGTCTTACTCACCCATAGTTACATCTGACAATCCACATTCTATCCATTGTCCTTTAGGTTGCCAAACTTTTCCAGAAGATCCAGGAGATGGTGGAGGAAGAAAGCAACCTGGTATTTGTATTGATAGGTATGTTCTTGAGTCGTGACAGGTGAACTGAATGAGTCTGCTTTGTTTGGTACGTTGATCTGAATTAGATATGAGTTCACCCCCCTGATCATATCCTGTATGTGCATAGGCGCATGGACCCTGAATCCAGCACAGTTTCACTTAACCTCAGCATTGTCTCCTAGTTGAAGCAAGCAAACACATAACACAAGCAGTAGTCCTATAGACTATAGAGTGCTACCTAAGGCTTGAGAAAATAGAGTACTTGATTTGCTGCATGCTATATATTTGAAACCTCAATCTTACATATGATATGTATATATATTGTAGATGAAGTTGAAAGCCTTGCTGCTGCCAGACAAGCTGCCATATCTGGCTCTGAACCTTCAGACTCCATTAGAGTAAAGTTTTCATTCTACTTTTTTCCCCCCCAATCATGTATTATTTCCTGGCTAATGTTTACACTATATTCTTCTCTTGTGCAACTTCAGGTTGTGAATGCGCTGCTAACACAAATGGACAAATTGAAGTCTTGGCCAAATGTTATCATTTTGACAACATCAAATATCACTACAGCAATAGGTACTAGATTTCCTGCCATTTGACTCTTTAACCATAGGGCTATGAATAATCATCTTGACAGTCACACATTATTAGTTGGTTGAGTGAATCCCTTTATTATGAGAAAGCAGTTCTGCAGTCACACCACTAAACATAATAATATTCTTTAGGGTTTGCTCAAAAAAAAAGAATTTCTTTAGGGTTGATGAACTATCCATTTCCATGGAAGCAATTTTCCTAATTTTTATGATTAAAATAATATAATAGCTAACTTATAAATATCTTCTTGCCATCAAAATAGAAATCATGTGTGCTCTGTAGAATTTCTTTCTCTTGGATCGACTACAGTCATGTTTTTTTTATGGGCGCTCATGATTTGATCTCACAGTTTGTTTCTGAGAACACTCTGTATAAGGACTTCTGTAATTACCTAATGCTTACTGTCTACTGGCAGATATTGCATTTGTTGACAGGGCAGACATTAAGGCATATGTCGGACCCCCTACGCTTCAAGCACGATACGAGATCTTGAGGTCATGTATACAGGAACTCTTAAGAGTTGGCATTCTTACATATCCTCAGGTATGTCCTGCTTTGGCAACTTGGTGCCTAACTTGCCAACTTTTCATAGTGTTACTGTCACTGTATCAGCCTACTCTCATGATGGTTGCTTTGATCATGCAGAACTATGAGCAAATCTTTTTTCTTGAATCAATGGTAGCACTTTGCTTTTCAATTTTATTTATTGCAACTATTGGTAAACTTGAAATTCTCCAATTGTAGGGTAGTAGTGTGCCATGTATTCTGAACTATTCGACCCTGGAGGAGAAGAAGCACTGTCCTGAGGCTGCAGAACCCCATGGCGTGTTTCAATTATCCAGTCTACTCTATGAAGCCGCAAAACTGTGTGAGGTAAATAATGAAGCTGAACCACGTGCTGTTTGCTGTAACCAAGGCTTCTCCATCCCTCGTTAAATGGTGGTGGTTCATCTCTCTTTGCAGGGACTTAGTGGCCGGTCATTGAGGAAACTCCCTTTCCTGGCACATGCCTCTGTCACCAACCCTTGCTGTGATGCTTCTACTTTCTTGCATACATTGATAAAGACTGCGCAAAGAGAAGTATTGGAGTCGCGTGGTTAGTTCAACCTTGAGACCTTGGAATCTTTTGGAAGAGCAAAATGTTCACAGTTCTTTCCAAATGCCATGTTCCGGTTGTCCCCGATATTATGGTCAATTGCCAGGTCGCTACAAGGATAAGAAAGTCCATCCCATCTCTAGGGTTAGAGGTTAGTGTTTAAATGTAAAGAGACAAGAACAAAGAATGAATGAACTGTCTTGACGCCCCTTCGAGATGTCCGTGCTCTACACAGATGAATAGTAATCAGGATTAGATCTATGATTAATACTAAGCCTAGTCACTACGTGTGAAGATCATGAGATGAGATCACCGGCTTGTGTTTGGTTGATCTGATTCTTAACAGTTACGAGCTCAGAATGGATGTAAGGTGCCTCTCTGACTGTCAGCTTCAGCACATTTGATCTTCTGTAGATCTTTACGCGGTACGAATCGGAATCGTCTCCGTCACTGCATCGGAATCGTCTCCGTCACTGCAACTTGGAACCAGATCGTTGTTTAGTGCGTACAGGTCATGTTCCTTTTCTATCATCATTGTAAACAGTCGTAATTGTATACAGCCTCTAAACTAGACACGTGAACACGCTTAAAGTTTCCCTTATAGTTCCTGATAGACGATTGCACACATGTGCTTTGACAACTTCGAGCTGTACCCCAAACATGTCTTACGCGTCTCACAGGGATAAAGAATTGAAGACAACTTCACAAAAGCAGATGAGAAAATTGGAAATTTGCACCAATGGCAAGTGGATATTGCCAAAATGTCGATCAAATTTGTGGGTTTCAAGCGCCATCAAGATTGGAGACGTTGGGTTCTCAGTCTTCGGAGCTGGTCTTAAACGCTGTGACTCTATATGATCCTGTGACGTTGCTGAATTGTAATAATCCTGTGTATGCCGCTGGTAGTGGTCTAGGCTATTAGGCGGATTTCATTTAAACTTGGCAGGGCGCATCTAAGAATAAGCTTTTGAACTGTTATTGTTTTGCTTTATGCCAATAAAGTAGGGGAAACTTTTCGTCTAAAAAAATTGTGGGTTTCATCAGGTTGCCCTTATGAAATGATACATATCGACTAAAATGCCATCTCATGATTTTAACTCTCATTTAATATTTTTGGCCAAATATTAGACCTAAAGTAGAAAATTTCCCATACTTTGATTTCACCTTATCTTCTTATCCCTTCTCTTTAATTTCACCTCATCTGCGTGAGTGAACACTCCCCCAATTGGAGGCAAAAATCAAACAAATAAAACACCTTTCATGGACCAAGTATCACTACATCATAGTCTTTCTTCTGTGTCTTTTGATAAGGTATTGACAAACTAGAGAAATCTAATTACTTAATCAAGATAATAGCTCATGTAGTCTTGTGGTTGCACTGTTTTCTGGTCACTCCAGGCTCCATTTAATTCATTATTAGTTATCATCGTCAATTGAATAACCATTTATCAAGTGTATCAATAGGTTACATTTTTTATAAAGATCATAATATACCATCACTTAAGCATACTCTAAGTCTCTTCACTCACATACTTGTTTTGGATTTCATCAGTTGAGTGTGAGATCAAGATTCTAATGTATAGCCTTGAGTTATTTCATATTGGAAGCATTTTTCTTGTTACTCTTTGTGGTTGCCGCATCCTAGACGATCTAGAGCTTGCAGACTACATGAAGCATAAGGAAGATTGTGTTGGTGCTCTGGAAGAGGATTTGTGAGTGGCTATTGTGGGAGGAGACGAAGAGCGACTCTAGTTTAAAAGAGGTGTTGAGTAGCTTCTTCTTGTTCTATCCTGCTCGAGATGCTCAAGGCACCTAGACAACCTTTGCGGGGTTGCAAGCCTGATAGAGGAGTGATGAACCAAGAGCTCTCCTCAATGTGGACTAGGGGTGACATGTAAGTCACCAATACCATGGAGATATACCTTGTATCATTTTGTGTGGTATTTCTTGAGCTCAATATCAATTCTAGTACCTACATTGTGTTGTTTACATTCATAGAATTGTTTTGCTTGCACTTCTTGTCATCTTAGAAAGCGAATCTCTAGCTAGAAATGGCATTATTAGGATCATTTATGTTTCTAATCAAAATCACTTAGTTGTTTTTAGTGTTCATCTGGCTATTCACTTCCTTCTAGCCTATTTCTAGATCCTAATAACAATCGTGGGATGAGGATAGAGGAAAACCACATAGCATGTGCTTGGTTCATGTTTAAGACTTAGACTGGCTAGCCAACTAAGCTTTGATAGCTAAAGACTGGCTCCGGCCATGCAAGATACACTTGTTTGGTTGCATTGACTAGCTTAGCATTCATAAGAAATGATATGTTTGATTACCTAGTCTGTCTTGCATAGAATCACTCTATCCTTGTGTCGATAAGTTTACCTTTGAGACATTTTAACGAACATGTGACGAGCACAAATGTCAAAACCGCCACATGCTCCTATGTGAAAACAGCAGCCCAACAGTGGCGCAGGGAGCTTGGTACGGTGCTCAGAGGAGTGGGAGATGTGGGTGCAGGGACCAGACAGGTGAGGCAAACGCTAGCCAAACCTGCCTCCGCGAAAACAGTCGCCCAACACGTTTTTGCTAAGCAAGGCTAAGGGGGTGTTCGTGCACTCACTACACACATAAAAGTTACATTGGTAAAGTTTGAACAGGGATAGCCCAGCAACTCAACACTCCCATAGTGAGGAGACAACGGGAAGAAGATTTTAATCATTGCATTCGTCGTACTTATTTGGATCGTTCAACTCATCGCGTTGGGGGTCTGCAGTTTCAAACAAGAGTCTTTCCTATAGGCCCCTTGATTCTCAATGATTTGTGAACTGGCCTCCAGCGAATGGGTATGTGATTATTCTTTTCAAGGATTATGTTAGTGGCTGGTAGTACAAAAGGATTAGCAGATCAGTTCATGAAGGACGTCAAACTTGGACCAGAAATCGTTTGACCACACGCATAAGCTACTGAAGTGCCGAGAACTTACAGATACTGTAGTACTACAAAATTGGGAATAAGTCCAACTGCCACCCTATGAGCACTGGCTATGGACAGAAAATGTACAACTGAATTCCTTACAATTGACAATGTACAAGTACGACACTGGAGACGAGAATCGCGGACAGATCACTTGCTCTGACATGACGTTAGATCACATGTTAAATTTTCTTTAGCACATTTGCATACGTATAGCTCGAGAAGATGACAAACAATCTTCTAAACCTGCGAAGACACATTGAATATGTTGATTATCTTTAATCCAAAAAAGAGCTTCCCTATATTTGAGAAAAAAAAGACATTCCATAATTGCTGGGCTAAACATGGCCCATATTATTTCCTGGTACAGCTAAAAGGTATTGATAGTGACATCTTGATGTTATACTGTATAAGCAGCAATTAGCAAGCCGCTGACTCATTATATGTCGACCATGATATATTTTGTGGAACGATATAAATATGATGCAATCAGAAACTTCATTATGAACTTATAGTGGCTACGTGGATTGATCTCCAGCACTCTATTAAAGTTGACAGAAACAATGCTTTCTCCATGAAAATGCAAATATGAAACTCTTATACTTACCAAACCCACTGACTTCTGTGTGCAGCCATTGCCTCATAGCTTTTGGACGGTCTACTGTTAACCACAGTATAGATTGATTGCTTTGACCTTGAGAAGGATATCAAGGAAGAAAGCCATATGTCAACAGGACCACTGTACTTGCGAAGAATATTCAGGCTTGCCTGCATTTACAAATAATCCAGCATGGATCATCTTTCCTCCACACTAATGTGCTACTTCCAGCATGAAGAAAAAACGTGATACAATCAAGACCAAAAGAAAAATGAGAGAGTAAACTAAAGATAAGGTGGCC
>Ga0182004_10003128_pt1 | contig 13082 bp, 14 predicted proteins | sample Sormic07211540_1_FD_120479 | JGI IMG/M metagenome (GOLD analysis project Ga0182004, IMG submission 120479) | Endophyte microbial communities from Sorghum bicolor roots, Mead, Nebraska, USA - 072115-40_1 MetaG | ecosystem: Host-associated > Plants > Roots > Unclassified | place: USA: Nebraska...
ATAATAATAATAATAATAATAAAGGATCATCAAATTGGGCATAACTGTTAAAACAAATGATTCATACGTAGATTATTACCGCAAATGAAATGAAGTCCTTCCTAGGGCGCCCCCTTCTCATCCTTGAAACGTAAGGAACATGTACACTAAATCCTCCAAGGGTATCCTTTCTAGTAGGATAGATTGTGCCCAGAGAATCAGCCTCATTGAAAGGTGCGACCCGCGGTTTCATTAACACTTCATCATGTGCAGGCCTTTTTGCTGGTGAAGAGATTTTTACAGTGGAGTCATGAGTCTCAATGTCTGATAGCTCCTCTATGTATCTTTTTGTTGGCTTTCTAGTTCGCTTGTTAGTGCATTGCTTGCCTAGCAGATTTCCTTGTGGTTCATCATTATGGATTTGTACTCTTTCAACTCTCTTGGAAGAATCTTGCTGGTCCTCACTCTGATAGTAAGAGCTAGACGGCGAGTCCCCATCGTTTCCTGGATATATAACTAGAGAAGTAGCTCTAAGCCCAATCTTAGATCTTTCATCCATGTCTGATATGTCTTTTTTGGCATCCTTGCCAACAATTTTGTAGTCTTTAACTACACAACCTGAACTAGGAACATCGTATGAATTAGTCAAGCCCATTGTAATCCGTCTTTTGAGCCATATCTTGTCTTTGACAGTAGTCTGCCGGCCAAACGTGGCTCTAAATGCCTCCTGAAGTTCTCTAATAGTAAGATCATCCAAACAGACTTCTCCTCTTAATATGGAAAAATCAGGCATGGAACTATTAACTCCAGAAACAGATGGATCCGTAGATGTGTCGCACACAGGTCTTGAGCAGGCATCAGCCTTGTCTTTTTCAGCACTGCAAGATTCATTTAACACTGTTGATTTTGTAGTCTCAGTTGAAGCATTGTCCTGTCGAGTCACATTGTCCCCTTGTTCTGTAAGCAATTTATCTGAATGCTGACTATGAATAACTCTACACTCTGAGGGAGGACTAAGGGAATCATCCAATGACTGTAATCTGTTTTCCTGTGCAATTATGTGGATCTTCTTAAAGCTGAGTTGACTTGAATATGTACAAAAGTAGTTTCAATTAAATTTAACATTATATATAGGCGAATTGAACGCTCAACTTAAAATTCTACAAAAAAACACTATCTAGTAGCATAAACATATTATGGCAGATAAGACAATTATGGCGAACAAGAGACAAAGAATATACCTCTAAGTCGGCACCCAATTTTTGTGTGTGTACTTCTACAGTCTCCAATTTGGAAGATCCATCTGAACAAGTTTAGTAAACAGTAAACATCAGACGAAGTCAAAGAAGTTGAATTAAATATTAATAAAGGAATCTTGTCAAGTTCTAGGCTAGCAGGCAGTATTCCAATGAGACAGCATAAAGTCCTGTTCTATAGAAGTGATACCCAAAATAAAACATGTAACAAAGCAGTAGTTCATAGCTGAAAAACTCTATTGGCATCACCTTCCAAGTCAGGCTTCTTCAGTAACATGCAGTCATTGTTGAAAAACTCTTCCACATGGCCTACATCTTCAATAGAAGGAAGATCAACCTTCTCATCATTATGAAGGAAATGTTCAAACTGCAAAACATCATCCTCTGTAGCAGGAACAAGTGTTCCATCACCTTCAACCTGAACATATTTAAAGCAAGTGTTTCTCAAAAGACTCAAGTAAGCAACTAGCATTGTCCTGCTATGTTTTTTATATCGACACATGTGACCGGCAAAGCATATAATTAACTAAGAACTTACCCGAACTAGCTGATAAACCACAGGATCAGAAGTGCCTTTCTTTTCAAAGTCATTCTCTTCACTTTTATTAATTAGAGTGCCATGTGAGTTGTCAACTTCCATAGATAAGTGCTAACTTCATCCAAAACTTGTAGCAATCAAAATATGCAAATATTAAAACCTATAATCTGCAAGTGAATTCAAAATTATAAATTCATAGGATTATATGGTGATCAATTTCATCAATCTCAGAACAAACAAAGGTACACAAGGTTATAGCACATGCGAAGACTAATTCTGGGTAGACAAATGAAAAGATGGCATTCTGAATAAAAAGGAGATGAACAAAAGGATGCACTCTATGCGTGGTGTTAGGTCATTGTACATTGGTAGTGATCAAACTTTAATAATTAAAGTACAAAACAGTGAAAGCTTGATTAAGCAATCAATTCTACTTCAGTGTGGATGCATTTATGAATCACTCAATCAAGAGCATAATGTTGAATAGTTGATAAAATAGAATGCAGAGAGAAATCAACATGTTATTACCAAGCAACAAGGATTGTTGCATAATCCTTGTTTCCATGATCTCAATCTTGTGTTAGACTATAAACTTTGTAGTAAAAAGCGAATTCTTGCATTATACCAAAGTCTCGTGCTCTTGATGTAGGTATAGATTAGTTGGGGCAGAACTAGTCAATCATGCATCGTGCAAATGGTACACAAGACATTTTTAGTGAGTTTCTCAGCAACAAGCCACAGAACCAGTTGCCCCTAGATGATAAAATGAACTGGGAGCTAGTGTTATGTAAGAAACCTGTGTCTAGGCAACACTGAGAATAATAGAAGGGAACAAGCCCAAAGCAGAGTCTTTTGCAAAATAAAGCCTATCCAAGTTTCACTGATCACAGCTATGTACCCAAAATAGTAATCCCCACCGTTTAATTCACACTAGAAACCATTAGCCGACTCTAAACCTGTGTAAGAACTAAGAACTCGTACATTGACCATGGATTCCCCATGTTTTTACAACATACTATATACAAGTAGATAAAGAGACCGAGTTATGGAGACGGAGACAAAATCCCCACCAAAAAATACCCAAGCCCCATGAAATTGGAACGATCATACTAAATTGGGACCATACCTTTTTCAGAATTGCTCTAATAACTAGTACTACAAAATTGCTCTGCCAAAACCGTCAGAGTAGCAATTCCAGTACACGGTTAAGCAGAACCGAACCTTTTCTACCTCACACGAAACGCATATACCAACTACAAAGGTTCAGCATAAAAAATATTCGCTGATCCACTATCACATCAAAGCCCTGGAGCAACAAGCTCTGCCAACGCCACACCGCGCAAATTGGGGCGCAAGAACACACCAACCAAAGCAGAATCCGACACGTCCGGCCGCACAGAACCCAAATTGAGCTGCGCGCCGCCTAATCGCGCGGGAAGCCTCCCGAAAACGCCACCAATCAAGCGGATCGGAGCGAAACGACTCACCAGTCGTGATCAGCAGCAGCTCGATGCACGCAGCATTGCCCCTACCGCCAAAAACCGAGGGATCGATCAGGCCTCGCGGCGGGGACGCGTCCCTGAGTCCGCTTCGCTCAGGCAGGAGGGAGGGGGGAGTCCGCTTCGTCGCGATCTAGAGAGGAGGGGAGGAAAAGGCCGGGGCCGTGGGCGTGGCCGTGTTTGCCATCGGTCCCGAAGGAGGAGGAGCCGAGGAGGGTGGTTTCGAAAAGGCAAAGGGGATCTCCCAGCCGGGGGAAGGGTGGCAGTGGCAGAGCCGGCGGGCGGCTGGGATGGATCCGGGATGCGGATCGGACGGCTGGGCGTCGAGGGACGGGCGGGGATGACGACGATATGGATGGATGGGTCGCGGTCGTGCGCAGCGCAGACGGGAGAATGGAATGGGGAAAGGCTTCTGGAGCACGTAAAGATTGGCGGGTGAGTGAGCCGAGCCGAAGCGGACTGATCTTCCGCGAAAATCCGGGGGCGCGTAATGCGTGGTGCGGTATTGTTTTTGTGTCTGCCTGTGCAACGTCGCGTAGCTATCATACGGGATGTTTGGTTTCGTCGGATAAACTTTATCGTCCGTCACATTGAATATTATAGAAAAAAAATAGCTCGTTATTTTTGCCGCTATAGACCGAAATAGCTTGAAAAAAATTACGCCGCTATTTGCGTTCATGCACAATTTGTCGCTAAAGTACGCTAATTACGGTTTATAAAACGCTAAACACTTTGACCTTAGCTCACTATTTAAAACATGGTTGAATATTTAGACACATAGAGTATTAAATATAAATTATTTACAAAACTTAAAATACACCTAGAGAGTAATTTGCGAGACAAATCTTTTAAATATAATTAATCTATGATTGGATAAAAATTTTCAAATAAAACGAAAATGTTACAATACCTGTTAAACTTTACCAACTCCAACCAAACACCCCCGTATAAAAAAACATCACGTAGGGCGTGGAGCAGTTTTTTTTTTTACTTTCTACCTTGCAGGAAACTGGCATTTTACTTCTTCAGAAATCAAACAATTTTAATTTTAACTAAATATATAAAACATGTTGGTATCATTGATGGTTTTCTAAGCTAGCTGCAACGGGGTGTGCTAAGGCATAATTATTAGAAATGTTGATGTCTTAATGTGCTTACTCGAGACATTCATTTGTAATTATCTCTGTTCTACCGCCTGTTGTTGGTAGGATACTGCACTATGGCTGCTATGCAGCACTAGAACTAACATATGAACATGTGAGCTCAACTTAGTCCGACTTTTTCGTAAAAAAAAGAGTATCTTATTTTGATCTGAGAATAAATTTAAGGTGCACGTTCCCATTACTTGAACTATTTGTGCGACAAAAGAGGACGCCTGACTATAAACTCAGTGATCTTTCTCGAGCGAGGACCTAGATATGTGAATCATGTATTCATCCATCCTTCCTTTTTTCCGGTAATCATTCATTTTCTCTCTCCCTCTCTCCTCTCTTATTCTATCTTCTCTTCCATCTATCTCACTCCCCTCTTCCTTGGTGCAACAAGATCCAATCCAATGCACTGACGACGCATCAATAGCTCGGGCTGCCGAGCACAGGTAGCGCAGCCGGCACAACCTGGTGCCATGGCCCTAAAGCTACACGACGACACAATGTCGCTGCTCCACGTCTCCCACTACTCCATGGTCGTGGACCTCAATTATCCTAGGCTTAGACTTAGTCATGGACCACATCAACGATGTCCATATCCGTGGGCCATGACGTGTGGGAGGTTGCGGCCCTAGTATAGCCATAATGCTCCTATTTTTTGTGTCACCGTGTGAAAATTTCCACCCCCACCATCCTCTCTGTGCTTGTCGTTGATGCACAATGTGCTCAAAATTAGTAGTTGCCTAAATATAGTTTAAAAGGTTTTTTTTGTATTTGCTTTGGTTGTGTTAAGAGAACAAGTTTATTTCTAAGCTAACTCATTAGTGTTAAGCCCTTCTGCAGTCTAAATGGTTTCTATATTTTTTTTGCTAGGAAAAAGTTATCATTGTCGGTGGTTGATATAAAGTTACCGCTTGTGAAAATGTATTTACACAAATGACGTCAGCGGGAATCCAATTTTTGACTGGTCTTTCATATTGATAGTAAAAAAGTACCATTATTTCGCTGATACAACTTCTATCAGTTAAACACTTAATGTTTGAGTGCCCTGTTGTCAAATATGTTTGGAGTATCCTATCCTTCATCTTTGGGGCAACTATTAGATCGAGTTTGTTCACACAGTTTTGGTTGTGGATTAACCGGTGTTTGTCGGGCAGAAAACAGGTGATCTTTGTCAGATTGGCTGTGGTTTGTTGGTCAATTTGGAAGACAATAAACATTGTGTGTTTTGAGGGAAAAAGGATTAAGGCTCCCATTTGAAATTATTTGCCTAATGTGTTCCACACTCATATATTCAACAGAGAAGGGTCCAGTTACAGAGCAGATGGAGCAAGGCGGCGCAAAAGCTCTCAAGATGACGACACTACATTTTCATCATCAGGAGCGAATGGAGGAATGCGACAACCAAATGGCAATTGTATGATGCTTTTCATTCAAAGTGGTCTAGTGTTTTTTTCTGATAGTCTAGGCAATTTAAGATGGCAACGGATCTAGTACAAACTCATCTCCCGTGTAAACTGTGCAAACTCTAATCTGGACCACAAGATAATGATCCAAGGGGCGGGGAGAGATTGAGTAATTTTACACTTAACCGCCCGCTCTTAATCACACTTTTACAAATCTCTCCTTCCACCTCTCTCATGCGCCCCCTTGGATCAACATCTTGCGGTTCAGATTAGAGTTTGCAGAGTTTGCACGGGAGATAAGTTTGCACTAGATCCATTGCCAATTATTATATGTTTTAAGGAACAAAATGACCTCTCTAATTGGTATTTATCCCTCCTGAATCTAAATTCGGATTTGGCCACTACTAATACTAATATGTAGTGTACTGTTCGTAGCTTCACCGATAACTGTAGCAATAAACCAAAGACAAAACATTATTACCTTCTTTTGTACTTCAAGCTAGGCCGTACGTTGTGTGACCGTAAGCAATGCAAGGAGGCTCGGAAAACGTTAGACAGCTTCGCTTGAGAAAACAACCAGCTGGTTGCTGTCAAGAGATCAGCTAGCGTTGCTTAGACCGGTAGGTGCTCACGGTCGCTGGGTTATTGTGTCGTGATCGTGACTTCGTGAGCTCGAGGGCGACTGCTTTGGCGGCGTGTTGGTCGGTGCAATGTGTCTTGGGAAGGAGTTTGTATCACCATCCTCGGGCTCATAAAATCAGATTCGGCCATTATGGCCCAGTCAAACCGTGCAGGCCTGGCCTGATACGAGAACGGCTCTGTGATCGTGGCACCACCTGGCCTCCCAGCAAATGTCAGGTTGCGTGGGTGGGCTGTGGGATGTTCGCGTGACGCGAACTGGCGAAACAGCGGCCGCCGCCGGAGTTCTGCTTCGGGACTTCAGGGCTGGCCGTGCCCGTGCGGCGCGGTGCCACTCCCAGCCCCGTCCCAGGCGGCGAATTGACCGGCGCACGGCCCCTTTTCCCTGGAGTGGGTGATCACTGATCACTGATCATTGCTTCGGCCCCGGTGGAGTTGCGGTCCCACGCGCGGCGCGGCGGCGGCCGTGTGTCCGTACACCGGCGGATTTTGAGACGTTCCAACCGTCAAACGACAGCCTCGCGTCACGTCGCCTGGGGCACTCCACGCTCGGATCGGACAACGGTTACGCACCATACTCGTCTCCATCGTCCGAATACTACACCTACACGCTTTAGTTCGTTCTTGTAGTACGTAGTAGTAGTATACATGTTGATGTGGACAGATCAGAGCAGTAGCCTCCACTCTCCTCTCTTGTAGCTTCGTGACCGAGATGGAGCTCTAAGCCTCTGATCTAGATATGAAATCCGGGACACTGATCATGGCGACGTGATGATCCCGACTAGGCCTTCCTAGGTTCACTGCCTCGCTGGTTCTTGTAAACTATGCACTTTTTTTCTTTTTCCTTATCTGATGTACTAGCAATCAGGGTCATATATAATAAAATGGTTCTCTTTCGTCTATCAGCGCTCTTTATGCTCTGCTATTGGGCTGCACAATCATGAACCGTAGTTACAAAAGGGAGCGCATCATTCAGATGCCTTGAAAGCAAAGTCATCTGTTCATTGCACCAGTACTCCGAAGCGGTGGCCTTTCTACCGTTCTATGGCCCGGGAATCATACAGCTCTGTCCCCAGTAGGGATGTCAACGGAGAATTTCCCGTCGGAGGTTACTGCCCCAAACCCGTCCCCGCGGGGGCAAATTCTCCCCCATCTCCGTCCCCGTGAAGGGTCACGGGGAGAACTTCTGCCCCATCTCCGTCCCCGCTCGGGGATTAAATCCCCGCGGGAATCCCCATCTCCGCGTCAATTATATAAACAACAACAAATCACTTACATAAACAACAACAAATATCCAATAATTCATATGCAAATAACAGCCATTTGTCTATAATTGCCTATTGCATAGTTCTTAACAACACAGAAACAATCACATTGTTCATACATTCACCACAAGTGATTCATCAACTAGAAATAGCAACTAAGAATCCAATATCGAGCATAGGTTTATTATTATCGGGTCTCCACGGGGAACGGGGACGGGGAGAGGCACACCAGACCCACCCCCGTGAAACCCGACGGGGACAGATTTTGCCCCATTTAGCTCCCCGTGGGGAGAGATTTTACCCCAAACCCATCACCAAATAGGGGAATTCTCCGCGGAGAATCGGGGTTCCCCCATTGACATTCTCCGGTATCGTTGTCACCTCGCTACCTGACACCAGTACATGCCGATCTCTCGTACACACACTATCAGAGGCTGCGATGCGAGGCCGTAGTACGCCCCCACTCAGCTTTCCCTGCACATGAGCGGCGCAGAAAGCGCAAGCTCCCCGGCCCGGCCGTTGCCAACAAACTCCATCGTGGGCCGCGGGGGGCGACACGAATCACAGAAAAGTAGCCGGAAACTCGAGTGCGGACAGTGTCACCCACCCACCTCCATTCCATTTCCACCTGTGCCCGTCAGCCCGTGTGTGTGCATGCGTGCGCGCCATTTTCCCAGCCCCCCCTGATCGTTCACCCCCGCACGAACGCGCCAGCACCACCACCCAACCATCCACCCTTCCTTCCCCGCGCTGTGTGTGTGTCTCCTCCGGTCCTCCCGGTTCCGGCAAGAGTCCACACGGTCCAGTTCCACCGCCATGCCTCCACACGACGACGACGGCGCCCGCGTCCCGCCGCCCCGGCCTAGCCGGGGCCACCAGCCGTCCTTCTCCGCGGCGCTCCTCGACGCCATCTACCACTCCCTCGAGGCCGACGGCGAGGCGCGCTTGTCCACGGAGGCGCGCCGGACCCGGACGCCGGCGTCGTCGTCGTCCCCGGCGCGGCGGACGCCGCTTCCGAGCCGACGTCGCCCGACGCCCGAGCAGTCGCCGTCCCGTTCCTCGGTCCGGTCACCGCGGCTGCAGAAGACGCCGCGGCCGTGCCGCGTCCGTCCAGACCCGCAGCCCATCCTCCTGCCGCCTCCGCTCCCTCCGCCACACCCACAAGAGTCGTCGACCGGGGACCGCCGGGCTGCGGACGCGGAGAAGAAGAGGGGCCGCAGGAAGAAGAGCAAGGGGACGGCGAAGGCGGCACCGTTCGCGTGCCTCCTGAACGCTCTCCTCTGCAACAGGAGGCCGGCCAGGGCCAGGTCGGTCGACCACACGCCGCGGGCAACGGCCGCGGCGTCGGAGCCGGCGTCGGCGAGGTCGATCCTCTCGTCGCGCGCCTCCCGGATGGAGTCCGCGGCGGCGGGAGGGATCCTGACCCCGGCGAGGCGGGCGGTGCGGTTCTCGCCCGTAGCGACGGTGGTGGGCGACGACCACGGGCACTTGACGGCGCCGACGGGGCTGCGGGACACGGGGGCGGAGATGGCGCGGGCCAACAAGGAGTCCGCGGCGGAGGCGGAGAGGAAGGTGGAGGAGCTGCTGCGCGCGCTAGGCGTGGCGGACGAGCGGGACAGGGCCAAGGAGAGCAGCGAGTCCAGCTCCGACCTGTTTGAGCTCGAGAGCCTCCCGGCGTTTGAAGACAGAGACACCGAGATGCGGCGTTCCAGAACTGCCGCCGGCGACGGCGCCGGGCTGCTGGCACGGCCGCGTCCCCGCGTAGCTGTGTAACGATGATCGTGAACGACTACCTGTGTCGGTGGTTTGTAGTATGATCGAAGAGACAAGTTATGCCCCTTTTACTTTTGGGCCTTTTTGTTGTGATGGTTCTAGCTCTCATAGAACTACTAGGTACATCTTGATGGCAATATTGGAAATGGCTGGTGCTGCAGACTTTGGAATGCTTGCATGCATTCTCGGCTCTAGACTTCTAGATCGTTTCATCTCTGCGTGCAAGTTGAGCTAGGCGCTTGCACTTTACTATGTGGCTTTTTGGGTCGAAACGTGAAAACGTCCTAAAAAAATACCCAGCAGTTTTTTTTTTGGAAATGTATATCCTTAGCACATCTATAGCGTGCTTCCGTGGACAATAGTTGATATGCAAAGTCATACTAAAAAAATAGATGTATACAAACAGTTCACCTTCTCATGAAATTTATTTTATTTGGATTTTTCTAGATTGAGGTTGCATATCAAAATTGCAACGTTCATACATAATCTTATTTTATTTTTTAAAACTTAAAAAATACATATATTTTTCAATTACGGCTTTGCGTAACATTGTTACAGAACTTAGTCAGTGATATGGATGGGTCCAGAAGAAGCTGAATGAACACTCGAAATAGTCGAAGCAAAATTGAGTAGAGGTGAGGATAGGAAAGAATTAGTGCGAAGCAAGCATTAAGACGAGCTAGGATACAAATGGAGGCTGTCAATTGGCCGGCACTTGACTAACAAACGGGCGCTACATTTCCCAATCGCAAGTGTTTCGTTCTAAAGTCCAGCCCAGCCCAGCCCAGACCAGCTCAGATAGGGTAGACACTTAGCCCTTTGTGCTATATTTAGCGAGATCGAGCCCAGCCCATATAGGGTAGGCCGCTCAATGAACCGATTTCGGCAACTAGCAGGCTGCCGTACCTTGTGGGGTGGCCCAACTGTTCCCAGGAGCCCAGAGGCCCCGGTCCGGCTCTGCCTGCGGTCCGCGTCGCCCGCGGCCCATGCTGAGAAACTGAAGCATGGCATTCCACTCTGAATCTGATGTGAAGCTAATGGTTTCCCTGGGACAAGGATTAGCCATTATCCTTGTTACATCACATGTATCTGTAATTCTGTATGACTGTATTCCATTGCCGCTCTCCGTTGTAGTGTACCGCCTGAGCCTGCGTCTTTCAGCAGCAGCAGCATACGCTGTTACAGTTTTTGTGTAGGCCCATCGTCCATCCATCTGCTTTTCTGCCTGTCTGTTCAGAGTTCAGTGCTGAATATACCGTGGCTAATTAACTTTCTCAGAATGCTGAAAGGGTCAAAGGATCCCATATTCCCGTTGGCATCACTTCCTTTTAAAAAAATAGGAATATTTTGAAGAATAAAAAGGAAAGGATTATTCACCACTTGATTTATTACAGGCATATTTGTAGACAGAGACAGGTACTCATCCACTGAGGTTCTTCACATGCACAGACGACCACTCTTTTTTCAGAAGTGGCGATGAGCTGAACTTCTGGTTTTTGCGCCCTTTTCACGGTGAATAATCGTGACTCGTGATGAGAAAACAAACCTTGGGAAAAGGTCGTTTCAGTGGACAGCCGAAGCTTTGCATCCAGGGTACAAGTACACAAACATTCCTGATAGTGATAGGCCAGCTAGTACTGATGCCCTTGTCCTTTGGAAACTGGAGCACCAGCTTTCATGGCTACTGTACCCAGGCCAGTGCTGACTATTCTTGGAAGGAGAAAGGCAGCCTGCCCAGATCTCATTGCCATTGGAGTGGACTGTATCATGAAAGCTAACGGCGCAGGCAACCTTTGGCAGATATAGGAAGCGCTGGGGAGAATTATGCTAGCTACTTTGGGAACCCTCGCAGGCACAGGCACAGGCACAGGCACGCGTGGGCATGGAATATGGAGCCCCCGAAAGCGGCAGGCTAGCTGCGTGCAGATGCAACTACTAATAAAATGTAAGTTGCACGGAGCTATCCATTACGGCTGGACAAGTTGCAGTTTTTGCATCTAAATGGGACCAGCGAGCTCTTCACGACCCTTTGGAGCGTCCTGCTACTATTACTAGTAAGCTTGAGAGATTCTGGCGGTGCTTTTGGGTAGGTGGTATCAACTATCAAGGCTCGGGCACTGCATGCGAAGTGCAATGGGAAGAAGAAGAAGAAGATCCTTTTGGTATTTTTGCATGGCTGCCGCGCATGGGGTGGTGTTATTGAGGCGCCCCGACAATGAGGGGGGTGTTTAGTAAAAAAAATGTAAAATACAAAATGCCAACTACTTTGAAATGATGGAGTGCAAAATAGCTGTTTAGTTCTATCCAAAATGCAGAATTTATTGCCCTCGTGAAGGCCTCTTGAGGACTTTTTGGGTTTAATCCAAAATAGAGAGAATAACCACTTTTTTGCCAAAAAATTTGCATAATGTTTAGTTCCATTATATAAAATGATGAACCAAAATCCAAAATTTTTTTTGGAATAGAAACCCCCTGACTTAGTTTTCCGTGTGAAACCGCCCTGAACCACAGAGAAACTATTAGGGCCATAATCTTTTGTCCACTTGTCGTGTCGAGGGAGGCAAAGACACTAAGAACTGACAAAAAAAATGCAGAAGGAACATATGTAGGGTTATTAGGACGTGTTTGGTGTAGCTAGGCTGAGGCAGCATTTTCGATAGAGAAGTCAGATAAATCGTACCAAACAGCTGAGCAGAAGGAGGTTGTTTTTGAATATTTGAACTTATGAAGGATGAGCCACAACCATTTTTCGTGTAAGGAAGAGGATCTATGATTTGAGGCTCCTTCCTTCCAGCTGTGGCTCCGGTGGTGGAGACACAACATTATTATTACTAACTATATATAAAAAAATGTAATTTCAAACTATAGAGGTTTGACTAAGTTTATATAAAATATTATAAACATTTATGACTTAAAATAGATATATTATAAAAATATATTCTGTGATTATATCTAATAGCACTTATACTAATCATAGATGTTAATAATTTCGATCAAACAAAAACAATTTGATTTATAAAAAAAATCATATTCTCTTTGGACGGAGAGAGTATTTCAACAAATTGAAACAACTTAGGCATATATGACTTGTCAAAAGATGAAGTCTGTCCCAGTTGTGGTACAGCCTACAGCGCAAGGAATAGATGTGGTCCTATAGCCCTCCTTTAATTATTTCCCTTTTTTCTCCATATTGTAAAAGTGGTCCTACTTCTTAATTAGTTATTTCTTTAAATCTGTTTCAACTTTAATTATGTGCAGTGCTACTAATTCATCCATGGTGTCGGCAGTTTTTGGTTATTGCCACTTGCCTTCTCGATCTAGTAGGAGTATTATACTGCAGTCTTGACCGGCTAACTTGTAAGCAATGTACGAATTTGTATATATACACGCCTATATATAGTATTCACCGAATTTATCCTTTTCCCAACTAAATCAGATTCAGCATGAAGAACTATTTTTCAATGTTCTGAGCGATCTCTCCCACAACTACCGAATCTATACCACGCAGAACACGTTCATGACACATAGTACCATTTTAGCCTCCCCCTCCTCCCACCCCCCCCCCCCCCCCCGCCCCAC